>JAEEGF012273130.1_pt1 | contig 21512 bp, 33 predicted proteins | sample 9134171 | NCBI WGS metagenome assembly JAEEGF01 (sample SAMN16246542, study PRJNA631951) | gut metagenome | biome: gut microbiome; feature: rumen; material: AP-attached | host: Bos | place: Iran: Karaj | collected 2018-10 | reverse complement strand
CTTGAGAGTGTCGAGCACCTTGGCGGGCTCTGCAGTATCATTGTCGATGTAGTCATCCTCGACACAGCTGATCAGATCCACGTTGTTCTCCATCGTGGCCACGTCGCCACAGAAGCCGCACAGGGCCTCCGTCAGTTCTGGGGTAAGGGTCATCTTATTCATTGCTCAGTTCCTTTCTTAAAGAAGCATTCAACAAGAGCATCAGCATATTCCACGGCTTCCTTTGCCGTCTGACTCTTAGGGATAGGGTTTCCGTATTTATCAAATTTGTACCGATCGTAAGCCATCCGAAGGCAAGCGGCCAGACTGCGAACAAAGAATTTCTTCATAGCGCACCTCCTATTCCTATTATGACCAGTACTGCGGCCAGCACGAGGTGGGCAATTACCGCATCGCGGTGGGTGAACACCTCGCCCCGGTCCGTAGCGCACAGGGCGGTAAAGGTCTGCGAGGGTTCCCACCACCATTGGCGGCAGGCCTCACGCCTGCGTCTCAGAGTTTGGGCTAGGTAAACTGCCAGTTTAGACTGGGTAAACTCCCAGTTTAGGCTGGGTAAACTCACGGTGCTCTTTACCTGCTCCCGGATTCCGGAGAGCGCGGAGGGCTGAACCTGCCCGAGTTGAATTGTCTGTTGCATATTGCTATGATGTTTAGCTGTACAGGGATCCGCCCTGCGCGGTTTTGATTCCTCGGAAAAGGGGAGAGCTCCTACGCTATCATGACACTTTAAGGCTGATCTTCAGTTCCGCCTCACGGCCGGAACACTCTCCCCCGGGGAGGAAGGCGGGTCAAGTTTTCGAACGTGGATCCTTTCGGACTTCTCTCTTATTTCCTCCTGCCTCACGGCGAGGAGCGCCTTCCCCTATGAGACAGAGAAAGCGGCAGCCTTCCCTGTCGCTAAACATCATAGACTTTGTCCGAGGACTTATATCTACTGGGTGGCCACCGCTATTGGTGTAGTGAGACCTCTGGCAGGTCTCGGAAGTATGAGCATAAAAAATGCCCTGAGTCATGACTCGGGCGTCTTTCACCGCCCCCGGAGCAAACCGCTCTATGATGTTTAGCGATGGCAAAGGTACGCAAAAATCCCGAACCGTGCAAGTTTTTTTGCAAAAAAGTGATGATTTGAGGCAAAAAAAGTTTTTTCGCGTATAGACACAGATTTAGCATGTAGCAACGTGTTACATTGTAGCAAATATCCCAAAACGCCCATAAATAGGCACTTTCAGACCGTTTTTACTTTGCTACAATAGCTACAAATTTGCTACTTTCTGCTACAAATCCGTAGAATACAACGGCTCTATTTCAAGCCTGCGGCTTTAGGGAACAGAATCTTTTCCGCTTCTTCTACAGCTTTGACAAGGTCTTCTGCATAACCAATGGCTTTCTCTGAAAAATAGCATTCACTTGATTTTTCATTTTTCTTAACCTCTTTGTCAGAAAGTTCATCTTCTCTTGCTAGAAGCCCTGCAATAGCACAACATGCGGCCTGTCTGAACAGCATCCGCTTCTCATTTACGTCCATAAGCCATAAAAAATTAATACGCGGGGCAAAGATACGAAAAATCCCCGACTTTCGCAAGCAGGGGAGACAGATTTCCAAAAATGTTTGTGTTAGTTAAGCACAAAATGTATTCACGATGCAAAGGTAAGATTTTTTTTGCAAAAAAGTTGTGTTTCTGGGCAAATATCTCTTTATTTTTCATTTCAGCGGGATATTTATTTATAAAAAAAGGTGTCTCAACACAGACGAAAACCTTAAATCTGAGTATAAATAATGAAAACGAAACCAAGAAAGGAGGATACGATGAACAAGAAGACAATTCTCAAGACCCTTTACAGGATATTGGAGATAGCACATCTATTCATGCACGTGATGGAGATGTTCCTGTAAACAAAAAGATGCCTGCAACATTCAGCAGGCACATCGGTTTGAACAGTTCGCAGCAGGCTTGCCTGCTTAATTTAGGCGGTTCTGGCACAGGTGTCGGAACCGCTTTCTAATTATTCCCAGTGAAGCACGAGTTTCCCCTTCCTGTGCGTAAGATGCATCTCACCGCGCCCGATGACATCCATCCCCAGGAACACGTCTGCCACCTGTCCTGGAATACCTACCAACCCGGCAACGGCAAGGCCATTGAACGCAGTAGGCCCAAGGTCTATATTCACAAGGTACATCCCAAGCCTGTCCGAGCTGTTGGCAGACTGAGCCACTACGGCAGATATCGGTTTTAGTGCAAGTTCCCTTACCACGGCTGGCGTAATGCACGTACCTGACGCGCCAGTATCCCATAGGCACTTCAACGACACTTTTTTGCCAGTCTCAGGGTTCTGGACTATGATGTCTGTTATGAGCAGCCGCTTCAGCGGATCCATGGGGTCGAAGTCGAATTCCTTCTCTAAAAAGCATCTCATAGGCTAAAAGAATACAGGATGGATATGTGCGGTATAACAATTGGCATCCTTGCCGCAGAACTGTGCCTGGAACGTTCCCAGTTCATGTCCGCGTGCCTTGGCATCGGCTATTACCTCTACAAGCGTATCGCCTAATGCAACTACCTGATGGTTCTTGATTGCCACGTAACGATCGGGAAACAACATATAGAATGTGTCAATGTTCCTGATGAAGAAGTCGAGTTCACTATTTAAATCTGGCATACCTATATAATTTTGGTGCAAAGATAAGAAAAATCCCCGACTTTCACAAGCAGGGGAGATAGATTTCCAAAAATATTTGTGTTAGTTAAGCACAAAATGTATTCACGATGCAAAGGTAAGCATTTTTTCCGAGTCAAGCAAGCACTTTTCCTATTTTCTCATTTTTCAAGGCAATCGGATGGCAATCGCCCATGGGCGGCCATCATAGATATCGGTTTTTCCGCTTTGGGCCCCGAATTGACATCTCGAAGAGTGGCAATTTGGGTCGTTTTTCGCAGAAATTCCACTACCTCCGACGATAAAAGTCCCTGTTTATCGGCGTTTCAGGGGTGTGGGGCGCGAAAAGAGCGCCCCACTGCTGGCTCAGCAGCCCCCACCGCCCTACGCTCCCGAGGCAATTGCCTCTCTTTCTCAAGCGGAATATGTCAAGGGTTTTTACTTGTGTCGCTGTGCGACTTGTGCCGACCGCCGCCCCGTCAAAACATCACGTCCATCCGCGGTCATGGCGTGCCATGCGACATGAAAAGCCCCGGCCTTGCGGGTCGGGGCTTGGACTCCTGGTGTTCCGATTGTCAATTAGAAACAGTCAAGCATCATACGAGCTTAACGGCCAAGAGTTGTTTGCTGATGTCGTGCATTGCTTCTTCCAGCTTCTTCAGTTCCGCACGCGTGAAGTAGGCAGTCTTGCCGTTGACCTTATTGCCATTGATGCGCTGGTAGAGCCATGTGCGTGACTTCCCGAAGTAACGCCTTGCCACACAACTGAGGTTTATGATCTCCGGGATGGTGCCCAGCTGCTGGCGAAGATGATTCACCTCTTCCTCCATCATACGGTCTCCTTTTGCAAGCAGAGCTTCTGTCTCTGCCATCAGGGCTTGCTGCTCTGCAGTCAGCTGGTTTCTCCTGTTCACCTGCTTAACGCTGGTCCTTTGTACTGTTGTCTCCATATTCTGATGTTTTGTGAGCCCCCGAGGGGGCTCTTGTTAGTTACTCTAAGAAATACTTTTTGACGATGTTCAGTTTGTCGAGAAGTTCGTCTGTCACTTTCTCCTTAATGTCGTCTGGAAGGTCTGACTCCTGAATCTTCTTTAGACTTTCCTGAAGTTCATTGAAGTACTCCCACCATTCTTCTCTTGTTGCCATTTTGCTTTTAATTTAAACGTTCGACTTGTTTCTAATTGACATTGCAAAGGTACGAATAATTTCCGATACCTGCAAATAATCAAATGATTATTTTCCTTTTGTACATAAGATTTAACATTTCAAGGCTGAAAATGCCACATTTTTGTGGCGGAACCAGGCAAGCGCCTACACGTCGCAAGACGTGCATACAGGGTGGCACGGTGTCATCCGAACCTGCAGCCACTACCCGTGGAGCAGAGTGGAGCATCAGACGCTGGATGTGCCTGGATGATAAGTGGCGGTGTTGCCTCCGGCACGCTGCCGATGTGTATGTGCCCGCAACTGCAGGTGCATACTCTTCGGCACGAACCACCACCTGTCAGCCGAAAAGGCTCTTCCTGCGTCTAATGTGCAACGGAGCGGAGCGAGGTACTGGCCGCAGGGGCGTGGTGGCATGGTGCGCGTCCTGTATGGTGAACGTGAATGACTCTGTCTGTGGCAGACAGTGTCGGATGATGAGCGTTCAGGTGCGCAGGGGAGTGAGGGTGGGGAGAAAAGCAGGATCAAACCTGCCGTAACATGCCGTAACCTGCCGTAACATGCCGTCACCTCCCGTCACCTCTTCGTCGCTGCGAGGAACATGGCCATGGTGACTGTTGCGCCAGATGCCTGCATAGCTGCTATGAAAGCATCCGACGACTGCCCAGTGGTGTAGATATCATCGATGACCAGGACTTTCCGGTTCCGGAAGAAATCGGCATCGATATGCACGTAGTGCTTGATATTCGTCGCCAGCTCATGGTCGCCAGTGACGTGTGCCCGCTTGCGGCTTCCGCTGACCTGTACGCGGTCGAAGCCATTGATGGCACCCGTGCGCCGGCACAGCAATTCAGCGAACATCTTCCACCTGCGTACATGCGAGAAGCGTGTGCTGGCAGGGATGCAGACGATGACCGTATCCGTCAGATCCATGAAGGCCAGTGCCTGGGCGAAAAGCTTTGCAGCCCATCGTGTATAGACGTTGCGACCGTCCTTGAATCCAAGGATCATGTGATTGACCAGCTGCTGATCGAAGGAAGCCCGATGCAGCATCCGCTTCGGGAAGTAGTCGAGCAGGGCGTACTTGAACATGGCGATACAAATAAAAAGGAGTCAGCCTTGAGCCGACTCCTGAGTTTCTGACTGGGGACCTTCGCTGACGGCATCATTGAGGATCCTGGACATCTTCCTCTCGCGGACGGCGCCGATGAGGGTTTCGAATGCTTCATCAGCAATACGGCGTCCCGTCTGTTTTTTGAGGATGAAGGCGTACCTGAGTGCCGTGAGGGCATTTCTGCAGTACTTCTTTTTGTAACTGCGGGTGCTGACGACCCATACATTGTTCTCTGAACGGTTGGACTTCTCGGTCTTAACCAGGATGAATAACTTCTGTTCCATAATCTCATATATTGTGTCGGGTTAACGTTTAAGCGAACTGATAGACTTCAATGTAGGTGATGTCCGTAAAGAGGCCGTATGCCATTTCCTCTGCCTGCTTCGTGGCCTCTGCGAATGTGTCGGCCTCTACCTCGTATTCATGGCTCTCACCGTCTTCTGTGTTGACGTACACCGTATAGAGGTTGCCTGAAAAGTATCTCTTGTTGTACAAGCGACTGCGGCTGAAAATCGATGTCTGAACTGTTGCTGTCATAATTGTTATTTTTTTAGAGATTAAACTTAGAAGCTCTGGGAGCTTTTGTAATTTTTACGTTGCTTTCCACAGGTAGGAAGTGGTAGTGCTCAGATGCAAGGAATTCCAAGGAAAATTCTGAAAAACCACATTTTCTTTAGCCACCACCTGGCGTTAAGAAGAAAATGCGGAAAGCGTGTCGGAATTTTGTGCAGGAATAGCCTGCGGTACTTGCAGGGCACGGGCTTCCCCTACCTTTGCAAAGGAAAAATCAAAGCAGCCAAGACGCTGGAGAGTTCTCGGAAAAAATGACATGACGGCAACAAGACATCCATTTTGCCGCCGTCACCACAACCATAAAGAGATACCCATCATGGCAACAGTCATAAGATCCGTCAACACTGACGGGGACAGCCTAAGACACGAGGACGGCACAAGCAGGGAAAGGACACAACGGCAGGGGACGCATACCGGTCTCAAGCATCACCTGAAGTCCTCAGGCTGCAGACGTCCCGGCATATGAGAATGGACAGAAGCCATCCGCGGTGCAGGCCAAAGAAGAACAACGAAAGGAAATGCGGGTTGTGCGCCCTGCAGAAAGAGAAACAGGCCAGCGCCTCACGACGCCAGCCTGCCGGAATAGATAGTAATACCAATCCAAAAAACCGTGTGACTAGTACCTATTGATTCGGATATTCGTTGACTTGCCCGCCGCGTCCCCAGATGACAGGATATCGCTCCACGCCTATGCAGAGGGTGTCGAAGGCATCGGAACCGTCGGTGCGGGCCTCCAGGCGGTCTTCCTCTGTCTCGGCCAGCTTCTCGCCCGACTTGTCTTTCTTTCCGTTCTTGACGCCTGCGGACTGGATGGAGATGAGCAGGTCAGGGTTGTTGTCGCGGTTGATGAGCACCTGGTGCCTGGCACGGCCCTGGAACATGCGGTTGATCAGCTCGCACTTCTGGACATGATCCATCGGCTTGCCGATGTACTTCTCACGCACGGCCCACTGATGGCGGCGGAACATGCTCTTGATGATCGTCGCGAAGCTCTGACCCTTCGAGGACGCATATTCCTGACCGAGGAACGTGGAATCGTAGTAGAAGATGACGCGACGTGTGCGATGGTAATGGTAGTAGGCCATGAAGACCTCGCACAGCTCCTCCAGTTTGCGGTCGTACTTGACGAAGAACGACTTGAGTGTACGCAGCTTGCCGTCGTCGCCCACTTGGCCGCACACGAGCCAGTTGATGAGCGCGTTGGCGTCGAAGGCTATGATGATCGGCTTGTCCGGCTCCAGGTCGCCGTCGGTGCGACAGTCATCCGGGATGCCACCCTCGGCATTCAGGGCCTCCAGCTGGAGCACACTGTTGTTAGGTGCCGTATAGAGGTTGACGGACTCGCGCATACCGCCGTAGAAGCCGTCGAGGGCAATGCCCACGCGGATGCACATGATGGACGTCATGAAGGTAAGCAGCGGCAGCTCACGCTTCATGCGCCTGACGAACTCCTTACCCAGTACTGCGAGGTTCGTGATGCTGGAGTACTTACAGTAGAGCAGGCACTTGGAGCGGAAGAAGTTCAGCTGCTCTTCCTCTTTCCTGATCTTCCGGTCATAATATATGGCACGCTCCGGGTGCTTTTTCATCTTCTCCCTAAGCACCCATATATGATTGACCAGCCCCTCGATGACGCGCACGAGAGCCTGATCCATCTGCTCCTCGTAGCGGAAGTACCAGGATCCTTTCTTGGTCATGGCCGTATCACTGGTGATGGTCATGCCGTGGTGCATGTAGCACTTTCCGAAGTACATCTGATTGCCACGGTTCGCCTGAAACGTCTCATCCTTCAGCTGCTCGAAGTCGAGAAGCTTTGCTTCATCCAGGATAACGTAGTCGAGAGAAAGCGAGTTACTGGTACCGCTCCGGTCCTGACTGACCAGGTTGATGATGGAGCCGTTGTAGAATGCAATGGTATTCTCCCAGTTGGCTGGCTCGAAGATGGGTCTCTTCCAGCCGAGTGCCTTCCATGGTTTTTTGCCGACGATATAGTGGCGGTCGCGCCTGAGTCCCCAGTTCTCCCAGTGTACCATCCATGAAGGAACGATGTTTGTCAGGCCGCGTTTTACGGACGGACAGACGGCAGCACCGCAGGATCCTTCCATCAGCTGTGCTGATTTAAGGCCGCGACCAGCCTGCACAAGACCTTTACCGAATCCACGTCCGCACTCGGCCACAAGGTCGCGCGGCATCATCATCAGCATGTAAGCCTGGCCATCGTTCAGGTACTGCTCAAATATCGGTTCCTGCTGTTCCATCCTCTTCCACCTCTTCGTAGTCCGTATAATCCTTCTCTTTCTCTATCTCGCTGCTGTAGCGTCTGTTCATTGTCTCGATATCCTTACGCAGTGAGGCCTCATTGTCATAGCCTGGAATCTTAAGCGCAGCGGGATTGCTGGTGAATACGACACCAAAGAGCGGGATGCGGTCGTAGTTCGTATCCGGCTCATCCTCCTTATCGGTGCGGTTGTTTAGCACACGCACCTTCTCGATGGCAGCCACTGCCTTGTGCTCTCCGGCACGGCGTGCTGCCTTCAGGTCCTGCTCCAGATCCTGGTTGATCTTCCACCGCATGAAATTACGGCTTGCCTGCTGCATGTTGCCCAGGATGATCTGCACCAGGCGCACGTCATCGTAAGCCTGTGCCCTGCCCACATTGAAGAGTGCCATATCCTGCTGCATGATATCGCGCTCGAACTTATCCGGGAACTGGAGCCAATAGGCATACAGTCCACGCAGGCGGTGAAGCCGCTGGATGATGGTGGGACTCACTCGTTCTTCGAGTAGTTCATCATCATTCATGACGATGTACCTGGTATATTCGTCGAGGTTGGCAGGCAGTGGCATAGTATCTGTTTTTTAGACGGTTATTTCATTCAGGATGCGTTCGATGCGCTGCTGACAGTCAGCGATGGCTGACGGGCTGCCGGCACGCATCAGGTCCAGCTGCTGCTGGCGCAGCTCCTTATCGGTCTCTTCCAGTCCAGAATAGTAGGCACGTCGGGCAGGATGTCCGACAGTATGGATATCGTCGAGGAACTGCACTTCATCAATACCCAAATGGAAAGACACCATCGATGGGGTCATTAAGGTTCTCGCGCACCTGGTTATCTCTTTCAGTAATTCTGTTGAATAGTCCATTGAGTTGTATTGAGTTTTTATCCACGATATCGCGCAATCCGCTGTAGAGGTCATAGAATGCCATCTGGTCAGTCGTGACCATGGTGCATTCCGCACGGTCGCCGTATGTCTGGTTCTGTGATGAAATGACAGACACCAGGTGTGTGTCATTCTGCACGAGTACGATCTTCGAGTGGTTCATCCCCAGATATACGGAATCAAAGCACGACTGCATCAGACGGTACAGATGCAGCGTTTTCCTAGAGGCCTTCAGGTCAGCCAACAGTACGCTGTGACCAATGAGTTTCTTCTTACGGAGGTTATAGAAACCGTTCAGGAAAGCCTCGCTGGTGCTGAAGGTGCTGACATATACATCAGCACGCCCGGTCTGCTGAAGAATCCAGTTCAAGAGACCGAGCGTATGAAGACCAGTGCCCAGATAGCACTGAGAGGCGCACTTATTCAGTGGCTGGAGTATCGTCGCTATGTTCCTGCCCCTGCCCATCTGTGTCAGTTGTCTCGAGAGTGATGCCGGCTTCCACCAGCTTTGTTCTCAGTTCATCCTTGATGACCTGCTTGCAGCGAACCAGGACATCGACGCGCTGCTGGATCTTCTCACGCCAGTCCTCCAGTTTCTCCTGCTGCTCCTTGGTGAAGCCCTCACCCTTGGAGAGCTTGACCAGTTCAAGCAGCTTAGGAAGGTTGTTGGAGATGTAGGGGCGTGCGGCATTGATGGCCTTCACATCCTCAGCAGACAACTGCACCTCTTCAGCTGCTGGTGTCTGGGTTCCTGCTTCGTCATTGACAGGCACGAGCACGTAGTGGTCGTAGGTGTCGAAGTCCTTCTTATAGTCCGCCCAAAGCTCAGCGATGGCCTTGGTGTACTCATAGCGGTCGCAGGCTGCTGTGAGGGTCTTACAGGTCTCGTGGGCCTGCTTGATCTTCTTATAGCGCTCTGCGTTCTTGTCCCAGATGGCACGGATGGTCTCAGGAAGGGTGTCATGGTCAGTACGCTTGCCGCGTGCGACGATGGCATCCGTCTGCTTGCCGTCCTCGGCATCGTAGGCGGGAGAGGGAAGGATGCTGTCCTTGGGTGCCTCGCCCATGGCGGCAGCCACCTCATCAGCGGTCTTCTCTGTCTCGATGATGGCCTTTCCGATGACAGGCAGGATCCTTTGCTCCATCGACTTGACTTCATCTAGGGTCATGTCATCCTTCAGGTAGCGGAGATGCTTACGGAGTTCGTAAGCGATCTTTTCCTCATAGCGTGCGGGACGCCGCATGATCGTGTTGTACAGTGCATGGTTGCGGTTGCACTGCAGAACCATCGTTGCACCTTCAGCCAGTTCGGCCTCCGTGTGCTTCTTCTTTGAGAGCCATTCAGTCACCCGGGCTCGAAAAAGTTTGTCTATTCCGTTCATAATCTATTGAATTTAAAAAGGCGGAACGAGGCTGTACGCCCATTCCGCCCCTATCATTTACATTATCCTTTCCCGTATAAATGGGCATACCCTTATTCCCCAGGAGTTACAGTGACCTCGCCTGTGGTGCAGTCCAACTCACCACCTGATACAGGAAGCTTTCCATAAAAGAAGGGAGCGGGCATTTCATCATCGGCCACGATCTCGAGCACCGTTTGGTTGGTGTCTGTGGCAGCCTGGCCAGTGTCCTGAGACGGGTTGACCTCTGCAGGGAACTCCTCAGAGCCGACAACGCGGAACTTACCTGAGCGGGTGGGAACCACGGCAACAACCTCTGCATTGAGTAGTTCGGCAATCAAGCCGGTGATATCTTCCTCTGTGCCTGGAGCATTACCTGTGTAGGTATTCTTGAAGGTCTTCGAACCGAAGGTACCCTGAGGCTCGCAGACCAGCTTGCCGTTGTTGTTGATGATGTCCACCTGAGCGAAGAACTTTCCTTGAGCCATCTCGAAGTTGTTGGCAACAGTGGAGTTGCCGGACGCGATAGAGGCAGGATAGGTGGGAATATTCGAGAGCTTAGCACCCTCTGCTGAGCGGTCAGCCAGCTTCGGGAACTTCAAGATATCACGGATATCAGCCAAATATACGCGCTTCTTTGTACCAGGAAGCGACTTCTTACCCTGGCAGAACTTGACGTCCTCCAACAGGGTCTTTTCGTTTGAACAAGTACCTGACATATTATTCCTTGTTTTGAAATTCTACATTCTGTTTCAGAGCAGGGCGGCAGCTCCGAGGTCTTTAAACCGTCAGCCGCCGCCCACTTATGAGAGTAACTAAGATCCTACAGCCGTGATCGTCACCTTCATGCCGGTGTCGTGGCCCTCAGCGTCGTACAATGCGTACTTGGTGGTGCCGTCGGCTGTAGCAGTAGCAACGACAAAGAACTTCATGCCTGCGAAGCCCTCAACAGAGTTCTCCTTGACCAGGATCTCGTTGTACTTCACGCCGCTGAAGGACTTGACGCCACCTGTGGTAGCTGCCTTGCCGGTTGCCAGCTGCTCGTTATTGGAATCATAAGAGGTGAAGGTATAATCCTTCAGCTCGATACCATTGTAACGAGCGACACAGAGTTTCTCCGGGTTGATGCTCTCGTACTGCTCACCATAGAACATGTTGGCCAGGAAGTCAACATCATAGTGGGAAGTAAGTGACTTCTCGCAAAGGAAGGTCTCATCAGCGGTGCGGAGGTTCCAGAGAGCGAGGATATTGCCCTTAGGAGTAAGGGACAGGTAGTTCTCAGGAACGTTTGGCAATGCCACGAACTCTACATTCAACTTGCCCTCGAGATGAGCCTTGGTGAACTGGAGGTTATAGGGCAGAGCACCATGATTGGTCTGGTAGGCCACCTCATAGTAGTGCTTGACAGTCTCGCTCATGAAGAGCTTGACGTTCTGACCGCGGAGCAAGGTGTGTACACCGAGCCATCCAGCAGCTGCATCACCCCAGAAGAAGTCATTGATAAGATCCTCTGCATTGTTGGCGTTGAATGCCTCAGGCAGATAATAGAGGTTACGAAGTTCCTTTGTCATGGTGCCGGCAGCGATCTCTACATCCTCGAGGGTGCAGAAGCCATTAAACCACTTGGAGGTCTTAGTGGTGTTGGTGGGATCGTGCTTGGCAGTCCACATGTTCAGGAACATGTTCTCACCGAGCTTCTTCATAATATAGGCGCAGACGCGCTTTGTCCAGTCGACACTCTTCAGGGCCTCGCCCTTGGTGACGTCGCTGCCCCACAGTGTCTGTACGATGCTGTTGGGGTCGATAGGCTCGATACAGTTGCCGAAGAAGGTCTCCAGCGTGCGCTGCACGATCTGTACGGCGCCGTCACCCTTCTTATACTTATCGTAGTTACCGAACTCGAAGTTGCCCTTCATCTCATGGATGTGCTCCTTATAGCGGATACCATCACGATGCCCCATGTGCTGCAGAGCAGCAGCCATGGCGAACATTGGCATAATGATAAGCTCCTTGCGATACTTTTGGAACGATTTGCTCAGTTCCTCAGGTGTAAAGGTAACCTGCGGATCTACCACAGGCTGACCAACATTCAAAATAGGACCCATAGATTAATCTACGTTTACGCTGTTAAACAACTCAGCGGCAGAATTGATATCCTGCACGCCCTTACCACTCTCTCCGGCAGAGCCTTGATCCTCTGCCCCTGCGGCCTGCTTGAGGTTGGCGATCTGCTGGTCGCGCTCCTGCACGTCCTTCAGAGCCTGGTCGAGCTTCGTCTGGAGGTCGGCCTGTGCATCCTTGGCAGCCTTCTCGGCATCCTTAGAGGCCTTCAGATCCTTCCCCAGCTGATCCAACTGACCCTCAACTTTGTCCGCATCCTCCTCGGTGAGGGTAATCTTACCGTCCGTCACCTCGAAGTCCTGTACGGCCAGCAAGGCGCACAGGCAAGCTAAAACTTTCTTTGTCATTGGGTTTAAACTCTCTTCGGCGAAAAGTTTAGGAAATCGCTTCTGCATCCATGCAGTCGCCTTCTGCATGAAACCTTCAGCTGGATTGCCTTCCTGGTCCACGACGGTGCCGACAAGCTCCGTCGTGTCCGCAGGCAGGGAAGGAAGACCGAAATCCTTGAATATGGAATTAGTAAAAGTTGTGCGCAAGCGGTTCGACTTCTTTTTCACGTCCTCATCGTCAACGATGCGGTCGATCAGTCCGAAGTCGAGAGCGTCCTGAGGCGACAGCCATGCGGCAGCCGTCATCTTATCCTGGCACTCATCGAGCGTCTTACCACTTCGCTTTGAATAAAGTGATGCAATGACGCGGTCAATGGTGTCCAGATCTTTGCGATCTTTCTGGAATTGAGCAATAATCTGGTCAAGCTGCTCCTTGTTTGCCAGCTGCCAGACCACTGCTTTCGTGGAAGCGTTGTGTATCATCATCAGTGAGCCGTCAACCATGTCAACCTCCTTGGCTCCCATGGTGAGGATGGTGGCAGCGCTGGCTGTCATACCGAGGATATGACAGTGAACCTTGCCATGATCCTTGATGAACTGGTACATCTGCAGGCCTGCATCGACGTATCCGCCTGGAGAGCAGACTGCAATATGAACGTCCTCATTCTTGTGGGCATCGAGGAAGTTCTTAACCTGGCTAGCGGTGGTACCGCGCTGGCCAGTCCACCAGTCGAAGGCAACACCGATTTCTCCGGAAATGATAAATTGATATTCCATTATCTACTTTTGCAATTCTACGGCAAAGGTAGGTAATGGAATTTAAAGAAAAAAATACCTATTATTCCGTGATATACGGGATAAAACGGGCTGACTGCCAGTTTACCGTGACCTCATTGAGCTGATTATCGGTCACATTCTCCGGCATATTCTCCTGTACCGATGCAACAGGATAGGGCCTTTCGTCGGAGCCTATCAGACGGTAGCGCCCGTCCAAGAGCTTGCAGCGGTATGCCCAGCGACCGCGGTTGCCGAACTCTTTGCAGGTCTTGAAAACGAGTTTTGCAGTCCATACGGTGTTTCCTTCTTCCACCTTGTCACTAATGGAAAGCTGCGCATGTGGCTTGATTTTCAACGACTGCCAGCTGATGCCAGGAAGAAGGCGGACGGATGTCGCTGAAACCTGAGTCATACCCTGCAGCCTCTCGACAGGTGTACGCTCAAGGGATGTGATAATCTGGATCTTTTTCATCTTTTATCGGGTGTTAACGGGTAGTAACGGGTATTAACGCATAGTAACGGCCGTTAACGGCTGTCACGGGTTTTAACGCTCAGTAAAAATAAAGGGTATCTCATGGTGATGAATTTCCACGTTATTTTTTGTTAAACGGCCTGTCAAGATTCCTCTTCCTTCTCCGCAGGTCTATACCCTTTTTGACGTAAGAATTACGGAGCCGGTTGTATCTCATCAGGATGGTCCGGTCGTACTCGATGTCGATTCCGTGCATCTCACACCAGGCATCGATGGCATTAAGGACGGAGCAGCCGACACCAGACATGTCATTGAGCTCCGACCACATCATCAGCTTGAACGTCCGCTCGATGCAGTCCACCACAGCCTCCTTGCCTTTCGGGCCTATGTAGTTATAAGTGGCAGGATCCTTCTTCTCATTGTCGGGGATGCACACGGCAGTCAGCCCATCGGCTGCCGTGTCCGGCTGGCGGCCTTCAGGCAATTTCCTTGTGAACTGAAGGATGGTGGAGTTCTCAACCGACTGAGGCTGGAACTGAACAGGGTTGCCGTAGTGGTGGTGAAGCCATTGCGCCACGAACGGCTGAAGCTTAAGGTAGATAACAAACTTACTCATAAATTCCGGTTTTGGGTGCAAAGATAGTAAGATTTTTGGAAATTCTCCGTTTTTAAGCGGAAAAATCACCTCGCGCACACGTATATACCATGTGTAGCATCATGTAGCAACGTATATTATCGGTAATAAGTGCTTATTTTCAGATAGTTACGAATGTAGCATATTTGTATATTGCTACATATTTGCTGCTACAATGCTACAAAAAGAAAACGGAAACAGTCCGTTGCTACAAATTGCTACATCGTTGCTACAAAATCCAGACTGTTGCTACATCACATTTTGTGCTGAAAATCAGGCATTTGCAACGATGCTACAAAATGCTACAAATGTAACACCTACTTTTTCATTTCTCAAAAGCATTTTTGCAAGGCCATAGATGCGCCTGCGTGCCCGCACAACGCACGAAAAAGGCGGCTGCCTCACGGCAACCGCCCACCCTTTTGATAGACCTTTGGGAAAGATTTCCACTAGAAGGGTTCATCTTCATCAGACTGTCGGAACAGTTCACCCTGTTCCGGCTCTGGACGGGGAGGTGCGTCATCCTCACCCCCGCTATATGTATCGAGCATGATGCCGTATTTCTGGCTAACAAGCTCGTAGTTGAAACACATCGGCCTGTCCTGGCTCCATACGGTCCGATAGCCTTGCAGTTTGCCGTCTTTGTCCGTTATCTCCTCTCTTTCTGCCATGCCGTTGGCATTGAATTTCTTGAAGCGCTCCGGTGATGTGGTATAGCCGTAGTATTCCGGCGTGATCTCCAGATAGTGCAGCATCGACTCCTGCGGCAATACCTGTTCGTCCATTCTCCGGCCTTGCTCCCTGTAGGTGGAAAGAACTGCATTCTTCCTGATCATAAGGATAGGGATGTTCTTCTCGAAGTCCATCTCCTCCTTCTGCTTCGACGTGCGGAGTCTCTGCTTGTATCGGATCTTGTAGTCCTGATCTTTCATCAGGATGCCCTTCTGTATGGCAGAGCTGATGATGTTCCAGAATCCGGCTACCTCATCGACGGAAGCAGACATCTCGTTCTGCCTGAGGATGCCACGGGTGGCCAGTTGCAGCAGGTCGTCATACTTGAACGGCAACTGCAGCACATCCTCCAGCGATATGTAGGTTGCCAGCAGCACCGTCCAGTTCCCCTGTATTCGGTCAACGATGGAGCCTTCACCCCGCAGCGCATACTTCACGTCACTCTCTGCCTTGCGCCAGGCAGAGCCGAACGAGGCCTCGAACTTATCCCTGTGCTTGAGGATCTCGATAGTGATGTGTGATGCGCCCATCATACGCCAGTGCTGCAGGTCGGCAAACTCCTGCCGTTCCTGCTCACTGAAAGAGTGCTTATCGTATGTCAGGTAGATAAGCCTGGTGAACAGTGCCGGGTCTGCAGTCGGCATCTCCTGGCCGGTGATGATGACTGCGGAATCGACGCGGGCCTGCTCACGCTTCTTATCCTTATCCATGTTCATGCGCATGCGGCCGACGCCGCCCCAGATATCCTTCAGGAACTGGAGTTTCTTGATGTCGATGCCGTTTTTGTATTCGTCGAGGTGCACCAGTGCGTTCGACACGGATGCAACGGCATCGGCCAGAGACGGGATGGAGGACTCGATATTCGGTGCCTCGTAGTCTATCTGGAAGAAACTCATGAGCGTCTGAGCCAGTTCGGTCTTACCTGATCCGGGAGGGCCGAAGAGGTTCAGCAACGGTATCTTCACGCCTCTGTTGCGGATGATGTCCGCAAAGAGCGATGCCATGTAGAAGGTCAATGCCACCTTGGCGTTTGGACCGAATACGCGGCAGATCTTCGTGAAGTACTCATTAAGGGAAATGCTTGAATATCTTGTGAGCTGGAACTTGCGCTCGTTCACATAAAGTTCCTTGGAAGTCTTGTACAGTTGCGACAGGGCAGGGAGGTAGAACTTTCCGGCTTTCAGGCGCACGATACCCATCTTATCGATGTCGTGCCAGTCGGAGTCTTCGAGTGCGCCGTTGGAGAATGCATAGAAGCCTTCCTTCTGCCATCCCAGCTGCTTGATCTCCACGGCCGTCTCTGTCACCTTGGCCAGATAGGACTGCAGTTTGATCAGTTCCTGGTCACTTGCCATCCAGATGTAGTTTCCGATACCCAGCAGTTTCTTCCTGAGGGATTTCGAGGATGTCAGCACCTCCATGTCCAGCTCGATGATCTCCGGCTTATCCTCTTCCTCATTGTTGTTGATCTCGAAAAGGCGTACCGGTCTGAGGTCATCCTTGATGTGGAAGAGCGGTTTAAGGCAGAAGTTCGACCACTGGGTCTCGTCACCGTCCTTTGTGGTACCGAAGTAGCAGTTGTGCTTCTCGATGAAGCCGAACTGCCGGAGCATGTCGATATCTCCACGCTTGTTCTTGCTCGACAGTTTCTCCTGCTTGCGGCGCTTGGCAGAGTTGAAGGCATTGCGCCACAGCTGCTTGGTACCGTCGTAGTGTGCGAGTTTCGAGAGATACGTTTCCTGTAGGTCTTCATCCTTGATGTATACCAGCAGGTCGCACACGTTATTGATGACCTTCTGCCGGTCTTCGGTGGTGGCCTCCTTATCAAGCGACTTTTCGACGTACCAGAGCAGGAATTCCTTCTCTGTCAGCCCTGCCAGATCAGTGTCCCTGCAGACGTATTCGTCGGGGTCTATCTTCTTAGGATGCTCCGCCTCCAGGTCATTGGGAATCTCCCGGACGCTGACGGTGAATCCGCACTCCATGGCAAGGGCTCCGTTCTTGAGCACGTTCTTGAATCCGGCTCCTAATTTCTCCCCTGCCTTAGGGATGTCGCTGTCAGGAATGAAGCAGAGCGTGATGTTCTGCATGCGGTAGTCACGCAACAGTTCGAACTGTTCCCGTGTCCATGCGCCGCCCAGGGAGGCAATCGTATTCAGGATGCCGACAGACTGCAGTTTCATCACGTCAGGACCACCCTCCACGAGGAAGATCTTCTCTTGCCTCCGTGCGGTGGTCATGGCCTGCTCTATGCCGAAGATGGAGCGGCTCTTCTTATAGATATCGCTCTCGCTGGAGTTGATGTATTTGCGGTCATCCTCCCCGTCCATGGTGCGGGCGGTGAAGCCTATGATGTTTGAGTAGCGGTCGCGGATGGGAATCATCAGGCGGTTCCGATAGACGCAATACAACTGATGCGATCTGTCGCTCATCTTCAGGATACCCATCTCCTGCAGCAAGTCGAAGTTCAGTCCTTTCTTCTCGCAGTACTCGATGACCTTCCTTCCGTCCTCAGGGGCAAAGCCGATGCGCATTTCCTTGCAGTACTCTTCATCCCATCTGCCCAGCATGTAGCCTTTTGCTGCCTTTGCGGCAGGATCGTTCTGCCATAACTGCTGATAGAACCACTGCGAAAGATAGTCATTGATGATGCGCATGGACTCCATCTTCTTGTGCCTTGCCTCTTCCTCAGGCGTCGACTGTATGTCCGCATCCTGAAGGTCGATGTGTAGTTCATCCTTCAGCAGTTTCTTTACGGCCAGAGGGAAGGGCAGGTTCTCGACCTTCTCGATGAACTTGATGACAGTGCCCCCGTCCTGGCACGAGCCGTAGCAGTGCCACAGGTTCTTGGCGGTGTCAACACAGAACGATGGAGTCTTCTCCTGATGGAATGGACAGCACGCCCATGAGCGGTGACCCTTGCGTTTCATCTCACCGACGTAGCCAGAGACAACCTTCTCGAGGTCTACGCGGTCGATGATCATGTCGATGTACTTTTGGTCTATCATAAAACTTCGGTCTTACTTGCGGTTGCAAATATAGTGAATGTCCGGCAAGGTGTAAAATACACGTCCGGGACACTCAGATTCTCACTACTTCCCTTATCTGAATGTCAACATAGACATTGATATTCTGGAATGTCCTGCGCGTCCAATCTCTCAGTTCCACGGCCTTCAGGCGGCTGCATGGCAGACTGATGGCCTCGCGCTTCTTTCCGTGCCAAAGCCCGGTAACTACGTATAGTGGGGGAGGGATTTTCATGACTCAATCAAAGTTAATGGTGCAATTCATGTATGCATCTAATACTGCCGTCATTCCACAGTTAACTCTCAGATCATCATTCGCCCTCACCTCATAGATAGGTCCATGAATCTGACGGTCGAAGCTTTGCTCAAACGGTTCTCCCAGCATAAAGTCTGCACTCATCACCATGGGAGTATCTGGTGAGAATTCATTAAGTTTTTCAATAGCCTCTCCGACAGTCAGTGCCTTTTTTGGATCCTGATATTCAATTACCATTCTGACGTCGAACTTTACAGGGAAAAGGCGACCATTTGGAGCCTCCTGGTAAATTGGCATTTGAAGAGCCATTGCAAGCATCAGCTCAGGCTTGCTTCCTGGCGAATTATGCCAATCCTCCAACACGAGCACGGCATCGCATTGTGCCAATTGCACAAGGTCAAGTAGCATGATCTCCTGATAAAAGGAAGTATCATAGTCAGCTGCTTGCGCCAGGCTCTCGGCATGGCGACCTAGGCCGCTGGTTGTTGGGTTGAACACTTCGTGACCTCTGCTTCTTAGCATGTCCTCGGCTTTCTTGAACTTGGCAAGTGTCTCCGGACTCGGATTGTCCTTGCCGATTTTTCCACAAACGTAAAATTTCATATCCTTCAAAATTAATCCATTCACTCTTGTCTCTTTTTAAAGCTGCAGTATGACTGCGATTCGCTGCCCGATGCTTTGCGTCATAGCGGTTATGACAGGTCTGGCACAGGGCTCTCAGATTCTCCGGATCGTTATGACGGGGATCATGATCCAGGTGTGCTATGGTCAGAACCACACGATAAGCACCATAGCTTGGCGCTCTCTTGACCACCAGGGTGTTGTTTTTTATCCCGCAGAACTCACACCGGTTCTGCGCCCTCTCCAGTATTTTATTCCTGATCTCTTTCCAGTTCTTAGGGTAGAGATGTCTCAGTTCCGGCTTTATCGGCATTTTTTATAGATTCTTCGAGCTTCTACAGAAACTACCCATGGGCGGTCTTTGATTTTATACTTAATCTTAACGCTTCCCGCACATGCATCCTCTCCGGCTTTAATTAGCCAGCCTCCTATTTTACCGTTTTCTACGGCTTCGCGGAATTCCCTAATGGCTGGGAAAGATAGCGTATTAAAAATTTTTCTTTTTGATTTCCTTCTTTTCATATCGACACCTCCTCTCTGACCATCAGATGTTCCATACCATAACGCTGCATCCACTCATTATAGTGAGCGATGGCAGCATCACCAGTGAGGCCCTTGCGTTGGCGGTCGGCCAGTTCCTGACGCGCCACAGCTGCCTCTTTTCTCATCTGCATACCCATAGAGCGACTTTGAGTTTCTATGACTATGAGATTTTCCAGAATTTTACTATCACTCATATTCACACGGTTTTGTTTTTATTCGGTCTATATAGCAACCGCATTTCATGCACCTTGCCCCATTGATGCAGTTGCGCCTATCCTTACATGTTTGGCAGTCTGGATGCATTGCCTCGGACTTTAAAAGCCGCCCCGCCGAAAAGATTTGTTATCAACTTCGTATTAATATTATGGCTTGGCGAGGCGGCCGGCAGATCTGTAGTAGAGCCTATATGTTATGTATTCGCATAACTTTGATAATCTCTCGGCAGTTCCTGGCACCAACCTTCTTTTTGATATGCCAGAGCTGCACCTTGACTGTCTGAGGGGACTTCCCCAACTGGCGGGCAATCTCATCGAAGGTATGCCCCCAGAGATAGAGTTTTACTACCTCTTTCTCAGCCGGAGAAAGTTTGATTAAACTTTGTGGTTTACAGACAACGCCTTCATCCGGACAGTACTTGCCCCTAAGAGGACAGCGGACTTCCTCGAAGTTCATGATGTCATGCTCGATATCCGGAGTAAGAAGGTCGTGTTCACCAAAGTTGCACCTGATGAATCTGTCAACCATCGCAAAAGCGGCCTGGTCTTTATGGGCGCTGCTGTTTGATTTCGGCTTATATAGAAGCTTCAGTCTTGACCATGCACCAGGGAACTTCTCGTGAATGAGTCCCAGAACATGAACGCACACGGCCTTTTCAAAGCGTGTCAGGCGCTTCTCTGAGTTCTTCCCTTCCTTGAAGTAGACCTCACCATCTGGGGCTACTCTGAACTCTATTGGTCCCATAGGCCTTCATTAATGGTCTGAATGATGTTAAGCTCTTCATCCCTGCGTAATGAACTGATGGGATTCTCCCTGAGTTTCCCGCTCATGGTGCTGGCGGGATAATCATACTTCTTGGAAAGGTACCGAAGGAACTTTCCTTTGTCTTTCTTTGGCAGGTTCTGGTAATAAACCCGCACGTCAACCTTCTGATTTTCTGCCATAATAAATTTGGTTTTTTGGAAATAAAACGTTAATTTTGCGACAAAAGTAATATTAAAATAGGAATTATCCAAACAAAGTTAGAGAAATGTCTATAACTTTAAGTGGATTTAACACTTGGTGTAGCAATGAGGTACGAAAGGGTTTACATTGACGTAGAAAAACTAAAGACTATCATCAAGGCTCGTGGGTTCAAAGAGCGCGAGTTTTGTATAATCATGTGGGGTGACGATACTCACAGGACAATCAACGAGTTCAAACGGAGGCCTAATACCACCATCGAGACGGCTATGAAGGTGTGCAACACACTGGATATTTCTCTTGATGAACTGTTCAGCGGCTCGGACAAAATTGGGGATTCTCCGTATATAATTGGAGACCAGAACATCGTTAATTCTGCTGTTATTAATCAAGATGCAAAGTCCCTTCAGTCTGAGAATAAAGCATTAAGAATGCTTGTAAAAGAGAAAGATGAGCGTATTGCGGACTTAAAAAAGGTTAATGAACAAATGGAGACTGTGATTGATATGCTCCGCGTACTCGGACAAAACTCGGACACTAAATAAACTGTTTTTCATGAAACGGCGAAAACCCCTTTCCAGAAAGGCCTTACAGGCATTACTTTGCCAAAAAAATGACCAAAAAAATTTAAATCCTGCCTCCGCAACTCAAGAAGAAATCCTCGCCAACTGGCGAGGATTTTTCTTTTAGAACTGTTCGAGTATCCTGATTCGCTCTTCCGTACTCGGATGGGTGGCGAACATCGAGTTGATGAAAT
>JAEEGF012176636.1_pt1 | contig 21517 bp, 14 predicted proteins | sample 9134171 | NCBI WGS metagenome assembly JAEEGF01 (sample SAMN16246542, study PRJNA631951) | gut metagenome | biome: gut microbiome; feature: rumen; material: AP-attached | host: Bos | place: Iran: Karaj | collected 2018-10 | reverse complement strand
CGAACTCGCCCTTTTAGTCCTGTCCTTCGTCTTCGCCAGGCAAAGACTTGCCTGTCTAATACTCAGTTCAGTCCTAACGTGGCTCAGACATCGTCGCTCCCGAGCGGCTTACTCCGCTCATCCGCTATTTCGCCCTCGCTCAAGCGCCCTTTACGCCGCTGTCCCGTGCCCCTGGCTGCTGCGCCCCGCGAAGTTATCCTCGGCAGAGCGAGGAGGGCCTTCTTTTATACTGGGGCGCTGCCCCAAACCCCGCCGCTCTGGCCTGCTATCAGCACTTCCCTGCCCGCACGGCCTCCGCTAGCGCCTGCAGGCGCTTAACCCCCTCCGCGCAGCCGGGAGATAACTTCTTCCGCATCCCGGGCACTGCCTCTGCACAGGATGAAAGAGAGTGCTTCCACGTTCATTCTGTGAGGCAGATTGTGTAGAAACCGGGCAAAAACAGCGCACAGAATGAACGAAAGCGTCCCCACATCCATTCTGTGTCCACGAAATGGGATGGCGCACCAAAACCCGACATTCATAGCGCAAAAGCACCTCTTCCAAAAAGCCGCTAGCGCTCCTTACCGTGCGCTGCGACGCCAAATCTCCTCACACCGCATTCCAATGTGCCCCACGAGGCCCGTAGCGCCGCCCCGCCAGGACTGCAAATTTCGGGTTTGCGAAGTTATCCTAGACAGGCAAAAGGGAGCCCATAGGCAGAGCTCCCTGCCTGGCTGGAGATAACTTCTTCTCTCCTGCGGACAGTTCCCAGCTCCTCACAACCAGTTTCCAGCTTCGCCCCGCCTCTGCGTTTGCCACAGAATGCCTCGAAGTGCGCATTTAGCCATTCTATATCCTGAAAAAGGGGAAAATCCTGCAAAACAGTGCCACAGAATGATTCCCGCACCCCTCTCAGTCATTCTGCGTCCACGGAATGAGTTGGCGTACCAAAACCCAACATTCGCATTCGCGAAGCACCCCCTCTACAAGTGCTTGCAGAAGGGGTCACGCGCAAATGCGGAGAGAAATCCTCCCGCATTCCAAACCTAACACCTCCCCAGACCCCTCCAGGGCCCCTCGTCCCAGAATGCGAATTTCGAGTTTGCTTCCGAGAGCCCCAGCTCAGCTCCAGTCATACCAGCAACTTCGCTTTCGCACCCGCCGTGCTCATTATTTCAAAACAGATGGCTATCTTTGAGCGTTGCAAAAACCGATAAACTTGATGACCGACAATAAAAAGACACTGGTCTTCGCGACCGCCAACCGCAACAAACTCATCGAAGCCGCCGGAGTGCTCGGCGAAGGCTTCAATCTTGAACTTCCTGCGGACTTGGGATATACAGATGACGTGCCCGAAACGCACTTCACAATAAAGGAAAACGCTATCGAAAAGGCGCAGTTCGTGTGGGAAAAGTTCGGCAAGGACTGCTTTGCCGACGACACCGGGCTCGAGGTCGACGCACTTGACGGAGCCCCAGGCGTCTACTCCGCAAGATATGCCGGCGAGCCGAAGAATCCCGTGCAGAACGTCAAGAAACTGCTCCGCGAGCTTGAAGGCGTGCCCTTCGCCGAGCGCACCGCCCGTTTCCGCTGCGTGATAGCGCTCATAGAGCGTGGCGAGGCTGACGGTTGCGGCAAGCCTGAGGATGCCTGCTTGGGTACTGAAACCACCGATGCCATCCCGCTCCCCGACGGCGGCATCCTCCGCGTATTCGAAGGCACCTGCGAAGGCCACATCGCCCTCGAACCCCAGGGCGAACTCGGCTTCGGCTATGACCCCGTCTTCGTTCCAGAAGGTATGGAGAAGACCATGGCTATGCTCACCCTCGACGAGAAGAACGCCATCTCCCACCGCGGCCGTGCGCTGGACCTGCTCGCCGCCCACCTGGGACTGGCGAAAGAGTAAGAATCCGAGCCAGCCGGCGAGAAAACCGCTGATGCCCGCACAGGCGAGTAGCCGGCAAGCAGCCGGCAAGTCCCGCTGGAAAAGCCGCACAGGCGAGTAGCCGGCAGTCCCGTCAGAATAATCTGCAGATTATAGCTTACAAGGAGCAAACACTGATATGGCAGCGATACAGTCATCCCGCATAATAGTCCTGCACCTCACTAAGTACGGCGATTCGTCGCTGGTGGTGCACTGCATAGACTCGGTGTGCGGACGCTGCAGCTATATGCTCCGTGGCGTCGGCCGCAGCAAGCGTGTGACTATGGGCTCTCTCCACAACCTTGCCATCCTCGACATCGTAAGCGTTGCCAACCCACGCAGCTCGATGGCCCTCATCAAGGAATACGAGCCGGCCGTCCATCTGAGCTCGCTCCGCAGCGATATGGACAAGAACGCCATCGCGATGTTCATCAGCGAGCTGCTCTACCGCACCATCGTCGGCCAGAACAACGACGAGCGCCTATTCAGCTGGCTCTGCAGCGCCATCACCCTGCTGGATGCGGCAGGGAAAGAAGCAGATGTTGCGAAACCATCCGGGACGAACATAGCGAACTTCCATCTGTGGTTCCTGGCAGGATTCTGCACTGTGATGGGCTTCGGCCCCACCCGCGAAGGGCTTTTCGACGGCTGCGACCTGCTGCAGTCCGCCGGTTCCTTCCAGACTCCCAGCCAGACAAACGGCACAGCGGCAAACGGCGCAACAGCCAAAGGCACAAACAGCGACAACCTCGCCCTGCTGAGGCAGCTCACCGCAGCGGAATTCCCGGAAGCTATGGCCATACCCCTCATCGGAGCACGCCGCCGCGACTTCTGCGAGCGGATGATCCGCTACATCTCCTACCACCTCGGCGTCAACCTTAACCTCCGCTCCCTCGACGTCCTCCACGAAATCTACGTCTAAGGCACAAAAAAAGAGGGCGAGCGTGTCGTCCTCTTTTTTCATTCAAAAGCTTGGATCTGCTATTTCTTCTTGAAGAGTGAGATGATCCAGAGAAGCAGGACAGCGCCTACGCAGGCTGTGAGTATCTGGCCGATGATGGTACCACCGAATGACACGCCAAGCCAGTTGAGTACATTACCACCGATGAAACCACCGATGAGACCGATGATGATGTTACCAAGCAGACCAAAGCCGAAGCCTTTGAAAAGAACGCCGGCGAGCCAGCCTGCAACTGCTCCGATGAGGAGAGTGATGATAAGAGCTGTTAAATCCATAATATAAAAGTTTAAGGTTAAGGATATTTCTAGTCAATGAGGCATTCGCCGGTCATATCTGCAGGCTGGGGGATGCCCATCAGGCGCAGCATAGTCGGCGCGATGTCGGCCAGGCAGCCGTCGCGTACGCTCTTCACGTCGTCGTCGACAACGATGAACTGCACGGGGTTCAGGGAGTGTGCGGTATTCGGAGAGCCGTCGGGGTTCACTGCGTAGTCGGCGTTGCCGTGGTCAGCGGTGATCAGCACGCTGTAACCGTGTGCGCGGGCCACGTCCACAACCTTTCCTACCAGGTCGTCGATGGTGGCGACAGCCTTGCAGATGGCGTCGTAGACTCCGGTATGACCTACCATATCGCCGTTCGCGAAGTTGAGGATCACCATATCGTGCTTCTCGGTCTTAAGGTCGTCCATCAGGGCGGCGGCAACCTCAGGAGCGCTCATCTCGGGCTGGAGGTCGTAGGTGGCCACCTTCGGGGAGTTGATGAGGATGCGGTCCTCACCCTCGAACGGAGCCTCGCGGCCGCCGTTGAAGAAGAAGGTTACGTGGGCGTATTTCTCGGTCTCGGCGATACGCAGCTGAGTGCGTCCAGCCTTTGAAACCACTTCGCCGATGGTGTCGGTGACATTCTCCTTGTCGAAGAGGATGTGCAGGCCAGTGAACTTGTCGTCGTAGGGAGTCAGGCAGCAGTAGTAGAGGGGAATGGTGTGCATTCCTGCCTCGGGCATATCCTGCTGGGTGAGCACGGTGGTCATCTCACGGGCGCGGTCGTTGCGGAAGTTGTAGAAGATGACGGCGTCGCCTTCCTGGATGGTGGCTACGGGCTTGCCGTCGGCGCCGACAACGCAGATGGGTTTGATGAACTCATCGGTGACGTCTTCGGCATACGACTCCTTGATGCCTTCGGTGGCGGAAGTAACCTTCTTGCCCACACCGTTCACGAGCAGGTCATAACCCTGCTTTACGCGCTCCCAGCGTTTGTCGCGGTCCATTGCGTAGTAGCGGCCCACAACCGAAGCGACTTTGCCTGTGGTGGCGGCCATCTTCTGCTCAAGCTCTTCTACGAAGCCCAGTCCGCTGCGGGGGTCGCAGTCGCGGCCGTCCATAAAGCAGTGCACATATACCTTCTCGAAGCCCTGGTTGGCAGCCTCTGCGAGGAACTCGTAGAGATGGTTCAGTGAGCTGTGCACACCGCCGTGAGAGCACAGGCCGAGGAAGTGCAGGGCCTTGCCGCTCTTCTTCACGTAGTCATATACTGCAGCGATCTCCTTGTTCTCGAGAAGCTTATGGGCAGCGCAGGCGCGGTTGATCTTCACCAGGTCCTGGTAGACGATGCGGCCGCCGCCGATGTTGAGGTGACCTACCTCTGAGTTGCCCATCTGGCCGTCGGGCAGACCAACGTCTTCGCCGCAGGCCATAAGGTGTGAGAAAGGATATTTGGCGCGCAGTGCGTCGATATGAGGTTGACCTTGGGTATAGATGGCGTTGCTATGGTCGTGCTTGCCTTCTCCCCAGCCGTCAAGAATCATCAACAATACTTTTTTGTCCATATTTTCAGTTATATTTGTCTATAAGTAATCAGATGCAAATCTACGGAAAAATCGTTTAAGTTTTGCATCCCCAACAATAGGGATTTAGCGTATGTCCAAGAAAGTAAAACTCCGCAAACAGCAGAAGGAACACCAGAGGAAAATGGATGCCCCCCGCATCAGCGTCAAGGGGCGCCGCAGCAAGAGCCAGGAAGAGCTTGAAGGCGTCGTGAGCCTTGCCCGCGACGGGTTTGGCTTCGTGGTGGTGGAAGGCAGCGACAATGACATTTTCGTGACGCAAAGCAAACTGCGCGGCGCACTGAACGGCGACCGCGTGAAAGTGGTTGTCACCAAGAAGAGGAGCGACACACGCCGGCAGGAAGGAGAAGTGGTGAAGATCATAGAACGCAGCAGGAGGCCCCACATCGGCATCCTAACGGTCCGTGGCAACCAGGCCTGGGCCATCATCGAGAGCGCCCGTATGCCCTACGACATCCGCATCCCCATCGACAGCCCGAAGGATCTTCCAGAGATCGGCGGCATCCAGGCTGCCAATGGAGTGAAGGTGGCAGTGGTGGTGACCGACTGGCCCCGCAACAGCATGGAGCCCATAGGCAAGATCGTGGATGTGTTGGGAGAGTCAGGCAAGAACGACACCGAAATGCACGCCATCCTGGCCGAGTTCGAACTGCCCTACCGCTTCGAGCCGGAGGTGAGCCAGGCTGCCGACAAGATATCCGAAGCCATAACCAATGCCGAAATAGCGAAGCGCAAGGACTACCGCAAGGTGACCACCTTCACCATAGACCCCACCGACGCCAAGGACTTCGACGACGCCATATCGTTCATTCAGCTCGACGAAGGCCGCTATGAAGTCGGCATCCACATCGCCGACGTGACGTTCTATGTGAAGCCGGGCGACATTGTGGACAAGGAGGCCTACAACCGTGCAACCTCTGTCTACCTGGTGGACCGCACGGTGCCGATGCTGCCGGAGAACCTCAGCAACAAGCTCTGCTCGCTGCGTCCGCACGAGGACAAACTCTGCTATGCCGCGATATTCGAGCTTGACGAGCACGCCAAGGTGCTCAGCGAGTGGTACGGCCGCACCGTCATCAACTCCGACTACCGCTTCGACTACGAGCAAGCCCAGCAGATCATCGAGACGCACGAAGGCCCTCTGGCCGCTGAGATAGGCAAACTGAACGACCTGGCCACGATACTTCGCAAGAACCGCTTCGACCACGGCGCCGTGAACTTCGAGAGGCCCGAGATGAAGGTAACTGTCGATGCCGAGGGCAAGCCTATCGCCGTCGGGCAGAAAATCAGCAAGGAGAGCAACTGGCTCATCGAAGAGTTCATGCTGCTGGCCAACAAGGGCGTGGCGGAATATGTCACCCGCAAGTTGCCGTCGCTGAAGCAGCCCACCTTCGTCTACCGTATCCACGAGACCCCCAACACCGAGAAGCTCGATTCGCTGCGGTCGTTCGCCAAGGTCTTCGGCCACACGATGGGTCCCACCGAGAACACGAAGCAGACCGTACGGAGCCTAAACAACCTCCTGAAGGAGGCCAAGGGCCGGCCGGAGGAGAGCGCGCTGCAGATCCTGGCCCTGCGTTCTATGGCCCGTGCTCGCTACAGCACCGACAACATAGGCCACTACGGACTGGCCTTCCAGTACTATACCCACTTTACTTCGCCCATCCGCCGCTATCCCGATATGATGGTGCACCGCCTGCTGGCGATGTACACTTCGGGCGGCAAGAGCCAGGACAAGGACTACTTCGAGAAGTGCTGCGACTGGTCGTCACAGCGCGAGCAGATAGCTGCCGACGCCGAGCGGGCAAGCATCAAGTACAAGCTCATCGAGTTTATGCAGGACAAGGTGGGACAGGAGTTCGAAGGTACTGTGAGCGGCGTGACCGAGTGGGGCATCTACGTGGAGATCGAGCCCACCAAGATCGAGGGTATGATCTCTGTCCGCGAGATGATGGACGACTACTACACCTTCGACGAGGAGAAATATATGATAATCGGCAAGGCTTCGCGCCGGACCTTCACGCTTGGAGACCGCGTGCGGGTGCGTGTGCTCCGCGCCAGCCTGGAGCAGAAACTGCTTGACTACGAGCTCATCGAGAAGCTTGAGTCGGAGAGCCCCGTCCCGGAAGTCCCGAAGAGCGGTCCCGGCAAAGACGCGGGCAAGAGCGGTTCCGGCAAAGTGCCTGCAGGCCGTGGACGGAAGGCTGATGCGGAGGTAGCACCGGCCGGCAAAACTGTGGCAGGTCGTGGCCGGAAGGACGCCGGCGAGATTCCCGCAGAAAAGCCTGCCCGCACCCGGAAATCCCGTGCAGAGAAGCCCCCGGTGAAGGCCGTCACCCGCAAACCCGCCACCAAGGCAGCTGCGAAGAAGTCTGCAGGCAAGAAAGCCTCTGAGAAGAAAGCAGCCGCGAAAGCCGCCCCGAAGAAGGCCGCCGGAAAAGCTGCAGGCAAAAAAGTCACTGCGAAATCTGCTCTGAAGAAAGCCGCCCCAAAAGCAACAAAACGTTAGATTCCCGCACAGAATGAATCTGGATGCCCGTTCGTCCATTCTGTGCAGGCAAAAAGCCCCCACCCCGCAGACTTTTTTGTATATTTGTGGATACGCGCGAAACGAAAACCTGAAACTATGAAAATACTGAAAGCAATGTCCAAAGCAGCGGCCACGAGACTGTCCACTGCAGCCCTCACCGCGATACTCACCGTAGCCCTCGCAGCGACCCTCACCAGCTGCAAGAACACGGCAGGCGACGCCACCAGATACAACCGCTATGCGAATCCTTTCGTGGGAGCGGCGGACAACGGCCACTGCAACCCCGGAGCCACGGTCCCCTTCGGCAATATCCAGGTGGGCCCGCAGACCGGCAACTTCTCCTGGGCCTACACCTCCGGCTACCAGAACCGCGACCGCAGCATCATCGGCTTCTCACACAACCGCCTGAGCGGCACCGGCTGCCACGACCTCGGCGACGTGTTCATCATGCCCTTCACGGGGGAATATGCGGCGGAGCCCAGCGCGAGCACATCCAGCGCAGCCGCAACGCAGTCCGGGGTCCCCGCACGTGACGACTTCTCCAGCCCATTCAGCAAGGACAACGAGACAGCCGAGCCCGGCTACTACAGCGTGAAGCTCGACGCCTATGACGTCACCGCGCAGATGTCCGCCACCGAGCACGCAGCCATCCACAGCTACACCTTCGACGGAAGCGAAGCCCCGCACATCCTGCTCGACTTCCAGAGCGCGATGGTCAGCGGCCAGAACCAGTTCCACACCCACGTCCTCGCAGCCGAGCAGAACTTCGAGAACGACCGCACAATCAGCGGCTGGTGCCGCACCTACGTCTGGCTCGACCGCACCTACTACTACGTCATCGAGTTCGACAAGCCCTTCATCAACTCCACCGAACTGGCCAAGCGCGACCCCCGCGAGAAAGCACCCCGCTACGTCCTCGACTTCGACCTGAAACAAGGCGAGACCCTCAAGGTCAAAGTCTCCGTCTCTTCAAGATCAATCGAAGGCGCCCGCAACAACATCGCACAGGAAATCCCCGGCTGGGACCTGACCGCCATCCGCAAACAAGCCGCACAGCAGTGGGCGCAATACCTCTCCCTCATCGAGATCGAAGGCACCGACGAGCAGAAAGACGTGTTCTACACATCGATGTACCACCTCTTCATACATCCGAACAACATAGCCGACGCCGGCGAGAACCCCTACTACTCGACCTTCTCGTTCTGGGACACCTACCGCGCCGCGCATCCGCTCTACACCATACTTACTCCCGAGAAAGTCGACTGGTTCGTGCAGTCGGCACTCGGCCACTACGACAAGCAGGGCTTCCTGCCCATCTGGGCGCTCTGGGGCGGCGACAACTTCTGTATGATCGGCAACCACTGCGTGCCGGTGATCGTGGACGCCTACCTCAAGGGCCACCGCAACTTCGACGTGGAGAAGGCATACGAAGCCGTGAAGCGCTCCCTCACCGTGGACCACATCAACTCCGACTGGACTGTCCTCGACAAGTACGGATACCTGCCCTATGACGTCATCGACGTGGAGAGCGTGTCCCGCACCCTGGAATATGCCTACGACGACTACTGCGCAGCCCAGTTCGCAAAGGCCCTGGGCAAGATGGACGACTACGAGTTCTTCCTGAAGCGCAGCGAGAACTATCGCAACGTCTTCGACCCGCAGACGGGCTTTATGCGCCCGAAGGACTCCAAGGGCAACTGGGCCTCACCCTTCAGCCCCTACGCCCTGGCGCAGGCAGGCAATATGGGCGGCCAGTACACCGAAGGCAACGCCTGGCAGTACACCTGGCACGTGCAGCAGAACTTCGAAGGCCTCGCTGAGCTCTACGGCGGCCACGAGCAGCTGGCCAACAAGCTCGACAGCCTCTTCACAGTCCCGAGCGAAGTTGAAGGCATGGGCGACGTGAGCGACGTTTCCGGCCTCATCGGCCAGTACGCCCAGGGCAACGAGCCTAGCCATCACGTGGTATACTTCTTCACCCTTGCCGACCGCCAGGACCGCACCGCCGAGCTTATCCACGAAATCTTCGCCACCCAGTACAAGGACGACGTCGACGGCCTCTGCGGCAACGACGACTGCGGCCAGATGAGCGCCTGGTACATCTTCTCGGCCCTCGGCTTCTACCCCGTGAACCCCTGCGGCGGCGAGTACGTCCTCGGAGCCCCGCAGCTCCCGAAGGCCACCGTCAACCTGGCCAATGGCAACAAATTTACAGTCATAGCCGAGAACTACGGCCCCCAGAACATCTACGTCAAGGAAATGTACCTGAACGGCCAGCCCCTCACAGGCAAGACCATCAGCCACGACGACATAATGGCCGGCGGCACCCTGACATTCGTGATGAGCGCAACGAAGTAGCCCGCGCCTGTTGATAAATCGCCCTGCTGATTCGCCGCTTTTTCGGTATATTTGTAACCTATGGCATTCGTCCATCTCCACGTCCACACGCAGTACTCCATCCTTGATGGTGCGGCCCCGATAGCGAAGCTCTTCGAGAAGGCCCACGAGGACGGCCAGACCGCCCTTGCCATCACCGACCACGGCAATATGTACGGCGTGAAGGAGTTCTTCAAATACGCGAAGAAATATCCCGACGTGAAGCCCATCATCGGCTCCGAGATGTACGTCTCCCCCAACGACAACCGTTTCCTCACCGACAACAAGGAGGAGCGCAGCCCCCACCACCTCATCCTGCTGGCCAAGAATATGCAGGGCTACCACAATCTGGTGAAGCTGAGCTCCTACTCCTTCATCGAAGGTTTCTACCAGAAGCCCAAGATCGACCGCGAGCTGCTCACCAGATACCACGAAGGCCTCATCTGCAGCTCCGCCTGCCTGGCCGGCGAGATCCCGAGGGCCATCTACTCCCGCAACTTCCAGAAGGCCGAGGACACCATCAAGTGGTACAAGAACCTCTTCGGCGACGACTTCTACCTGGAGGTGCAGCGCCACAAGACGGAGGTGCCCGGCGCCGACACGAAGGTCTATATGATGCAGCAGGTGGTGAACGAAGCCATCTTCGAACTGGCGGCGAAATACGACGTGAAGGTCATCGCCACCAACGATGTGCACTTCGTCCGCAAGGAGGACGGCCCGGCGCACGACCGCCTGATCTGTCTCACCTTCAACGACAACTACGACGACCCGGACCGCATCCGCTACACCCAGCAGGAATACCTCAAGACGCAGGAGGAGATGGCAGCCATCTTCGCCGACCATCCGGAGGTATGCGAGAACACGCTGGAGGTGGCCGAAAAGGTGGAGCGCTACGAGATCGACTCGCCCGCCATCCTGCCGAAGTTCATCCTGCCGGACGACTTCACCAAAGACATCGACACCTACCTTGCCAAGTACAAGGACATCATAGACGTGGGCCTGAGCAACACCTCCGGAGCACCGCGAGGCGAGGATTTCGCGTGGTCCGTGGCCTATCTCTGCCACCTGACCTACAAGGGTGCCGAGGAGCGCTACGGCAAGGAACTCTCCGAGGAGCAGGCCAACCAGATAGAGTTCGAGCTGAAGACCATCTCCAATATGGGCTTCCCGGACTACTTCCTCATCGTGCAGGACTTCATCGCAGCGGCGCGCGCCGAAGGCACCTGGGTCGGCCCAGGACGAGGCAGCGCAGCCGGCAGCGTGGTGGCCTACTGCCTGCACATCACCAACATCGACCCCCTGAAATACGACTTGCTGTTCGAACGCTTCCTGAACCCGGACCGCATCAATATGCCCGATATCGACATCGACTTCGACGACGACGGCCGCGGCAACGTGTTCCGCTACGTGGAGCAGAAATACGGCAAGGACCACATATCGCACGTGGCCACCTTCGGCACTATGGCTGCCAAGAGCGCCATCAAGGACGTGGCCCGCATCCATCAGGTTCCCCTGGAGATCAGCGACCGCCTCTCCAAGATTATCCCCACAAGACCCTTCGAGGCCAAGGTGCCTGACCCGGACCACGAAGGCAAGATGAAGGAGAAGACGCTGCCCGTCACCCTCCCCAACTGCATACAGTACTACCCCGAGTTCAAGGCGGCCTACGAGGCTGCGGCCAAGAACAACCCGCTGGTGAAGGAGACCATCGACTTCGCGGCGCGGCTGGAGGGCAGCATCCGCCAGACCGGAGTGCACGCCTGCGCCACCATCATCGGCCGCTCCAACCTCACCGACTACATCCCGCTCAGCGTGGTGAAGGACAAGGAGACCGGCGAGAATATGCTGGTGAGCCAGTACGAAGGCTCGTTCATCGAGGACGTGGGAATGCTCAAGATGGACTTCCTCGGCCTGAGCACCCTCTCCATCCAGAAAGAGTGCGTCAAGAACATCAAGAAGAGCAAGGGAATCGACCTTGACGTGGAGAAGATCCCCCTTGACGACAAGGAGACCTACGAGCTCTTCAGCAACGGCGACACGATAGCCGTATTCCAGTTCGAGAGCGACGGTATGCGCAAGTACCTCCGCGAGCTCAAGCCCACCAAGTTCGAGGACATCATCGCGATGAACGCCCTCTACCGCCCGGGCCCTATGGACTACATCCCCGACTTCATCGACCGCAAGAACGGCCGCAAGCCCATCGAGTACGACATCCCGGTGATGGAGAAGTACCTCAAGGACACCTACGGAATCACGGTCTACCAGGAGCAGGTGATGCTCCTGAGCCGCCAGCTGGCAGGGTTCACCCGCGGCGAGAGCGACACGCTCCGCAAGGCGATGGGCAAGAAGATCAAGGAGAAGCTGGACCAGTTGCGGCCTAAGTTCATCAAGGGCGGCATCGCCAACGGCTACGACGAGGCCATCCTCAAGAAGATATGGAAGGACTGGGAGAAATTCGCTTCCTACGCCTTCAACAAGTCGCACTCCACCTGCTATGCCTGGGTGGGCTACCAGACCGCCTACCTCAAGACGCACTACCGCGCCGAGTTTATGGCAGCCAATATGAGCCGCAACCTGAACGACATCGAGGAGATTACCAAGCTGATGGATGACTGCCGCAGGGCGAAGATCGCGGTGCTCGGCCCCGACATCAACGAGTCCGACACCACCTTCACCGTCAACAAGAAAGGAGCCATCCGCTTCGGCCTCGGCGGCATCAAGGGCATCGGCCCGAGCGCCATCAACACCATCATATCCATCCGCGAAAAAGGCGGCCCCTTCAAGGACATCTTCGACCTGCTGGAGCGCGTGCCGCTCAACGTCATAAACCGCAAGGGCCTGGAGTGCATGGCCTACGCCGGAGCCTTCGACAGCTTCCCCGGAATGACCCGCGCCCAGTTCTTCGTCCCCTCCGAGACGGTCACCGGCGAGAACTACCTCGACGACCTGGTGCGCTATGCCAACAAGTTCCACAACGACGCCATCAACCAGGGCGCAAGCCTATTCGGCGACGTGGAGGAACTCAAGCCCGTGCGCCCGGCATACCCCGCAGCCCCCGAGGTCGACGAGCTGGCACTGCTCAAGGAAGAGAAGGAAGTCGTGGGAATGTATCTCAGCGCCCACCCGCTCGACAAGTACAAGTTCGAAATCGAGAACTTCGCCACCGAGAGCATCAGCCACCTGCCCGACATCCAGCTGAGGATGGAGAGCGACGCCCTCGTCAAGTCGCAGGGCCGCAGGCTGCCCAAGGACAACGTGCTCGACAAGACCTTCACCGTGGCGGGCCTTGTGACGCAGGCTGCAAGGATGATGACCAAGAACAACCGCCCCTTCGTGAAGTTCGACATCGAGGACTTCACCGGCAGCTACAACGTCGCCCTCTTCGGCAAGGACTTCGAGCGCTGGATGCAGTATGTGCAGGAAGGCCAGACGCTGCTCGTCAAGTTCCGCACCCGCGAGCGCTACCGCGGCAAGAGCGAGAAGGACAGCGGCGAGGTGAAATACGAGATGGCCATCGAAGAGATGCACCTGCTATCCAACGTCAAGGACGAGTTCGTCAAGGACTTCATCATCGATATGCCGCTGGAGGCAGTCACCGAAGACTTCACCGAGCAGCTCAAGAAAGTCTGCAAGAAGTGCAAGGGCCACGCCCGCCTCTATGTCAACGTGCTCGACCTCGACCTGCGCAACAACGTGGAGTACTTCTCCCGCACCATCAACGTCAGCCCCGAACCCGCCCTGCTGGAGTTCCTGGCATCACGCAATCTCACATACAGGGTAAGATAATCTGTTTTTAATTATTCTTTGTACCCTTTCAAGGCTTGTACCACCTTTGGTGACAGCTTGAAGATTGTGAACATTGTAGGCACCGACATCAGCGCGAAAGCCATATCCATTATGCTCACGGCCACGTCGAGCGCGATGACGCTGGCCACGAGGATCATTGCCAGATAGAACCAGTCGTAGTAGCGGGCCCTGTCCTTGCCGAAGAGCCATTCGGAGCAGAGGCGGCCATAGTACGAATAGGAGAACATCGTCGAGAATGCGAAGAATATCACAGGAACCATCAGCAGGTACTTGCCTGCTACGGGAATCAGCGTGTCGTAGGACTGCATTGCGATGGCAAGCCCCTTCACCCCTTCCACGTGGTAGCAGTCGGCTATCAGGATGGGTATTGCCGTGAGGGTGCACACCAGACCGGAGTCGATGGCTGGGCCAAGCATCGCCACGAAGCCTTCCCTTACCGGTTCGGCATTGCGCGACGCTCCGTGCATCATCATCGCCGTTCCCACGCCGGCCTCGTTCACCAGCATAGCGCGGCGTGCTCCCGTGAGAGCCACTCCCGCCAGGGCACCGAGCCCCGCCTTGAGGCTGAACGCCCCTTCGAAGATCGATGCGAACACGCGAGGCAGTTCCCTCCAGTTCATCACTATCACCGCCAGCACCAGCAGGAAGTAGAGCGACACCATTGCCGGCACCACCCTGCTGGCCACCTTGGATATGCGGGTGATGCCTCCCAGCACCACGCTGGCGACTATTGCAGTCATCACCACACCGATGGCGAAGCGAACCCACACATTGCCTTCAGCGCCGGGTATGAACACCGTAGTGAACGCCTCCACGAACTGGTTGGCCTGCATCACCGCCAGGCAGCCTATCAGGCCTGCGCAGGCGAACATCACCGCCAGCGGCCTGTAGCGCTTTCCGAGACCTTCGGTTATCACATACATCGGACCTCCTCGCACCTCGCACTTGTCGTTGCGGCCCTTGTACATTATGGTCAGCGTGCCCTCGAAGAATTTAGTGGCCATACCCAGCAGGGCGCTCACCCACATCCAGAATATGGCTCCGGGGCCGCCCACCACCAGCGCTATGGCCACTCCGGCGATGTTGCCCATACCAACGGTGGCGCTGATGGCGCTCATCAGGGCCTGGAACGAGCTGATCTGGCCTGCACCCTCGTGGCGCGTGCGCAGCGAGCGCACGGCCGCTCCAATGCGGCGCACCGGCACTGCCCTCGAACGGCAGAACAGGAACAGCCCGCCCCCGATGAGCCACACGAACAGCGGATATCCGCAGATCAAATTCGACAGATTGATGATGAAGTCAGCCATTATTCAAATGTACAAAAAAAGCAGACCCGCTCATCGCAGGTCTGCTCAATATTGAGTAATCAGAGATTAGTTGGCTTCGAGATGGCTGGTGCCATTACCGTCGCAAACCCAGCTATATCCTGAGGGCGCTGATTGATTGACACCATCCTTTTTGCTGACAACAGCTTTATCAGGTGTGCTGGCCATAGCTGCTGGAGAATCCGCTTTAAATTGACCCCCTCAATCCGCACCTAATTGACCCCCCTTTTCTTTTCTTTTCATCGAAATTGAGAATGCAGGCTGTAGGGATGAAAAACCACACCAGCCTGCATTCTATTTAGGTTTTCGTCTTTAAGACCTGGGGGTCATTTTGAATCGGACGAGGGGGTCACTTTCAGAAGAGACGCGGGGGGTCACTTTGCGTCGGAATTTCCACTTATCAGCAAATGAGCAATCATACTCATACTAAAAGCATCACATACTCTATCAGTATCTCCTTGCCCAAGTTCATATGTAATAAAACGCTGTGTTGCATTTCTCATCGTACTGCTTATCACAGACAAGAGAACTACAACGCCGCCGACAATGTTATAAATACCGTAATCCTCAACACCAAGAACATCAAGAACCACCCTGGATGTATACAGCGTAACACCCATAGTGAACAACATCCTAATACATAGGATTATCGTATTCTTTGCTATTCTAGATTGAGAGTAAGCGGAATCTTCCACCAAACAATAAGATAAACTATAACTATATTAATATGTTTCTTGACCCATTTGTTATCTCGCATCTTCTTCCCCATACGTCTTGAATAATATTTCCTGACTAGAATAATATTATATATATTAACATTTGTTATTATCAGCAATTTGACTAAAGAGAAGGGAAACTCTAATAAATAACTAAATGCATCAAACATATTTATGGAACTTGTATTTTTCTCATAACGCTGCCAACACTTATTTTAAATCATCATGCCCGTTTACTGATATTCCTAAGATTACCATACGGATTCAATATCGACTCGCACATCAAGCCTGGACAACATTATAATAATCATCGTGTTTGGTTTGAGTCGACGTTGTCTAAAACATCACGGGACTAATCTGTCCATAATTGTTTAAAGACCTTTCCTCGACACTTGGGTGTTTAAATTAATCACAGCATACACGCTTAAACGAAAGCCCTAAATTTGAAATTACTAGTACCTTATAGTGATAATCAAAATCATAAAAAGGCTTAAACGGCGTTATCATCTTATCTAAGATTGGACTACTCTTCAGTGGATCATATAAAGACAAATCTGTTAACTTATATGTAGGAGGGGTCTCGAAAAGATTTAGTCTTAAAAGGTTATCGACATAGTCGCATATGTTATCTGGTATTTCTATAACATCGAACCCAAATGTTGTGAAGTTTGTCACTAACAACTGATGACCATCCCTTTTCTCACCTTTTCTAAAACCTTTAATATCCATTAATGGTAAGAAATTATTTTTAATAAACATAACTTTATTAATTATCCTTGCCTCGTCTGGTGAAAGCTGTTTTATAATATCAACAAAAGCGGGATGAACTTTGTCTCTTGTATCAACATTCATAGATGATACCAAAAGATTTGCATATAGTTCTTGCAGTTCTCTACTATTCTGGCAATAACATAGTTGTTGAATAGCAGGAATTGCAACATATGATGATGGCGAAACTATCTTGCTTTCAGGGATTTTGGAAAGCTTCTCTTCCACAGCTTTAGCTGTGATAACAAGACTCTCTTCTCTATTTGTCAACCATTTATCCCATCCACCAGCAAAAACCTTCAGGGTTCTTGGAAATAAACCAAGAATCTCGCCTATAGGCTTGAGTACTGGATGACACACGTCGTCATAAATGCGACTAGCAACCCCTTTAGCCCCACTTACTAATTCTTTATTTTCCTTAACCATACTTATAATCAATCAAATAACACCATTCTTAGTCTCTCGTATCTCGAAGGACTTTGATAAAAACATGACCTATACTAGCGATAATAGTTAATAATTGAAAACCAAAAACAGCATCGCTAAGTTTTATGGGTTTTACGTTGACATATTTTATTGATGTGGATTATTCCTATGGTTTCAGCATACAGAATACCAGAATAGCAAAAAAATATGAGCAACCTGGCGGCAAACAACCCAATGATTGTGGTGATGGCCATCCTTATTTAGACAATACGGCTATTCTTAGCAATGCGTTTATTTGAATATTCTATCTGTAACACAAAAAGTTAACTTTGTTCAAAGTTATTTGCATTATCTTTCTACTAAAGACTGCCTCACTTTGTGGTCTCATACACACATACCAACAATCTCATCTACAAGCGTAATAACATCTTCAAATATTTCATCTTTAGTCATTTCTTTGGCTATTTCCTCCTTTTCAATACCAAATTTATTGCAAATTGGATGGAGTATTTCTTTTGCGTCAGCATCAAATAGCCTTCCGTTTGAAATTGTTTTATCAGACTGCTTATAGTCATTAGGGTAAACAAGACCCATCCCATTAACAAAGGTATCGAATTCATTATTAGCATCTTCTTCTGTCAGACTGGGGTTCTTTGCCATAATAAGACGCACAATGGCTGGCTTACAAAAAAGATAACTTTCAATCTCCCATCGACGCCATGTACGATACCGTAAGCCCCCGCCTTGCTGCAAATCTGGCATCCCTTTTTCGTGCAAATGTTTAGTTATTTCATTATAATTGCCATTATCTCTATCAGATAAACTAATACACTTTAAATCAGGGATTTGTCCTATTAAATACAGAAAAAGTGTCTTGCGCTCCTTATGCTTAGTAGCTAGTGGCCAAACAGCGAGGTTTGCAGGCCATATTGAATATTTATTGCAGAATATTTTTAATAATTCTGCATCACTTTGATTTTCTACAAATAACAGTCTTTTTGAATTTTCTATTTGAGAAAGTAAAGGAAAATATTTTGTTCCTAATCCCGAAAGAACTCTTATTTTAATATCTTCTGTACATAAATAATGAAGACTAGTCCCATCTATAAATAATATCTTTTTGAAATCAAAGGTTTTGATTACTTCAGAAGAATGTGTAGCTACTAGAACTTGTTTTTTCATTTTAGTAGCAATTGTCTCAAGGTGACTAAATAATGCCCCCTGTAAAGAACAATGCAAATGTGCATCTGGCTCATCAAGAAGTAAAGTATCTACATTAGGGGAAAGAGCAAAAGTATATACACTTAACCATTGCAAAAAACCGCTTCCTTCTACCATTATATCACGCTCTGAATAGCCAGAGAGCGGTTGAAATCTTTTGTTAACAATCTCGCCATTGCAAAAATTAACTCTAACATGAGTATGAAAATCAGGGTTAAATTCTTTAGGATACAACATCCCTTTGAAAATGCTAAAAATCACCTGCTGCAATAACTCATAAGGATCGTTCTCACGAATAAATTTCAAATCGGCTTTAGATAATCGCCCTTTTGCATTCTTATGTTCATTCCTGATTCTGCTATTGGTCAGATAGAGTTCCATAATTTGGTTACGTAAAACTGCTCCTGCCAGGCCCTGCCCAACATATCGATTACGTAATGCTGCGGAATGCCACTCTTCCTTGCTCCCAATTCCCGCAAATGTTGGCAAGTACGCCACATGCGGGATATAATCTCCTTCTATAATTGTAGACTCCAATTTTTTTATAAACAAACGCTCTTGATTTAAAGCAAGACCTATTTTTAGATGTTTCTCTATTCCTTCCTCGTTATCCCAAAAACAATCAATGGTCAATGAATAATTTGACGTAATCTTTAAATTTGTCCATAGATAACGAAACGAAGGAATGTTAATTGGGGTAAAATCATCAATGGATATTCCATATCCAGCTCCACTAAAATCTTTAAATACAGCCTTCGGACTTTTTTCGTAAATCAGAACAGTTTTACAAAACTCCCATACCGCTAAAGCATGTAGAATAGTAGACTTACCTGAATTATTACCTCCTACTACTAGAGTCATTCCCTCCTGTAAGTCTACTGATTCTTTATTAAATCGTTTGAACTTATTCAGTTCGACTTTCTTTATCATCATGGTGCATTAAAGATTAGTCATTGTTTATTCAATACCTCCCTTCCACCACTTTCCAATCCACTATCCCCCACAAAGCATTCAGCTGATCTGCCCTGCGGTTCTGGAAGTCGAGGTAGTAGGCGTGCTCCCAGACGTCGAAGGTCAGAAGGGGCTTGAGACCTTTGGTGACGGGATTGCCGGCACCGGGTTCCTGGGTGATGACAAGGCTGCCGTCTTCTGCGGCAGAGAGCCACACCCAGCCTGAGCCGAAGAGGCCGACCCCCTTGGCCACGAACTCTGCCTTGAAGGCTTCAAGGCTGCCCCACTGCTTCTCGATCTGAACGGCCAGGCGGCCTGCGGGAGCAGTCTGCGGATTGGGCGAGAACTGCTGGAAATACATATTATGGTTGAGGATCTGACCGGCGTTGTTGAACACCGGACTTGCAGGTGCGCGGCGGACTATCTCCTCGAGCGGCAGGTTTTCGAACTCACTGCCGGGAAGGAGCTTGTTGAGGTTGTCGACATAGGCACGAAGGTGCTTGCCGTGGTGGAACTCTAAAGTGCGGGCGCTGATGGCAGGCTCGAGTGCATCAGGCGCATAGGGAAGATTTATCAGTTGGAACATATTGTTTGTTGTTAATGTCACCTTTGTTGAAACTCTATTATACGACGATCCAATATCCTCCCTTTCTCAAAGTTATGGGCACGCAAGAGGACATCATTGGGGGTTTCTTCGATCAGACTGTCGAGATACTTGACGACTTCGGCACTTATGCTTTCGGTGGCTGTTTTCCAGAACAGCGTGGGTGTATGGTCCACCGCATAATGGGTGATTCCATCGACGACATATGTAGGATTGTCAATAGTGGTCGGAATACAGGTTTCGATGCCGCCGTTGCGGTCGCAGCTGATGTCGATTATCAATGTATTCCGCCGCATACGCTTGAGGTCATCGCGATAGATGATATGGTCCTTGCGGGATGTATCCCACAAAATACCGTTCACGATGACGTCATAGCGGTCCAGTTCTTTACGGAACAGCGCCTCTTGCTTGCGTCCATACTGGACTACGCTGGCACCCATATAATTCAGTGTCTTGATGGCGCCGCGAGCTATGTTTCCGCCGCCTATCACCGCAGCCTTCGTATTGTACGGGAACACTCCGTGGCACATATATGCGTGGAATACGGCGGCTTCGCCGGCTATCTCGTTATTGCGCCAGAAAGAGTGCCTTCCGTCCTCGTACATATCTTCCCAGGCATAGCCGGTCAACCTCCCTGCAACAATCTTGTCTGTAATGTCTCGGTTCTGAACTGCGTGCATCCAGCCGAAGATGGTCTGGTCTTTCAGATGCTCAAGATATTCTGCGTCTCCTATCTTGGGGTCGCAGATAATATCCTTGCCAAGGACCTCATCGCGTGAAGCGACATTCACTCCTGCCGACAGATAATCTTCATCGCTCAAACCAAGGACCTCACCATACCCCTTTTCTACATAGATATGATCCTTATGCTTGATCGTTCTGATATCAGCCACTGTCAGAGCACGTCTCTTTTCATTCTCCTTGTGAGAAATCGGTAAACCTACTGTTTTCATTTTTCATCATTTCGGCAGCCTGATCAACGATCCGTGCCATTTTTCTGTTTCCGGTAAAAGGTTGGGGTCATAGCCACTGTGCGGGAAGAACGTCATCTCTCCGAAATAAGGATGATCTCCTTCTGCATACAAATCAACCCTCACATAGGGTAACCCTTTTGAAAGTTTGGATGCGATGTCGAACATCTCGTCCATGCAGGCAGGTTTGGGAAGAGTGAATCCTTCCGGGGCATTTTTGCCACGAACGTTAAGCGGCAGCAAATTCCAGTCTCTGTCGAAGAAATAGAATGTAGGACTGCCCGTCGCCCGGCCTGAGCACACCATCACATCTGTCACCTTCCCATCAAAACAAGAGAACTTGTAGTCAGGCAAGTCGTGTGTCTCTGGGTCGGGTTCCAGAAAAGTCTCTGCTATGATTCTGTGTGGAACGCTTTTGTACGGCCATTCGCGGCCAAGCAGATAATAGTCACGCTTCAAGCCTTTAGCGAGTTGTTTCTCCGCTTTTTCCCTGTCGAAAGTTGCCTTGTCGCGGCAGATGATCACACATCCGCTGTCGTGTGTGCACTTGATCACAAACTTGTCCGGCAATTTCTCCCAGTCTATATCCTCCACTCTGTTCCACACTCCCAATGTGGGTATTATGTACTTTTTACCTATCCGTTCTGCAACAAAATCCTTGGCGGTGACTTTATCGACCATCCGTGAATATTCAGGTTTGCGGTCATACAACTTGAGCCACTGCAGTTTCTCGCTGAACGTTTGAGGATTCTCGAGGTCCAATTCCTTGTTGAAGGCCCTGTAGTAGAAAGTCTTTATGCACAATTTGTCCGGAACCAGACGGGGAAAGTTCCAGCAAAGCTTGTTGATGATGGAATAGAAAAACCTTTTCATCGTTCTGCCCTCATCGGGTTGTTAAGGAAATCTTCGTATGCCAGGCGGATGCCGTCTTCAAGTTCTGTCCTGGCTGTCCAACCCAGGGCTGTGGCTTTTGAAATGTCAAGCAACTTGCGGGGAGTGCCGTTGGGACGGGTGGTGTCCCACTCTATTCGGCCGCTGTAGCCGATGATCTTAGCAACGAGCTCTGCGAGCCCCTTGATGGTAATCTCCTTTCCGGTGCCGGCATTGACTGTCTC
>JAEEGF011315623.1_pt1 | contig 21521 bp, 24 predicted proteins | sample 9134171 | NCBI WGS metagenome assembly JAEEGF01 (sample SAMN16246542, study PRJNA631951) | gut metagenome | biome: gut microbiome; feature: rumen; material: AP-attached | host: Bos | place: Iran: Karaj | collected 2018-10 | reverse complement strand
GTTGCCGGTGGCAGTCACGGCTGCCGCCGGCTTTTGAGAACTCGAGAAAATCGTTGTAAAATGAAGAAACAATATCACGCATTTACGGCCGAAGAAGCCGTCAAAGTCATCAAGTCGGGCGACCATGTGCATATCAGCTCGGTATCGAATGTGCCGCAGTGTTTAGTCAAGGCCCTGTGCGACAGAGGTCGAGCAGGCGAGTTGAAGAACGTCTACATCCACCACCTGCATACTGAAGGTGCCGCACCCTATGTCAACCCAGAGTTTGAAGGCATATTTCAACACAACGCCTTCTTCGTGGGTGCCAATGTGCGTGAGAGCGTGCAGAAAGGCCTGGCTGACTATATCCCTGTCTTCCTCGGTGAGACCTCGAAACTCTATCGCGAACGCTACATCAAGTGCAACGTGGCTATGATTCAAGTGTGTCCTCCTGACAAATTCGGCTATGTGTCGTTAGGTTCGTCGGTTGATGCCACCTTGGCCGCCATGGAGAGTGCCGAGTTCGTCATCGCCGTGGTCAACAAGCACGTGCCGCGCACCTTCGGCGATGCCCTGGTTCACATTAGTCGAATCAATGTGTTTGTTGAAGACGACACGCCTTTGCTCACCGTCGACATGCCCGAACCCAACGAGGTGGAGAAGACCATCGGACGCTATTGCGCCGAGCTCATCGAAGACGGTGCCTGCCTCCAGATGGGTATCGGCTCCATACCGAACGCTATCCTCTCGTGCCTCCACAACCATAAGGACATCGGCATCCATACCGAGATGTTCTCCGACGGCCTCCTGCCTTTGGTGAAGAAAGGCGTCATCACTGGCAACAACAAGAAGCTCAACAAGGGCAAGATTGTTTCCACCTTCGTGATGGGTTCAAAGAAGATTTATGACTTTATCGACGGCAACCACGAAGTGCTGCTGATGGACGTGGAATACACCAACGACCCCTTCGTCATCGCCCAGCAGCCCAAGATGACCTCTATCAACTCCGCCATCCAGATCGACCTCTCGGGACAGGTATGCGCCGACTCTTTGGGCGACAAAATCTACTCAGGCGTGGGCGGACAGATCGACTATGTCTACGGTTCGTCGCGCGCCAAAGGCGGCAAGGCCATCATCGCCATGCCTTCCACCACGCGCAAGGGCATCAACAAGATTGTACCTGCCTTGGACTTGGGTTCAGGTGCTGTCACCACACGCAACCACATCCACTGGTTCATCACCGAGTATGGCGCAGTGAACCTCTACGGACGCTCATTGCAGGAAAGGGCCAAGCTCATCATCTCAGTGGCGCATCCGCAGTTCCAGGAGATGCTTGACGAGGCCGCTTTCAAACGCTTTGGACCGCATTTCCATTACCTTTGGAATAGTATCATATAAACTCCAACCGGGAGGCACTACCCTAACGCTTCACCGTCATGGCGGACAAGGATCCGCCATCTCCTACGCTGGAAGGTGTCCTTCTCGCTTAGGAGATTGACTCCGTCGAATCTTCGATTTGCGGGTCAAGCCCGCAATGACGGTTAAAGGTTGGGTTTTAGGTTCCCCAGTCAAAAAAAAGGAAAATCATGTTCTCTCAAATCAACTTCGTAGAAATCTTCGGCGCGTTCATTGTGATGGCCGCCATCATCGACATCTTCGGCTCCATCCCGATTTTCGTGAGCATGAAGGAGCAGCACAAGACCATCAAAGCTGGACAAGCCTGCCTGACGGCCTTGGGCTTGTTTTTAGCCTTCTTCTTCGCTGGCGATGCCCTGTTGAAGCTTTTCGGCATCGATGCGGCTTCGTTTGCTGTGGCGGGCTCGTTCGTGCTGTTTATCCTTGCTGTTGAAATGATTCTTGGTCGCGAAATCATCAAGAACGAAGGCGGCACCAGTGGAGCCAGCATCGTTCCCATTGCCTTTCCGCTGATTGCAGGTCCAGGTGCGTTGACAGCCTTACTCTCGTTGCGTGCCGACTATGCTGTCATCAACATCATGATTGCCCTGCTGCTCAACATCCTATTGGACTACATCGTCATCCGTTCGTTGGACAGGGTGCAGCGATTGTTAGGCCCGAATCTCATTTTCATTCTCCGCAAGTTCTTTGGAGTCATTCTATTAGCCATAGCTGTGAACATGTTCGTGAACAATATTTCTGTCATTATCGCGTCCGTTCAGAAATAAACCCTATTTTTGTGTTTTCATTACAAAACAAGTAGAAATCCATGTTGAATCTCTTCACTGGTTCGGGCGTCGGGCCCACCATCCTATACCTTGCCCTGTCCATCTTCCTCGGACTGCTTTTGGGCAAAATCAAGATTGCCAAAATCTCCTTAGGTATCACCTGGGTGCTCTTTGTGGGCATCGCCTTCAGTGCTTGTGGCATTAGCCTTAACGCGGAGATGCTGCACGTTATCAAGGAGTTTGGACTGATTCTCTTTGTCGTGGCCGTCGGACTACAAGTCGGGCCAGGCTTTTTCCGTTCGTTCAAGAAAGGCGGCCTGGCTATGAACTTGATGGCTTTGGTCAATGTGGCCCTCGGTGTGTTGATTACCGTCATCATCGCTAAGGTTGCCAAGCAGGATTTGGCCGACATGGCAGGCGTCTACACGGGTGCCATCACCAATACGCCTGGCTTGTCAGCGGCTCAGCAGGCTGTCACCGATATAGGCATCGAAGGCGCCGCTGACCGTTTGGCAGCAGGCTATGCTGTGGCTTATCCTTTGGCTGTGGTAGGTATGATTCTGACATGTATCTTGTTGCGTCCACTCTGCCGCATCGACTTGGCGAAAGAGCCTACCACACTTGAAACAACCTTCGTTGCACCAACAACGGACAAGAAAGGCAAAGGCGGCTTCCTGCTGATTCCTGTTTTCGTCATCATTGCCCTTGGCATCATCATCGGCTCCATCCCGATTCCTGTGGGCATGAAGGCACCTATTAAGTTAGGCTTGGCTGGCGGACCCTTGGTGGTGGCCATTATCGGCGGCTGGCTAGGCGTGAAGAAAGGCTGGTTCAGCACCGACTTTACCGAAGGCCAAGGTGTTCACGCTTTACGCGAGGTGGGCATCGCCCTCTTCCTTGCTGGCGTGGGATTAGGTGCCGGTGGTCAGTTTGTGGCCACAGTGCAGGAGCATTATATGTGGGTTGTCTACGGTGTCATCATCACCATGGTGCCGCCCATTTTGGTCGGGCTGTTCGGGCGTTTGGTGCTGAAGATGAACTACTACACTTTGATGGGCTTCATCGGCGGCTCCCACACCGACCCTCCTACCCTCGCCTTCGCCAACACTGTGGCTCCCGAAGGCTGCAAACTGCCCAACATGGGCTACGCAACCGTGTATCCGCTGACCATGTTTTTGCGTATCTTCACGGCGCAGTTGCTGGTGTTGATGGCCGTGTAGGAAAAGACTTTGTCATCTGATATGGTGGGAACGGTGAGCTTAAATCCCAACAATTGGGGATTGTCCACGTTATAGAATTGCAGCATTTTTGCAGCCAAATTAAAACAGACAACTATGAGTCACGAACATCATCACCATCATCATGATCATCATGTGGCTGCCGACAATGGGCAGATGCGCAAAATCTTATGGACAGCCATTATTCTCAATCTCCTTTTCGTCGGTGTGGAAGCCGGTGTGGGCCTTTGGCAAAACAGCCTTTCGCTACTGAGCGATGCAGGACATAACCTAAGCGATGTCTTCTCGTTGGCGCTGGTCGTTGTCGGGCTGCATCTGGTCAAGGTGCACAGCAACGAACGCTACACCTACGGCTACAAGAAAAGCACGATTCTCATTTCTCTCGCCAACGCGATATTGCTGCTTGTGGCGGTAGGTGTTATCATTGCCGAGAGTGTTCACAAGCTGCGTAACCCTGCCGCTATCGACGGTGCTGTCATCTCATGGACTGCTGGTGTGGGCATCCTTATCAACGGCCTGACAACCCTGCTGCTGATGCGCGGACAGAAAGGCGACCTTAACATCCGTGGCGCGTTCCTTCACATGGCTGCCGACACCTTGGTAAGCATTGGCGTAGTCGTCAGCGGTATCATCATCTCGCATACAGGCTGGTTCATCATCGACCCGATTATCGGCATCGTCATTGCCGTCGTTATCCTCGTCAGTACGTGGGAACTGCTGCGCGACAGCATGAGGTTGGCTTTGGACGGCGTGCCTGAAGGAATCGAAGTTGAAGAGGTGATGCAGGCCATGCGAGACACTGCTCATGTCACCGACGTCCATCACCTGCATGTCTGGGCGATGAGCACAACGGAAAATGCACTTACGGCGCACGTGGTTATTGACGATGAGCACGAGGCATCCGCTGTGCGAAAGGCATTGAAAGAAGCTCTTCATGAGCAAGGTATCACCCATGCCACGATAGAGATTGAAAGCGGCAACGATTGCTGCGACAGGGAGTGTTAATCCAAAAAAGTGTATTTTTGCAGCAAATAAACGCATAATCAGTTTCGCTGAATATACGTTGCGCAAAAACACTAAGCATGGACACTAACCAGGAACGCGCTCTGCAATTAGCCACTGAAGCAGGCCATATCTTGCTGGAAAACGGAGCGGAAATCATCCGCGTGGAAGAGACCATCCAACACATCGCTAACGCTTATGGCGTGAAAGACGAGAGTTTCTATGTACTCAGCAACGGCATCATCGCGACGGGACAACATTATGCCAGTGCCAAGTTCATCCCCATCAAAGGCACGCAACTCAGCCGCGTGGTGGAAGTGAATCAGCTTTCACGCGAGGTCAGCAGCGGCACGGTAACCCTTGACGAGTTGGAGGCTCGTTTGCGGGTCATCCGCCAAAGCAAGTCTAAGCCTTGGTGGGAACTGGTGCTGGGCACAGCCTTGGGGGTCTCGTCCTTCAGCATCCTCTTTGGAGGCAGTTTCGTCGATGCCGGTGCGACCTTCGTTGCTGGTCTATTGCTGGGACTCTTTATGACCTTTATCGGCAGTCGTATCACGCGTATCTTCGGCAACCTCTTAGGCGGCCTGTTGGGCGGTTTGCTGTGCATCCTCGCTGTGCGCCTCGGTCTGGGTCAGCATCTTCCGAACATGATTATCGGCACTATCATCGCCTTGGTGCCAGGCGTACCGTTCACCAACGGCATGCGCGACATGGCCAATGAGGATTATCTCTCAGGCACGACCCGCCTTCTCGATGCGTTTTTGGTGTTCCTCTGCATCGCCATCGGTGTAGCCTTGGCGTTTCTTGTCGATGGAGCCTTCCATGGCGGCATGATGCAACTCGGTGTGCCCGTGGCCGATACCGTAACGCGGGCTTGGTATGTGCAGCTGCCAGCGGCTTTCATCGGCACGGTGGGTTTCGCGGCTCTTTTCGGCACGCCGCGCCGTTTTTACCTGACTTGTGGCCTCACTGGCATGGTGGGCTGGGCAGTATTTATTGTGCTCGCATGGTACACAGGACTGCTGTCAGTGGCAGGAGCCGCTTTCTTCGCTGCTTTGGCGGTGGCTTTGACGAGCGACCTGCTGTCGGTCACGCAACGCTGTCCCACCACAGTATTTCTCATCTGCGGCATCATCCCCTTGGTGCCCGGTGGAGGCATCTTCTGGACAGTGTATTACCTAGTCAGCGACCAGCTGCGCCTGGCCGCCATTACAGGTTTTACAGCACTCAAAGTGACCATTGCTATCGCTGGCGGCATCATCACTTTGGCCGCACTTGCTTCACGGTTACAAAAGAGAAAAAGAATATCAGAGAAAATATAGGGATTGAACAAGTCACCGATCATCGGCATCACTCCCCTTTAGAATCAGAGCGCAGTCAACCTGCATTTCAGCAGCGGAATTCCTTCATTCATCCACCAAAGGTTATCAACGCCGCCGGAACTCATTCCTCCATGAGCAAACTGCTCTACTACAGCAAAATCGCCGTATTTGTCGGTCATGACCTTGCCTGAAACTGAAAGGTATTCCTCTTTTATCCATTTTTCCAGTTCGTCAGGAGAAATAATATCCATATTCTCCGCGAGTTCTTTCAAGTAATCCCAGAAATACGGATCTCCCCTGAACCCCCATCTTTTAGGTTTTTCTTCAAATATGGCTGATAGTTTCATCTTTTTGCTCCTCATTTAAAGTCCGACTTGCTTATTTGAACCTACGTGTTTTGCACATAAGTCACATTTGACGGCAAAAGTACTAAAAATTGTTCGAGACCAATCGCTTCGTCCAGCACAGTTGATGTGGTTTTGAACTTGTATGATTGAAAAACGTATGTGTCATGCTGAATAAATGGATTTTTTGTAATTTTGGACCTGAATTCCCGAGTTTCATAGGAAAATCGGACTTGAACTCTTAAAACTACTAAAAATGACCTTCCTAATAGAATCCCTCATCGCGTGCACCTTGTTCACGCTGTTCGTGTTCCTGATGTCGAGAAACCCCATCAAGAGCATCTTCAACTACCCTCCCGCCATCATCGAGCGGTGCGACCAGTTGGGCTTGGTGGACGCGAGCAACCGTCCGGGAGGCGTGGCGTTCTACGTCAAGAAGATTGTCGCCATGATGGTCTTCGGTGTGCTGTTGGGTTTGCTGGTCAAGTACGTCAACGGATGCACGACCTTCCTTTGCGGCGCGCTGACAGCCTACGCCCTTTGGGTGGTGGTGAACTGGTTCGATGCCTTGGTGCTCGATTGCCTCTGGTTCTGCCACGACAAGCATTTCGTCATTCCCGGAACGGAGGACATGACCAAAGCCTATCACGACTACTGGTTCCACATCAAAGGGGCACTCATCGGGATGCTTTTAGGTATACCTGCCGCGTTGGTTGCTGGAGGGATTGTAAGTATTTAAGCAAATAATAATTGCCCATGAATATCGAAGACTATCGCAATTATTGCCTCTCGTTAGGCGATGGCATTGAAGAAAAGTTCCCCTTCAGCAAGTTCAAAAACGGAGAAGGCGTATTGGTATTCTATGTCTGCGGCCACATGTTCTCCTTCTTCGACTGCGACGACTTCAAGGTCATCTCGCTCAAATGCCAGCCCGAGCGGATTGAAGAACTGAAAGCTGAATACGAATGTATCGGAGACCCCTTCAATGAATCGCCCAAACATTGGATTGGCGTTGACCCGAAATCGGCACCGGATGACCTATTGAGAGACCTTACACGCAATTCATTTGAAATCGTAAAAGCCAAATACACGAAATAAATGCCTATTTTTGCAACAGAATAAACATCATTAACAATGAAACACTGCCTTTTCTCTTTTCTGTGCATCGCCCTCATCGGCTGTGCCAATCCTCAACAACAGGAACAAAACGATTCAACCATGAATAAGGAAAACAACAACGAACTCACCGCCTTCGACGTTCAGAAGGAGTTCCAGAAGAATGGCTTCGACTGGTTCACCGAGAACCTCATCCTTTGCTCGGGCGATACTACGGAGAGCAATGCCATGACCATCGGTTGGGGCGGCATCGGCAACTACCTCGGCCACGACCGTCCGGCAGTGACTGTATATGTGGCTCCTGGACGCTACACTTGGGAGTTCATGGAGAAGCACCCCCGCTTCACCATCATGCAATTTGACGACCCGGAGATTTGGAAATACCTTGGCTCACACAGCGGTCGCGACGGTGACAAAGCCGCTGCCCTTGGTTTGCATGTGGCTTACACCGAGCATGGCACACCTTATTACGAGGAAGCCAACTTGGTCATCGAATGCGAGACCATGACGGCTTGGCACCAGACGGAGCAGGATTTCCGCAACGACACCCCGAAGAAGTGGTACGACGGCTTTGATGCAGGCATCCACACGGTGTATGTCGGCGAAGTGATTGGAGCTTGGAAGAGATAAGCGCTTCGGCGAAACGGTGCATGTCGCATTTACGGAAGGGATTGAAAAAAGTTGAACTTTTCTCTTGACTCAATATGACCAAGAAACGTGTAATAGGGATTGGAGAAACGGTACTGGACATTCTGTTTAAGAACGACCAGCCACAAAAAGCCGTTCCGGGCGGCTCGACCTTCAACAGTATTGTCTCCCTCGGACGGGCCGGCGTGCCCTGTGCCATGGTGACAGAGGTGGGTGGCGACCATATCGGTGAAATCATCTGTCGCTATCTGCAAGAAAACGGTGTGTCGTCGGAATATGTTTGCCGCCACGAGCATATCAAGTCGCACATATCACTAGCTTTCCTGAATGAGCACAACGACGCGCAGTATGTGTTTTACAAGGATCATGCGTCTGTCTCGCTGGACGGCAAGTTGCCGGAGTTTTGCAAAGATGATGTGGTGATCTTCGGCTCTTTCTTCGCCATCAATCCCGCTATACGCCCTGTCGTTGGCGGTTTGTTGCGTGCCGCACGAGAAGCAGGTGCGTGGCTCTATTATGATGTCAATTTCCGCAAAGACCATATTCCCGATTTGCCTGACGTGATGTCCAATATTGAGGAAAACATGAGCTTGGCAGATGTGGTGCGTGGGTCGACGGAAGACTTCGAGTATATGTATGGTCTTCTTGACGGAGATGCCATTTACGAACGGGTGAGCCGACATTGCCCCACGTTGATATTGACTGACGGTCCGCGTTCCATACGGGTCTATTCGCCTGAAGGCTGCGAAACCTATCCCGTACAGACGATAGAGACGGTCAGCACCGTCGGAGCTGGAGACAATTTCAACGCCGGCTATATCTATGCCATGCTGCAAGGCTCGAACGACCAGGCTTTGCGCATCGCGATGGCACAACGTTGGAGCCAGGATGTCTGCCGCCAGATAGGCAACAACATCAGCGATGAATTGGTCGCATCCATCAACTAACCTAATCGTGATAGTCGCTGTCTTTCCATTGGAATTTCACTTTTTCGGGCACTAGGTAATTGCCTATCTTGTAGTCGATGTTGGCCTTGTGGGCTTGACTGAGCTGATAGCATCGTGGCACACGATACATCTTGCCGTCCTTGACGAAATGGGCACCCGTCTGATGAAAGCGGAAGGCAACGTCTTTCGAGATGCATTGCTCCCTCAGGGCGAGTATCCAGTCGTAGTCGCAGGGTCTTGCGTTAACGCCCGACTCTCCGCCTACAGATACTTCTTCTATCGTTTCATTCAGAAAAGGGGTAAGATCCATGGCTGTAAGTAATGGCGACGCGATGATGCTCTTGTGTTTGATGGGAAGCGACAAGAAGATAGGCAAACGAAAATCCGCCATTTCCTGATTCTCCACGGTACAACCCACCATGACATTATCATAGCCGTCGCCCCAGTCGTCGGGCACGCATTCCATAAAACGGTCGATGCGTTTGGTGAAAAAGAAGAACCAGAGATCACTTCTGTATTTCATCATCTGCCAGCATTCGGGTCGCCACGGGTCCGCGTCTTTCAATAGGAAATCAGAGGTGAAGCAGGTGAACACGATCTTGCCGCTTTCAATCTTCCACGATTTGTCTCGTTTTCGTTTGACTGGCAGGTTGAAGTTGCCTGTCTTACGGCACTCGCTGCTGGAGATCTCACTGCCGTACATCTCATCCTGCCGATAGACATAGCAATACTTGCACCCAGGACTAATCTTGGTGCAGCCATGCCATGGATTCCAGTCGGCGTATATTTGCCAATGCTCGGACATGATGCAAAGATAGTTGTTTTTCTCGAAATGATACAGTCACAAGGTTATTTGACTTTGCGGCAGTTTTATTTGCCCGTATTTGGGTTTTTTGTATTTTTGTAACATGAAATCACAAAACAACAATACTGCAATGACTAAAAACACTATCATCATGGTACTGATTTGCACTTTGGGAATGACCTCATGTAATGCACAAAACTACAAGCCTGCGCCACCCACGACTGAAGGCGAGGCGGCAACGGTCTATATGACTACCGACATCAGTCCCGAGGGACTGGTGCACATCTATGATGCCTTGGGCGTGGAGGCACATGGCCGCGTGGCGGTGAAAATATCCACGGGCGAGTCGGAGAAGAGCAACCACCTGCGCCCCGAACTCATCAAAAACCTGGTGCAAAAGGTGAATGGCACCCTCGTGGAGTGCAATACGGCCTACGGCGGCAACCGTAGCGACACCGAGAAGCACCGCAAGGCCATTGAGGAACGCGGCTACAACGCCATCGCCACCGTCGACATCATGGACGAAGAGGGTGAGATGCAACTGCCTGTCACCGACACCAAACACCTGCAATACGACATCGTCGGCTCACATTTGCAGAACTATGATTTCATGATCAATCTGGCACACTTCAAGGGTCACGCTATGGGTGGCTTCGGAGGCGTGCTGAAAAACCAGTCGATAGGTGTGGCATCGAGTGCCGGAAAGCTTTACATACATTCCGCTGGCAAGAGCCAAAAACATTGGAGGATTGCCGACCAAGACGATTTCCTTGAGTCGATGGCTGCTGCCGCACAGGCCGTGCATGACTACTTCAAGCAGGAAGGCAAGGACATCATTTATATCAACGTGATGAACAACATGTCGGTGGACTGCGACTGCGACGGACATCCTGCCGCCCCACGCATCAAGGACATCGGCATCCTGGCCTCCACCGACCCTGTGGCCCTCGATCAGGCCTGTCTCGACTTTGTGTTCAACCACGTCAGCAGCCAAGACGATAATGCCAAGCCTTTGCAGGAACGCATCAACAAGAAACACGGCACCCATACCGTGGAGTATGCCGAACAGATTGGGCTCGGAACGCGGAAATACACTATTGTTAACATTGACAACGAATAATCAAATACAACAATTATGCTCAACGACTTCATTTACAACATCCCCGTTAAGATTTATTTCGGGCGCGACCAACTGAAACACCTTGGCGCAGAACTCAAAAAATATGGCACACGCGTGCTGATGACCTACGGTGGCGGCTCTATCAAGAAGATGGGCCTCTACGACCGCGTGGTCAAAGAAATCAAGGACGCTGGACTCGAACTATTCGAACTTTCGGGCATCGAGCCGAACCCGCGTATCAGCTCTGTCAGGAGAGGCGCACAAATGTGCAAAGAGCACCATATCGACGTGCTGCTGGCCGTAGGTGGCGGCTCCACCATCGATGCCACCAAGATCATGGCGGCTGGTGCTTTTGTCGAACACGACCCTTGGGACTTCCTGGACCTCAACAAGCGTGCCCCTATTGAGCGCGCCCTGCCCATCGTCAGCATCCTGACCCTTGCTGCCACAGGCTCCGAGATGGACACGGCTGCCGTCATCAGCAACCCCGAAACCAACGATAAGATTGGCCGACTGGATCCGGCCTTGTTACCCAAAGCCTCTTTCCTCGACCCGACCAACACTTTCACCGTCAGCCCTTACCAAACCGCTTGTGGCTCGGCTGACATCCTGTCACACCTCTTCGAGGTCTATTTCAACATGGACCAGGACCTTTATATGCTCGACTGCTTCATGGAAGGCCTGATGAAGACCGTCATCCGCTACACTCCCATCGCTATGCGCGAGCCCGACAACTATGAGGCGCGCGCCAACTTGATGTGGGCCTCCTCATGGGCCATCAATGGCTTCGTGAACGGCGGCAAACGCAAAGCATGGAGCTGTCACCCAATGGAACATGAGCTTTCTGCTTTCTACGACATCACCCACGGCCTCGGCCTCGCCATCCTCACCCCACGCTGGATGGAGTACTGCTTGGACGAGACCACCGTGTCGAAATACGTACAGTTTGGCACCAATGTCTTCGGCATCGACACGAGCCTGCCCCCGATGGATATCGCCCACAAAGCCATCGATATGCTGAGCGACTTCCTCTTCAACACCTTGCAGCTGAAGCGCACTTTCCCCGAGGTGGGCATCGACCGCACCCACTTCGCCATGATGGCCAAAAAGGCTGTCGCCGACGGTACTCTGCCCGGCTTCAAGCCCTTACAGCAGGCCGATGTGGAGAAGATTTTTGAAATGTGTATGAAATGAAAATGAAAATGAAACGACTCTTAATCATGGCATTGGCTCTCGTATGTGGCCTTTGCTATGCGCAAAATGAACTGCCGACCATCTCTGCCGACCGGCCGGGTGCACTGACTGGCACGGATGTGATGCCCTTAAACAAAGTGCAATGGGAGACGGGGATGGGATTTGAATCAACGAAAGACGGGCCACACATCCTCATCCTCAACAACACATTATTGAGGTTTGGCCTTTTTGAAAACGCCGAAATTCGCCTTGGGGCGAACGCCCTGATGCTCAACGAGGGTCAGGGGCAAGCACCCATATACGGCATGACTCCGCTCACCTTTGGCATAAAGGCGAAATTCTTTGAGGGAAGAGGCTTCCTGCCTTCTGTGGGTTTGCTGGCCGAAGTAAAGTCCCCCCATATCGGGTTAAAAGAGTGGCTCCCTTCTCGTCTAACGCCCACTTTGCATCTCTTGTTTGAACATACCGTAACCAATTGGTTAGGAATAGGTTATAATGTCGGCACAGAGTGGGATGGTGAAACGGGCCATACAGCCACTTATTTGGGTTTTGGCCTTTATTTCAGCATCTCTGAACAAATTGGCTCCTTCGTGGAGACCTATAACTTCATTCGTCCCGAGGAAGGCAACCAATACCTGACCCAGTTTGGCTTCACTTGGTTGGTGTCGCGCCGTGTGCAACTCGATCTCGCCGCCGACTTGGATTTCCTGAACCTTAATAAGTTCTATGCCATCAGTGGCGGTGTGGCTTGGCTGATCAATTGATATCAACTATCCTCCTGCCATCGGCAACAACGCATTCAAGGGCATCACGGGGATGACATCGATTGAAATGCCGGATTCGGTAGTTTCTATTGGAGACAACGCTTTTGCCTTATGCTTTGATTTGACAGGTGACTTGGTGATTCCCATTTCGGTGACCCATATTGGTGAGAGCGCGTTTTTCCAGTGCGAAGGATTGGATGGGAAACTGGTTTTAGGCGAATCCGTTTCCTACATCGGCGACTGGGCCTTCAGGAAGTGCTCACACATTTCGGAGGCAGTGTCTTTGGCCACGACACCTCCTGCTCTTGGAAATGATTTAGGAGGCATGGTGTTTGCCGAATTTGGCATGCCTGTGCTTACCGTTCCTTGCGGATGCGTCGAAGTTTATCAGAACTCTGCTTGGTACAACCCTTACGGGATGGTTGGTTTCTATGAGTTCGTTGAAGACTGCACTGCGATTGCGGAGGTCGAGTCTGTTGTCACAGCGGTTTATCCCAATCCGACTTACGGCAAGGTGAAAATCGAGGCTGAGAACATCCAAAAAGTCACTGTTTTCAATATCCTTGGTGAAAAAGTCTTTGAAACTTCCGCTGACGGCGATGCCTTTGAATATGATTTCGGCAATCAAAGCGCCGGCTTGTATCTAATCAAGGTGGAGACGGCGAAGGGCGTTAAGACTACGAGGGTAACGGTAAGGTAATCATATAAGATCTACCTTTCGCAGAAAGACAGGCCTTTGGCTGTGCAGCGTCCCTGATTTCAGTCGGACTTAAAAACACTTTGTAATTTCGTAGTAAGAGAGGTTATTCGTCTCGGTTTACCTTGGGTTTTTTCGATTTTGATGGAATTATTACCTTGGATTTTTCCGATTTCTGTAAAATTATTTGTTTGGATTATTTCGTTTTTTATATCTTTGCAGCCGTAAATCAACGACTTGTATGTATTACGAAAGAATCATAGACCGTTACCTTAGCGAATGGGCGGCTCGTCCCGTTCACAAGCCCATTCTACTGCGAGGAGCGAGACAGGTGGGAAAATCCACCGCAGTCCAACATTTAGGTGAAACTTTCAAGTATTATGTTGAGATCAATCTTGAAAAGCAAGCCTCTTATAAAAACTTGTTTTTGAAGGATTTGAATGTAAAACATATCGTTCCGCAAATGGCGGCCATGAGCGGCATACCCATTGTGCCTAATGAGACGCTGCTATTTATCGACGAGATCCAGGAAAGCACAGAGGCCATCATGGCATTGCGCTACTTCAAAGAGGACATGCCAGACCTGCATGTGATAGCAGCCGGCTCGTTGCTTGAGTTCGTGTTGGACGACATCTCGACCTTTGGTGTGGGTCGCATCCACTCCATGTATATGTTCCCGATGACCTTCGATGAATTTCTGATGGCCAACGGCGAGCATCTGCTGATGGAAGCGCGTAGTCATACCAATGTCAATGCACCTTTGCCAACTCCTCTCCACGACAAACTGGTAGGGCTGATACGCACGTTCATGCTGGTTGGCGGGATGCCCGAGGCTGTGGCCAAATGGGTGGAGACCCATGACTTTTTACAATGTCAGGAGGTGCAGGATGATATCATCACCGGTTATGAAGCCGACTTCCCAAAATACAAGAAAAAGGTGGATCCGCAACTGTTGATAGCCACCATGAAAAGTGCCGCGACACAGGTTACAAAAAAGTTTGTCTATTCAAGGGTACCAGGAGAGTATAAGACAGCCGAAGTGAAGAAGGCACTCAATCTGCTTATCAAGGCTGGTATTCTGATTCCTGTGACACACACGAGTGGCAATGGTCTGCCCTTGGGCGACGAGGCGGATGAGAGCATCCGTAAGATTCTGTTGCTTGATACAGGACTAATGCTGAGACTGCTCAACATGACAATGGGCGATACGAGTGTCATCACCACCCAAATCCTCACGGCTTCGGCTGCAGATTTGGTGAACAAGGGACCTTTGGCAGAGATGCTGGCCGGACTTGAGTTGTTGCACTATCTCACGCCGAACTTGCGTCACGAGTTGTACTATTGGGTAAGACAGGCCAGGAATTCAACCGCAGAGATTGATTATCTTCTTTCGCGCGACTTGAAGGTGTTGCCCTTTGAAGTGAAGGCTGGTGTGCAAGGCGGCATGAAGAGCCTATGGGACTTTATGCGAGAGAAGAAACTGTACAGAGCTGTTCGATGCTCTTTGGAGAATTTCGGGAAGTTTGACTATATCGATGTTAAGGCAGAAGGCGCTGTGCGACATGTGGATATTTATCCTTTATATGCAATGTCGCAGTTTACCTTGAGAGAGTTGCCAGATTACGAAGGTAAAGAAGAATGTTAATAAGATAAACAGCGAATGCTCTATTTACCTTTTCTAAACTCCCTCGGAGTCATCCCCTTCATACGCTGGAAGAAACGGGCAAAGGTGGTGGTCTCGGCGAAGTGGAGTTGCTCGGCTATCTGGGCAACGCTGAGCGAGGTCTGACGCAGCAAGTATGATGCTTCCATCAGGAGCAACTGGTTGATGTAGTCGACGACGGTGCGGCCGCCCGATACCTGCCGGACAATGCGCGAGAGATAGGTGGTGGTGATGCACAACTCGGAGGCATAGAAGCCGATGTCGTGATGCTCGACAAAGTGACGGGGCAACAGGTGAAGGAATGCGAGGAAAAGCTCTTCAACACGCTTGGGGAAGCGGTGCTCGTGGATGGTGCGCTCCATCAGGCCCGTCAAGTCGTTCAGGAAGATGCTATAGAGCATCCGCAGGCTCTCGTTGGCATTGGGCAGCAACGACTGCTGGTAGCGCAAGGCTAATTGCATGAGTTCAAGGATGTGGCGGTAATCGTCATCAGAGAGTGTCAGCTGGGGCTGCTGCAACTCGACAACGGAAAGGTAGGCGGCACGAATGCTGTCGTGAACGCTGGGCAGTTCGAGCGTGAATTGCTCGTCGGCCAGCAGACAGATACCACTGTAGTCGCTGGAGGACGAAAGGACGGTAACCTCGAAGCCAGGCGAATAGATGTAGAGATCGCCTTCGTGTAATGTCAGTTCGCGGTTATTATAAACTATAGTAACCCAACCGCGCGTAACAATCGTAAAAGTGTAACACGACAAGAAACCGTGCGTCTCGTTCGTGCCGAATGTCCACTCCACGTTAGTCTCTATGCAAATGACGTTCCCGTCCCACTCACCCTCGGGCACGGGCAGGTTTCTTAGGTGCCAAAATTCCTTCAAACTGTACATAGTCGCACATGTTTTCTGCGCAAAAATACGAATATTATTAAATTTGTTTCGTTTCAGTCGGTTTTTGTTTCGTTTGGGTTAGGGCGTAGTGTGATAAGTTACTGTAACTTTGCAGAAAAATAGACAATGAATCATATTCACTTAACAAAACTCAATATCATGGACAAACAGAAATCAATCGAAGCATTACAGTTCTTCGTGACAGGCCTCTCGGAAGGCGCATTCGTACACAAGGTACAAGGACAAATCTTCAAGTCGGAAAGCTTTGACAAGCTCGGACAAAAGTACATTGACCACTACAATGAGGAGATGGGCTGGGTGGAGAAGTTCATCGACCGCATCATCGACCTCGACGGTTGCCCGAAGGTGGAGAAACACGAGGCTCGCGAGTTGATTTGCGACCCGTTGGAGTACATCAAGGCCGACTTGGCCATTCAAGTGGCTGGCGTGGAACTGCTGCGCAAATGCATGGCCACGGTTTGCGAAGACCCCACGACCTACGACCTGCTGAAGGCTTATCTTCTCGACGAGGAGGAAGACCAATACTGGAGCGAGGAGCAACTTGAACTCATCGAAAAGATTGGTTACCAGAACTGGCTGATGAAACAGATGTAACCTTATGGCACATCCCTGCGAAAACTGTAAGATTCGCGCGCATTATGACGCGAAACCGAAATCACTGATAGGCCGCTTCTGGCGTTGGCATATCAACTTCTGCCCAGGATGGAAATCCTATATCACTTCGGTGTCGCCTGAGAAGCAAGCCGAACTGAGAGAAAAGTATCAATTTACCAAGTATCAATAAATAACTGAAAAAAAAATGGAAGCAAAAGAACAAGTGCTGAAAGCTATGCGCGAAATCGGCGAGCCTGTCAATGCGGGCAAAGTCGCTGAAATCACCGGCCTCGACCGCAAAGTGGTGGACAAGGCCTTTGATGCTCTGAAAAAAGAAGGCGCTATCGTGTCACCCGTCCGCTGCAAATGGGCACCGGCTCAATGACGTTACGACTTTAGTGATTGAGACCGCCGCAAGGGTGTTGTGCCTTTGCGGCGGTTTATCATTTCATCTCATCGCACAATAGTCCTCATAGACCTCCCGCACCACATCGTCCCAGTTGATGTAAAGATCCCTGAAGGCGGCATGGGCTACGCGCTCATAACCTTCAGTATCGGTTAGAATGTCAATGATGGCACGAGCGTAATTTTCTTCTCCAGCTGGTGAAACATAACCGTTGACTCCTGGGGTCACTGTGGCTGCCGTCTTTGCGCCTTCCAAGAAAAGCGTGGGGGTGCTTTGGCAGGCCGCTTCAATCTGCACCAGCGAATTGGCATCATACAGCGAGGGGAACAAAAACAACTTGGCACGGGAATATAGGTTCTCCAGCATAGTCCTGTCCGAGACAAGTCCGCACATCACCACTTCCTTCGTCAGACCTAACTCGGAAACCAAATCCAATAGTTTCTCCTCATCCTGTCCCTTGCCCACAAAAAGCATCCGAAAGTTCTTCAGTCCCAATGCCTTGGCGCGGGCCAACGAGCGCACCGTGAAGTCGATATTCTTGATAAAATTGATTCTTCCCACAAAAAGGAAGACCGTGGCATCCGCTGGTATGCCGTAGGTTTCGTTGACCATGCGGGCGGCTTCCCGAGGGTCGGAAACAGGTTGATGGTCAGTAGCATTGAGGCGCACCTTGCATGGGGCGGTGAGGCCATATTCTTTTTGGTACAATTCCTTGATTTCCGCGTTTACCGCCCAACACTCGTCGCATGAATTGAACACACGCATAATGGTGTTCATAGCTACGGTAACTGCTGGCTTGAGCTTTCCCAAAGGCTTTTCAAAATCCTGTTTGTATTGGCTGTGTAATGTGGCCACTACAGGCAATTTGTGCAACTTGGCATAAAGCAATCCAGCCAATCCAACGGTAAAGGGCGAATGGATGTGAACGAAGTCGATGCCACTGCGCATCAGTTGCGCGTCAAAAACAGGGTCCAAGGCCGATGTTGGGATGTCATAGTCGTTATTTATCAGAGGCAATGAAGTACAACGTACCACCTTATAGGGAAGTTGGGCATCCTCTTCCTTGCTGTAACCACGGGTGGCAGGGCAAAACACCACGACATCACAATACTGAACCAAGCGACGGGCGTAATTATCCACCACCTTGACGACACCATCTACCATAGGATACCATGAATCGATAAAAAGACCTACTTTTTTCATTTGCATCATATTTCACTTTGCAAAAATAGACGGATTCCACCACAGCCTTTGCTGTCAATATGGCGTTATTTATGGTACTTTTTATTGCTTGTAGAAAAATAGAATGTAAAAAGAGAATAATTTACCATTGTATAACTGAAAAAATGGTGGTTATTTTGCAAAAAAAAGCAGATGCTGAAGATATTTAATGACTTGGTGGTTTCTGACAACTTGGACGAAGTGATGGCCTCACCCAATCCAATCACTTCCGACTATTTCATTTCGGTTTATATTGAGCGAGGTGCCGTCCAGTTTACGCTTGAAGGACAGACTTATCATGCCAACGAGGGTGATTTCGTGGTGGGATTGGTGAGCAACATGATAGGCTCAGTCATGCGCACGCCAGACCTTCAAGGCAAACTCATTTGTGGTGGTGAGCATCTTTTTGACGATGCCTTGGCCGGAATTCTCCATCTTGATTCTGAATGGTGGAAAAAATTCCTTTTCCTTCAAAAGAACCCCGTCATTCACCTCACGGAATACCAAAACAAACTATTTCAGGCCTATTTCAACCTTATGATGACATACATGGAGGACAGTGACAATCCCTACCGACAACGTATCATCCGACTTACAGCGCAGTCGATAGCGGTGGAAGTCCTACACCAACTACAGGACTTTTTCACAGACGATGAAGGCGAAGCAAGTGCCAAGACATCAAGCTCTCAAAAGGATAGGTTGTTCCAGCGCTTCATGACACTGCTCAATCGTCCCGACAATACCGAACGCGAGGTGAAAGCATACGCAGAGCAGATGCTCGTCACGCCTAAGTATCTCAGTGCGGTGTGCAAAGAAAAAAGCGGACGCACAGCCCTTGAATGGGTTACCGAGGCCACGGTTCGTAACATCAAGTACTATCTGCAACAGACCAATCTCACGACAAAGGAGATTGCATACAAGATGGATTTCCCTGATGTGAGTTTTTTCTGCAAATACACCAAGAAGCACTTGGGGAAGACTCCTATGGAATACAGGTACAGGCGATCGTCTCTTGACATGACTGTTAATCAAAAGGAATAGTATCGGAAAGATCAACCACGCCACCTCCGATGCCGCCACAGATGACATCGGTGCAGTGTTGCTCGGTGAGAAACCTCGGCATGGCTCCATGTTGATGTTCCGGTGCTTGGAGCACAGTGGAATCTTTTATCTGACCGTCTTCAACATTAAAAAACGTCACTTGCGGGGCCTTGCCAAAATGAGGCCACAACATGCCTTCGCTTGAAGGAATTGCAATTCTTTGAGTCATAGAATGTGTTTTTTGACGGTCAAAAGTACAACTTTTTCAATAAAGGATGCTCAATGGTATTTACTTGTTTATTAAGGGTGGCATTACCGTGTTTAAGGATGTGGATAAGCGTATTTATGAGGGAATACTGGAAACAAACCTATACTTTTCTGTAACCTTTAGAGTCTTTTGTTATAACGCCTTCGTCCAGCATGTCCGAGAGGACACGGCTGAGTGAGGGTCTTGTCGCGCCCAGTTGTTCGGCAACGGCGGCCACGGAAGTGATGCTGCCGTTGGCTTCGAGGTATTCTATGACCCGATTGCGAAGGCTGTTGACGGCGAAGGTGCGCATTTTGCCGCTCAGGAAACGGCCTCGGTCGGAGAGGACTTCAAGGAAGGCGCGCAATACGGTCGGTTCCTGTTGCATAAACTCGAAAAAAGCCTCACGGTTGATGTGCCACACGGCGCAATCGGTGAGGGCGGTGACTTCCACAGGGACAACATTATTGTTGGCAAACAGAAACGCTGGAGCCAACAGCATCGGGGCTTTCAGGTGGTCGACGAGCACCTCGCGGCCTTCTTCGCCCATCATTCGCGCCTCGGCTTGACCCTCCACAAGCACCATCAGCGCACGGCAAGGGTCACCCGGGTTTAACATCCGCCTTCCAGCGGGATAGTCCTGTCGGCGACAAGGGCTTTCGAGCAGACGCTCCAAAGATTCTTCGCTGCATCCTGCAAAGAGTTTGACACATTTCAGTTCTTCCATGACAGTATTATTTGGTGCAAAAATACGGAAAAAAGTGCCTGATGTAACATTTGTTACGCTTTGCCGCGATGGAAGAAACTACTTTTGTACCATCAAACCAATGAAAGGAGACACAACTATGAGTTACAACGATTGGAAAGACAAAACCTTGAGTTTCAAGAAGATTGATGTGCGCGGCGTTCAGGGAAACTTCTTCCCTGGTATCAAGATGCAGGCCATGAAGATGGCTGTCGGCGAGGGCATGGAAATCGTGCAGAATTTCGACCCGCTGCCGCTTTACGAGGTGATGGACGGACTCGGCTTCGAGCGTCACACTGAAAAGGTGTCTGAGACGGAGTACCACGCCTATTTCTACCGCGCTGAGGTGAAAGAACTTGAAAAGGACATCCCGATGCGTCCGGCCCCGCTGACCCACATGCCGATGATCGACGAGAAGCTCGGCAACATCGCCGTGAATTTCTGGGACTTGACTTGGAATGACGAACACCGTTACCTGCCTTACGAGATGCGCCTGCTGCTCTCGCTGACCAACGCCGTAGGCGCTGGCCGTATGCGCCAAGCGACGCGTGAATTGGTGAAGGCCTACATCCACGGCCTTGACTCAGCCGCCTTGGACGATGTGTTTGAGCTGCTGGCCTGGAACCAAGGCATCGGCTACTTCAGCTCGGAGATTGGCCCTTCGGCGCTGTTCCAAGCTTACAAGACCATCAAGCAGATGGAGAAAAAAGGCAACACGCGCGAGGAAATCGCCGAGGTTCTGAAAGAGAAGTTCGGAGAGAAACATCCTGATGTTAAGGTAATGTAGGGAATTGATAATTGAAAATTGATAATTATGAGTACCATCACAGCAGAAACGAAATTGTCAGATCTTATCGCCCAATATCCGTGGTTGAAGGGAGAAATGGCGAAAGTGAACGAGAAGTTCAAGTTGTTGAACTCACCTGTCGGCAAAATCATGTTAGGCAAGGCCACCATCGCTGAGATGAGCAAGAAATCAGGCATGGAAATTGACAAGCTGGTGAGAAGACTGAAAACGCTTATTGAAGAACATAAAGACTAACCTTAAAAACAACAATACCATGAAGTACAAAGTGAATGACAGTTGCATCGGGTGTGGGCTTTGCGAGTCCACCTGCCCTGAAGTGTTCCACATGAACGGCGATGTGGCCGTCGCCATCGAAGGCGAGGTGCCCGAGTCGGCATTGGCTGCTGCCGCCGAAGCCAAAGAAGGCTGCCCTGTGGGGGCTATTGAAGAAGCTTAAAATCTAAAAGATATGACACACGGACACGAAGTCCTTGCCATGATGCAGGGACATAGTTATTCGGAGAAAAGCCTATTGGAGGCCATCATCGAGAAG
>JAEEGF011828002.1_pt1 | contig 21533 bp, 11 predicted proteins | sample 9134171 | NCBI WGS metagenome assembly JAEEGF01 (sample SAMN16246542, study PRJNA631951) | gut metagenome | biome: gut microbiome; feature: rumen; material: AP-attached | host: Bos | place: Iran: Karaj | collected 2018-10 | reverse complement strand
TGCCATAGCCCTGGACAAGGCCGCGTCTGACGAGGCGGTCAGCTTCACGCCGGAGGTGCTGACGGAGATTTGCGCGGAACTGCGCGACACGCTCTCCAAGGAGCCCGCCCCCACGGACAAGGAAGGGAAGGCCTCCGCACGCCAGAGGCGGAAACAGGTGAGGGAGCTTGAGGAGATGGCCGGCAAGCTCGCCGAGTACGACGGCCGCCTCAAGACGATGGGCGGGCGCAACTCCTGCAGCAAGACCGACCCCGACGCCACGTTCATGCGGATGAAGGAAGACGCGATGAGCAACGGGCAGACCAAGCCGGGCTACAACCTGCAGATAGGCACGGAGAACCAGTTCATCACCGACTTCGGCCTCTTCCCCAATCCGGGGGACACGCTCACGATGAGGTCCTTCCTCGGCTCCTTTTCCTCCAGGTATTCCCGCATGGCTAGTGAGATCTGTGCGGACTCGGGCTACGGCAGCGAGGAGAACTACGCTTTCATGGAGGCGAACGGCATGGAGGCGTACGTCAAGTACAACTACTTCCACAAGGAGCAGAAACGCGATTTCAGGAACGACATCTTCCGCCTGGAGAATCTTTACTACAACGCGGAGGAAGACTATTTCGTCTGTCCGATGGGCCAGCACATGGACAGGGTCGGCACAAAGCATGAGAGGACCGAGGGCGGCTACGTTGCCGTGAGCGCGGTCTATAGGGCGCAGCGGTGCGACGGATGCCCGCTCCGGTGGGGCTGCCACAAGCGGAAGCAGGGGGAGAGGGAGATAATGGCCAACCACCTGCTCCTGAAATACAGGCGCAAGGCAAGGGAAAGGCTCACCTCCGAGAAGGGACTCGAACACCGGTCGAAACGCCCCATAGAGCCAGAGGCGGTCTTCGGGCAGATGAAGTACGACATGAACTACAAACGATTCCGTCATTTCGGCAAGGACAAGGTCACCATGGACTTTGCCTTCTTCGCCATTGCCTTCAACATCAAGAAAATGGCTGCAAAAATGCCAAAATGGAGCAAATCGCCCGTCTTCGACCCGTTTATTCGACCAGCAGGGCGCAAAAATCGCCATTCTAGGCATGTCCGGGCCAATTTCTTCGCCTCAGAACAAAAAATGGCCGCATAAGGCCGATTTCACCATATCGCCTCAATAAAAAAGAGGGCGTGCAAAATTATACATTTTGACACACCCTCTTTGAGCATTTTTTAACAAATAAGAGGGCATGCCTATTTTGACACACCCTCATATTATGTTATTTCAGCATCTTCTTCACAGAATTGCCTTTCTTGACGACATACACCTGTCCGCGGACGGGGTTGTCGACGCGCTGGCCGGAGATGTTGTACATCTCGACGGGTGCGTTCTCGTTGGTGTTCTCGACATTGACGATACCGTCCTCTCCGTTGGCGAGGTTATAGATGTTGATTTCTACAACATTGGAAGGTTTCGACTCGCCGGTGGCGTAGATGGCGCAAATCCATAACTTGCAGTCCGGTCCCTTGCCAAGGCTCTCGGTCTCCCAGGTGTCTTCGTTATATTGGGTATCCTCGAATGTGGTCCAGTAGAAATTCTGACGGTCGGTCACCCAATGGTTCACGTCGTTGTAGTTTTCCTTCTTGTCTGCCTCGGGCATGGCGGAAGTGTAGGTGGTGCTCGGATACCAGGTATCACCCTTGTCTACATAAACTTTGTAGTCGGAAATAGGCGAGGCGCCTGCAGGCACATCCCATTCCAAGGTCAGGTTGTAGTAATAGGAGATGTAACCGTAGGACTCCACTTCGACTTTTTCGGCTGCTAACACCCTGAAGTTCTCCATCGGCACGTTGCCTTCGTCCTTCACACTGGCGGTGACGAAGTCGGAGAGGTTTTTCTTCTCCCCGCCTACCACGGCTTGGACTGCGAAATAGTGAAGGCCGTCGAGGAGCATCGGAGTGATGAACTCGGTCTTGCCTTCCACTTCGGCTATGCTGTTGTCGTACATCACGACGTAGCTGGTGGCACCTGCTACGGCGTCCCATTTCAGATAGACTTCATTGCCGCCGATGGAACCGTCGGCCGACAGGTTCTGCGGGATGAGTGCTGGGTCGAGGCTGGAATAGGTGTGGCGCCATTCTACCTCGCTGTGCATGCCGCCTGAGTCGATGATTTCTGTCTTGGTGTTGATGGTGCCATCGCTATTGTAGGTATAGAGGATGGTCGATGTCACGTTGCTCCACTGCTCGCTTTCTGCGGCACCCGGTGTGTAGTAGGCGGTCACCTCTTTCACCAACAAGCCATTTTCATACGTATAGAACGTACCTTGTCCAGGCTGGTCGAATTCGGCTCCTGTCATCTGAATGGACGACACAAGCTGGTTGGCCTCGTTGAAGGTGAGTACATAATGTGACTCATAGGTGATGGTGCCGTCGGCCGAGAAGTTTTTCATCACTTTGTAGTATCCGTTCTCATACTCCTCATACAGTGTACCGCCGGTCGTGTTGGCTACGCCTTGGTTGTCGTATGAAGTGGACGTCATCTTGATGAGGTTCTTGGCGGCATCATACTCATATTCATTGAGAAGGCTCTTATGGAACGCACCTCCAGCACTGGTCCAACTCTCGCGTGAGGCAACGGTGCCGTCGGCATTGTAGTTGTAGCGATAGTGGGCGAAGCTGGTGGTCTCCACCGAGTTCTGGTTGGCTGCATTGTAGTAATAGCGGTTGTAGTCGTAGAGCGTCGGCTCGTCGAGTCTCACAGGGTCATAGCCCCAAGTGCCATCCTCTTTCTGTACGTAGTCGTTCCTGTACAGGCTGTAGCCAGTCATTTCTACCAATTTCTTGCTGGACTCGGGTTCGGTGCTGTCGCCGCTCGGAGTGAAGATGTAACCGTAGAAGCTGATTTTCGAACCTGTGCAGAAGAGATAGTAGGACTCGCCTGCCTCAGCTTGGAATTTCACCAGGCCATAGAACTTGTCGGCAGATTGGTTGTTCTCGTCGAGCGTAACGGTCTCTCCTTCCGGGGAGATGAGTTCAAACTCGGAGGTGGGAAGGGCAGTTCCGTCGGACTTGGTCACATAGAACGACTTGCCGCTGTTGAGAATGATACCGGCTGTCATGGCACCGGCCTTCTTGGTGGACAAGACGAAGAACATGCCCGACTGCGGATTGTTCTTGCTTTCGGGTTTGTAGCCGCTACCAGTGCTGGCAGTGCCGTCTAAAGCACCGTCCTTGGGATTGTTGCCGCCGGTCAGATACACAATTTGGGTGGTCTGCTCGCCGTCGGCATTGGTGAAGGTCTGTGCGAAATCGGCATTCGTCTCACCTGCCGTGAAGAATTTCTTCGACAGCTTTCCGTCGGGGCCGACGGTTACTGTCACGTTGGCGGAGGCTTCAATCACCTGTCCGTCGGTGTAGGTCTCAGTCGGTGAGAAAAGGAACTTCTCCTGAGCCTGTGCGCAGACTGCCATCATGGCCACTGCTAATAAGGTAAAAATTTTCCTCATAGATGTTAGGTTGCTAAAAAATTGTATAAAATTGAGTAAAGATATATGCATTTGAAAATGCTTTGAACTGTTTGATTCTTATTTTATTACGCCTCAAAATTACTAATTATTTATAAAAAAAACAATTTTTCTTTCTTGTATTATCAAATTTAACGTAAATTTGCAATAAATATTAGAACCTTAATTGGAAACTAACCAACTTTCAGTCATGTTGCTCACGATACTCTGTGAAATTAGGAGAATGTTCCATAAACATTCTTCTAGTGGCCGGCTTTACGATGGTCGACGGTCGGCGATTGTATTTTTAATGTGTATTTTTGTGGCAGTCCCCGTCGTGGCCCAAAATCCCCGAGCGGCCACGAAAAACACTAGCACACCCTCGCCCTTGACGTATGACGTGGAGGGCGAAGTCTACGACACCGACGGCTATCCCTTGATAGGGGTGAGCGTCTATGTGAAGGACAGCGGGGAGGGGACGCAGACCGACAAGGACGGTCGTTTTTCCATCACGGTGCCTTCTTCCCGTTCCGTACTCAGGTTTACCTACATCGGTTTCGACGCCATGGAGAAGGAAGCCGCCGAGGTCAATTCCAAGAAAGTGTTCATGTTGCCGAGTTCCACCACCCTGCGTGAAGTCACCGTGGTGAGCGACGGCTACAACACCATCGACAAGCGCCTCTCGGCCAGTTCCACCTTCACCCTCAACCCCGACGACTACCAGATACAAAATGTCCCCAACCTCTCGAATATGCTCCAGGGTACGGTTCCCGGACTCTCGGTCGTTGCACCTTCGGGATCGCCCAACTCCGCACCGAAAATGCGACTGCGCGGTTCCTCCACAATCCATGGCGACGCTGCCCCGGTGTGGGTCATCGACGGCGTGATTTGGGAAGAGGCGGTCAATGTGAGCAACGATGAAATCAATGCCGTGCTGCGGGGAAACGCCAGTCTTGACCAAGTCAACGAGAATGCCTCGCTGTCGCTCCTCGGCAATGCCATCACCGGCCTCAATCCTCACGACATCGAGAGCATCACTTTCCTCAAGGATGCCTCTGCAACCGCCATCTATGGTACACGTGCCGCCAATGGTGTCATTGTGGTGAAGACCAAAAAAGGCCGAGAGGGAAAGGCACAGGTCAATTTCTCGTCGTCGTTGGGATTCACCTCACGCCCCACCTATGAGCAGTATAACATGATGAACTCGCAAGAGCGCATCCAACTGTCGAAGGACATGGTGCAAAACGGTTACATCTTCGACATACAGCCTTATTCCACGGGCTATGAGGGAGCACTCTTCGACCTCTATTCGAAGAAAATCAACGACGCAGAGTTCGCCGCACGAGTTACCGAACTGGAAACCCGCAATACCAACTGGTTCAAGCAACTCTTCCAAAACGCCATCAACCAGGACTACAATGTCAACGTGTCGGGCGGGGTGGGGCAGACCCGCTACTACACCTCGTTTGGCTATAGCAATGCGAAAGGAACGTCGAAGGGCGACAACATGCGGCGCTACACCATGAACATGAGTCTCGACACCCGGCTATGGAACTTCCTCCAAGTGTCTACCAAACTGATGTTCAGCGACCGCCACAGCGAAGGCTTCTATATGACCAACCCCTTCGACTACGCCATCTATGCCGCCCGCACCCTCGCTCCCGACGAGTTCTACCAGCAAAACCAAACCCGCGTGGAAGGGTCGAACAACACCTACATGTTGAAATACAACATTTTCAATGAGTTGGACCACACCTCCAACACCACCGACGTGCGACAGACCAATGCACAAGTCAGCCTACGCGCCAAAATCTTCAAGGGGCTGTTCCTCGACGGCATGTTCAGCTACAACGTTTCCAACACCAACCAGAATCAATGGGCCGACGAGGAATCATACTACATCAGCGGCATCCGTGGCTACGAGGTGGGAGCTGTCCTAGCCGGCAGCGCCGATGAACTCGCATCGAGGCTCGCTCGTGGCGGCATCCTTCTCAACGAGGACCAACGGCAAAATTCTTGGACGGCTCGCGCGCAAATCAATTACAACGGGACCTTCAGCCAAGACCACACCATCCAGGTGATGGCTGGCTACGAAGCCCGCTCCACCAAATACGAAGGCCTCAAGGAACAAGAGTACGGCTATTTCCCAAACCGTGGCAACAAGGTGAGCTATGAATACAACAACAGCGTCTCTGGCTCCACCGACTGGCACAGCTCGCTCGACAAGCACACCACCAACATCGTGAATACACTCAACAACACCATCTCGGAGTACGGCACTTTGGTCTATAGCTATAAAAACCGATACATCCTCAATGCCAATATCCGACTCGATGCCTCCAACCGCTTTGGGCAATACACCAACCACAAATTCCTCCCCGTATGGTCGACGGCCTTCCGTTGGAACATCGCCGAGGAGCCCTGGATGCCCCACGATATCGTTGGCGACCTCAGCATTCGAGGCTCCTATGGCATGCAAGGCAACATCCCCACCTCCGTAGGCCCCAACTTGGTGGTGAGGTATCCTACACAAGTGGTCAATCGATGGTCGGGCGAATACCAACTCAACATATCAAGGTTGCCTTATCCCAACCTCAGATGGGAGAAGACCCGAACCATCAACCTAGGACTCGAATGGAGCCTCTTCAACGGCCGTATTAACGGTACATTCGACTATTACCATAAAAAAGGCACCGACATCCTCTTCCAACTCCCCGTGGCATTGGAATACGGCCAGGAGAATGTTTACCGCAATGGCGCCGACCTTACCAACTACGGCATTGAACTGTCGATGACCTTCATCCCTCTGCGCACCAAGGACATGGAACTGAGCCTGACCCCCATTTGGTCGAAAAACTCCAACCGCGTGGCCAGCGTCACCAAGCAGACCTACACCATCGACGACTACCTCTCGGGCAATGCCTACGAAGAAGGAAAGCCCGTCAACGCCATCTACTCCTGGCGGTTCACCGGCATCGACCCCACCACGGGCTACGCTACCTTCGACCACACCGCCAAGAGTCAAGACAAGGTGGAGAGCACCCTCGACATCAAGGACATCCTGGTCTATTCCGGACAAAAAGACCCTAAGTTCAACGGCGGTTTCTCGCTCGCGTTCAGATACAAGCAATGGTCGCTCAACACCATGTGGGCCTACGCCTTGGGCAACGTGGTGCGCCTGAACTACCTCTTCGAGGGCAATAACCTCATGCCTCAACCCTATGCCAATCTGAACAAAAACCTCATCGATGCATGGAAACAGCCCGGCGACGAGCAACACACCAACATCCCTGGCTTCAACCGCACCGGCGAACCCGACTACTACCTCTATTTCAAATACTCGCAAGGCAACACCGGCATGGCTTCTGTCACGTCGCGTTCCAGCTATTGGATGTACAACTATTCCGACCTCCGAGTGGTGAAGGGTGACTACTTGCGATGCCGCAACCTCAGCCTCAACTACAGCTTCCCCCTGAAAGTTGTGCAGCGCCTGCATCTCAACGCTCTCTCCATGTCGGTCAACGTCACCAACCCCATCACGTTCTGCGCAAAGGAGTTCGAGGGACAAGACCCTGAGATTCAAGGCACAGGCACCACCGCCATGCCTATCACACAGACCTATACTTTCTCACTCAACATCAGCCTCTGACGACAATATGAAGACGAAGATATTATTATACGGCTGCGTGGCAGCCATGACACTCACCTCCTGTGGCGACTTCCTTGAAGAAGTGTCGCAAGACGAGTTCGAACCCAAGACCGCCAGTTCATTCCAGGAACTGATGAACGGCGAAGGATACATGATGGCGCCTGTCGACCCCATCACCTACATGATGGACGACGATGTGCAGGGCTGCAAAGGTTCCATGTGGAACGAAGTGCTCAGCGCCCGGCAAGCCGTCTTCGAGTGGCAGCCTGATTTCTGGCAGGTGGAAAACGACTGTCAGTCGATTCCCAACTACATCAAGAACAACTATCTCAACGTCTACAAGACCATCGCCGCTCTCAACATCATCATCGAGAACCTCCCCGGCAGCGAGGGCAGCGAGGCTGAGAAAAACATCACCATGGCCGAGGCAAAGACCATGCGCGCCTTCTACTATTGGCGGTTGGTCAACACCTATGCCTTGCCCTACAACGACAAACAGACAAGTCCTACGACGAATCCCGGCGTTCCCTTGGTGACGGAATCAGAAGTGAAGGACGTCGGTGCGTCGCGCGCCTCCGTGGCCGATGTCTATGCCCAAATTATCAGCGACATTGAGGAGGCTTGCTCCCTCTTCGGCAACGACACGTCAAGCCGTGGCGTCTACCGCATCAACTACACCTCCGCACACTTGCTGGCATCGCGCATCTACCTCTTCACCGAACAGTGGGACAAGGTCATCGAACATGCCGACAAGGCCATGGCCACGGCTCCCGCACTGGTGAGTCTCAAGTCGTACAACATCGACAACACCAATAACCCCACCAACGGAGTCATCTCCAAGAAATTCGGCGAGACCATCTTCCTTTGCGGAATGAAAGCCATGTCGGGCGACTACGGACTGGTGGGAACACCCTATGGAGTGAGCAAGGAACTCGCCAACCTCTATGAGACGATGGACCGCCGGATGAACACCTATATCATGCCTAGCGGCTACGACTACTACCCTTACCGCATCCTCAAGGTGTGCAGCGACGAGCATGAGTACACTTGGCGCACGGCGGAACTCTACCTCAATAGGGCGGAAGCTTACACCAACCTCTACCTGCAAGGCAACAAGGAGGCTGGGCAAAAGGCCATCGACGACTTGAACAAACTGCGCGTCAACCGCTATCGCATCTACACCGACTTGCCGCTACCTGCCGCCGATGAACTGCTGCAATTGCTTCGCACCGAGCGCCGACGTGAACTGTGCTTCGAAGGCTTCCGCTTCTTCGACCTCAAACGTTACGGCATGCCGCGCATCGAGCACACCTTGATAGGCGAAAGCGGTGCCGCTATTCGTTACGTGCTCGAAGAACGCGACCCTGCCTACTGCGTGCCGCTGCCCGACAACGCCTTGGAACATAACGAGAACTTAGTGCAAAACCCACTGGCTAACCGCCGCACGGGCGTACAACAATAAACCACCGTATCGACATGAGCAAAAAAACATTGACCTTCATTATTGTGACTGCCTTATTGGGGATGGCATCCTGCTCGGAAGACGATGTCACCCCATCGGCTGACAACCGACTGGTTGAATTCCCGCAAGGCAACAACAACTACGATGCTGAAATTTCTCAGATTTACGAGCGCTATGGCACACAGATGCTCTATCGCTTCAACGACGCCATGTTCCGCTGGCAAGTCACCGACCGCCTCGGCTACGTCAGTCGTCCCGCGGGCGAGCAATATGTTGGCAACGCCATAAAGTTCATCAAAGAAAACTGCTTCCGCTTCTATCGCGAGGATTCGCTCAAAGCATACCTTCCCTACCGCTTTTACCTCGCTGGCAACCTAGGAAGGCTCTTCGAATACTCGGGGCTCGACGCGGCGGGCAACAATGTCAGCATCAAGGACACCATCTGGCATGTGGCAGCTGCCAACGGCTATGCCAACCTCTGCTTCGGACTGACGTCACCGCGCTTGGCCTCCCTCAGCGACGACTCACTGCGCTTGGCCAAAGGTGAACTGAACGCTGCCTTGTTGGCCAACGCCATCGGTCAAGGCAATATCCAGGTGCCTTCAGCGTTTGTAAAGGAAGAGGTCGGCAATGTCAATTGGTACAATTACATCGGCAGTTACAACACTTACGGCCTGCTCGAGTACATCGACGCCAAGACCATGAAGCCCGCCCAGGACTTCGTCGTCTTCTTGAAATACCTCATCGCCTATCCCTCCGACGTGTTCGAGGAAAAATTTACCACCAAGGCATTCGACACTTCTGGGCGCATTGCCCGTAAGGCTACCATCGTCAGAAACTGGATGTTGTCGGAGTATGGCATCGACCTGGAAGCCATGGCGCAGACTGCTGTCGTAAGATAAAAAAACAAAGAACAGAAACCATCCATCAATAAAACTGAAGATATGAGAAAATTATTGTTGGCCGTGTTCATGGCCACGGCAGCTCTCCTCGCTTTCGCCCAAGAGGACAGCCCGACAACCGAAACCTACCAGCGCTTGACTGGTATCCCCAAGCCCCCTGTGGCAGGGTCGACCATCGAATTTGTCTACCATCCCCAAGGTGGCCCATTGGCTGACGCCAAGGAAGTGGCTGCCCTTGTCTACATGTACAACAGTTACAAATGGACGCTCGGCGACGCTGTGATGACAAAGGACGGCGATGGCTGGCGCGGTTCGTTCGACATCCCTGCCGACTGCGCCTTCATGGCCTTCCTCTTTCAAGACACATGGAGCCAGTTTGCCACTGTAAAAGATAATAATGACAACAAGGGCTTCCTCTACATCGTCAGCGACAGCAATGGGCAGCCCCTGCCTGGCGGAAACCTCGCATGGGGAATCATGCGCAAGCCCAGCGCCGGACTTGGCATCGCGGGCTATTTCAACGAAGGCTACCAGGAAATCGAACAGGATGCCCTCTATTTCTGGTACCAAAAGGAGTTGCAGCAGCATCAAGACAAGGCCGAACTGTTCTTTCCCACGATGATGAGCATCGTGGATCGGCAGACTGGCGAACGCTTCCCCGAAGCAGCGGAGATGTTCTTCGGTATCTTCTCCAAACAGGCAAAGCCCACCGAAAGCAACTACATCGCCATGGAGAATCTTTACCGTTTCCGACTGAAAAACGCCGACAAGGCCGATAGCGTACACCAAATTATCCTCTCGAAATTTCCCAACGGATGGACCGTGCGCCGCGCCGCTTTCGACCAGCGGATGCGTGAAAAAGAGAACTTCCACCAAAAAACGGTGGAACTCCTGAAAAAATACCCGCAGTCGGAGTCGCAGAAACTCGATGCTTACCAGCCTTTTATCTATTATAATGCTGCTAGGTCAATCGTCACCGACTATTATTCCGGGGATTTCGACCAACAGGAACTCATTGACCTATTGCCTGAAATGGACTTCAAAACGGTGGCAGAACTATTCCGTTCCTCCGCAGCCCCCTTCCACATCAAAAAGGCTGTCAGCGACGACATCATCCTCCCCCTAGCCACGCCACTCATCGAGGAGATGCGCAAAAAAGTGACCGACCGCTCTTACTGCGAGGGCGTCTACATGTCGCCACGGCAGTCCGACTTCCTCGCCCGTAACCTACTCGACGGGCACCTCGGCACCTATTCCGACATACTCCTTTGCAAGGGGCAGCCCGAGGAGGCCATTAAGTTTATTGGCTTCATCACGCCCGACAACCGATACGCCATGCCGGAAGTCAACGAGACTCATGTCAAGGCGTTGTTGCAAATCGGTCAAGCAGCGAAGGTGACCGATGTCATGCGGCAGGCTTTCCAAAAAAATGCTGTCACCCCCGGTGCCATTGAATTGTTCAAGGCTCAATACGAGAAGGAGCACGGGAATGCCGACGGCTTCGATGCCTACATGGCTTCGATGAAGCCGAAAGAGGGCATGGAGGAATTAAAAGCCGAAATCGCCAAGAAATTCATCAAGGAGGCTTACCAGCCCTTCTCGTTGAAGGACATGAACGGCAACACGGTGCGCTCTGCCGACTGGAAGGGGAAGGTGGTCGTCCTCGACTTCTGGGCATCTTGGTGCTATCCCTGCAAGAACGCATTCCCTGGCATGCAGATGGCTGTCGACCATTTCAAGGACGACCCCAACGTGCTGTTCTATTTCATCGACACGATGGAGAACAGCGATGGCTATGAGAAAAATGCCCGCGACTATATGAAAGAGAAAGGCTTCACTTTCAACGTGCTCTTCGATGCTAAGAAAAATCCTCGCCAAAACGGCAAGAACCAAGTAGTGTTCAGTCAAATGAACGCTATCAACCACTCGATGGCCATACCAAGAAAAATGTTCCTTAAGGATGGTTTCGTGCGGTTGACCGAAGAGGGCTATGGCGGCAGTCCAAGTCGCCTGGCCGATGAAGTGATAGCTGCCGTTGAACTGTTAAAGAACGAATAGGCCATGAGAAGAAGAATCCTCTTACTCGTCCTCCTCGCCGTTGTCGGCGGTCAGGTTCGTCTCTTCGCGCAAAACCAGCCCGAAGAGAAAATTTCCATGACGTTTTATGCCTTGCGCAATTTGTATGTCGACAGCGTTTATGTCGGTCCGTTGGTGGAGCAGCAGATGATGATACTGATGCAGTGCCTTGACCCCCACAGTGAATACCTCACGCCCGAACAGGCTCGAGCCAACGAAAACATGCTCTTGGGGCCATCTGCGCAGGGCAATATCAGTGGCTCGCAAGAGACTTCGGTCACCGCGCGGATGCTCGACAAGGGCATCGGCTACATCGACATCGACTTCTTCGTGCAGTCCACCATCGACGAGTTTCATCAGAAAATCGACAGTCTGAGAAAAAAAGGTATGAAGAGCCTCGTGCTCGACATTCGTGACAACCCTGGCGGCTTTTTCGACTCCGCATTGGGGATGGCCGACGAATTCTTGCCTGTCGGTTCCATCATGGTGAAGACCGAAGGGAAACACCAACCTCTCAACGAGGTGAAGGCGCAGTTGAAGGGCATTTGGGAAAAGGGAAAGGTCGTCGTGCTGATCAACGAACAGACCATGTCGGCAGCCGAAATATTCGCCGGTGCCCTCCAAGACTGGGACCGTGCAGTCATCTTGGGGCGGCGCACTTTCGGCAAAGGACTGATACAAGAAACGCTCCCCTTCAGCGACGGGTCGGCTATCCGCTTGTCGGTGGCACGCTATACCACACCGTCGGGGAGAAGCATACAGAAACCCTACAAAGGGCGTCCCCGCGAGGCTTATTTCAGTGAGGTGAGTCGACGCAGTCCCATCGGTGCGCTGCCGGCCGAGGCTCGTGAACATCCCTATGAGACACTCGTCCACCATCGCACCATCTACGGCGGCGGTGGCATCGCTCCCGACTTGTTTGTCGCCTCCGATGACGAGATGTTGGGCAAGGCTGTGGAAATCCTCAAAAACGACCGTCTATACAACAAGACGCTCACCACGACTGCAACGGCTACTTGGACTTCTTTTCAGCCCTCTCCCGTTCTCCGCCTCATTGGCTCCATGCCCGACCGTAGTTATGATGGTCGCACCATCGTGCTGGAGCATCATCACCCTGTCTATTACAACTTGGTGACAGCCATCGACAGCACTCGCATCGTCGACGGGCGGTTCTCCTTCAACACCGCTGTCCCCGACTCGCTGCGGCTTACTGTCGGCGAACTCCGGTTGTCCTCGTCGGCACCTACCGACTTGCCTGTCGTCTACGGCATGCATCTCATCCTCGCACCCGGCACCGTGCGTGCCACCATCGACTCCACGGGTGTCGCCTTGACGGGCGAGGAGCACAACAGATTGTTCAGCGAACAGGTGCTCCAAGCAGAGAGGATACAGCGGGTCGACCAGTTTGCTCTCAACGGCAAATACAATGCACTTCAAACTTCACGAGGGCTCACCGCCGACGAAGAGACGGAAAGGAGACAGAGGCAAGAGACCATTAACAAGCGGTTCATGACCGCTTATGGCGGTTTTCTGCGGGAAAATATCAGCCTGCCATATGCCTCCGAACTGCTTTTCCGTTATCCCCTCGACAGGTATGTCGCTTCCGACAGCGCCTTCCTCACCGCAAATTGCGACCCTCTGCTCCTCAGTCAGATGAAGCAGCGCGAGACGGCACGGAAACAGCGCATCGACTATTTCCGACAGTCGGCAAAAGCCACTGGCATCGGGGCGCATTTCAGGGAGGTGTTGGCGGAGACCCCCGAAGGAAAAGCGGTGAAACTCACCGACCTCGTCAAGCCTGGCCATGTCACGCTGCTCGACTTCTGGGCTTCGTGGTGCGTCCCTTGCCAACAGGAGATACCTTTCTTGAAAGAACTATATCAAAAATATCATGCCCAAGGTTTCGACATTGTCAGCATCTCGCTCGACAAGTCGAAACCGGCTTGGTTGAAAGCTTTGGAACGGAACGACATGCCCTGGCCGCAGATTTCGGATTTGAAGGCATGGGACGGACCTATCACCCAGGACTATGGCATCCAGGCCATCCCCTTCGTCCTGTTGCTCGACAAACAGGGGAACATCGCACTAAAGAATCTTCACGACAAATTGCTGGAAACAGCCGTCAAGGAGCAACTTGGTATCTGATGTGCCAAATATCCTAATCGACAACAATGTCGTCGCAGGGCACTCTTTCCCAGGAAAAAATGGGAAGGAGTGCCCTTGGACTGATGGCGTCGGGGGAGGGGAGGAGACCGGCTAGGCATGCCATCCACCCGACAAGTTGCTCGGCGCTGTAGTGTTGTCGCAGCACGCCCATGTCGAGACTTTTGTCGCGCTTCGAGAGTCGCTGCCCTTCGGTGTTGCACAACAAGGGCAAGTGGATGAACTGCGGAGGGGCGAACCCCAACAGGTCGGCTACGTACATCTGCTGTGGCGACGAGAGTAGCAGGTCGCGCCCTCGCACCACCTCGGTGACTCCCGTGAGCGCGTCGTCGACAACCACAGCCAACTGATAGGCCCAGGCACCATCCTTGCGACGGATGATGAAATCGCCAACTTGTCGCGCCAGATTCACAACAAATTCGCCATAATGGCCGTCGGTGCAAGCGATGTTGCGGTCGGGCACCACCAAACGGGTGGTTCCTGCGCGCCCAGGTTGCGGGGGGAGGTGGCGGCAAGTCCCCTTGTATACCACGCGCCCGTCGCTCTCATGGGGGGCTTGAGTGGCCAGTAGGTCGGCGCGCGTGCAGTAGCAGGGGTAGGTGAGGCCACGCTCTTGCAGCCGACGGAAATAATGCTCGTAGATTTCTGAACGCTGACTTTGCCAGACGGGTTCGCCATCCCATTCCAGTCCCATCCAGTCGAGGCCGTCCATCAACTGGTCGGCATATTCCTTTCGGGAGCGGCCTGGGTCGAGGTCCTCGATGCGCAACAGCCACTCGCCGCCCTTGCTCTTCGCGGAGAGCCAAGAGAGCAGTGCGCAGAAAAGGTTGCCCAAGTGCATGCGCCCTGTTGGCGATGGTGCGAACCGTCCTTTGTCCATTTCTAATCGCGAATAATGGTATGAATGAAGGCTTGATTACAAACTACGGGACATGTCCGTCCTGTTGGCTGATGTCAGTCTTCGACCTTTGGCACCTCGATTTGCGAACCGTAACGGTGGTACTCGTTGGAGATGGACTGCTCCTTGATGTAGAGGGCAAGTTCGATGCGGCCGTTCTTGACGGGGATGGACTGGGCGAAGTATCGGTCGCAGCGGGCGGCTGCCTCAAACACTTCGTCGGGAACATTGGCCGAGATGGTGCGGATGCGCTCATAGCGGGGCATGGAGTCGCAGAACGCCTGGAGACTCTCGGTCTTGATGCCTGAGAGTATCCCTGCTAGCGGATGGCCTTTGTCGGCAGAGATGGTGAGGGGTGTCCCCACTGTCTTTGCTGCCAGTTGCACCATTTCCACTTGTTCCATGGTCTCGTCGCCGAAGAGGCGCAGTGCCATGCCTTGTTTCAAGGGCAGGTACCGGAACACATTTTGCTCGCCACGGATTTTGGGTTGGATGTTGCGGGCATGGCGGAACTCCTTCTCATACCATTCCGCATAAGAACGGCGGTAGTCGGTTTTGCTGCCGACTTTGTCGGTGATGGTCATGAACTGTGCGCAGTAGTTGGGACCGCCTGCTTTCAGGCCTGGTCCGAATGCCGAGAGTTTCATGCCGCCGAAAGGCTGGCGGTTGACGACGGCGCCCGTGATGCCTCGGTTGATGTAGAGGTTGCCGGCGTCGACATGGTTTTTCCAATAACGCTGTTCCTGCTCGTCGAGCGACTGCAGTCCGCTGGTGAGTCCATAGTCGAGGCTGTTGACCAGTGCGACGGCTTCCTCGAGCGTGTCGTAGGGAGCCACGGCCAACAATGGGGCGAACAACTCTGTGCGGAAGGTAAACGACTGTGGCTTGACATCCACCTTGACGGCCGGTTTCATGATGTATTTCTTCTTGTCGACAAATGCTGGTTTGATAAGCCACCGCTCGCCGGACTCCAATTGGAATGCTTGTTCCAATTTGTCGTTTTTGTTGGTGATCATCGGCCCTACGATGTTCCCGGTGTTCCACACGCCTCCCACTTTGAGCGACGAGGCGCAGTCTTTCAGCTTCTCAAAGAATTGCGGGTCGTCGTAGACGGAGCGTTCTACCAAGAGCAGCGAACAGGCGGAGCATTTCTGTCCGGCATTGCCGAAGGCGGAGCGACAGGCGTTCATGATGGCATGGTCGCGGTCGCCCTTTGCCGAGAGAATCATCACGTTCTTCCCGCCTGTCTCTGCCGATAGTGGCTTGCGGGGATTGGCATGTGCGATGGTCTGTGCCGTCTCCGTGCCGCCGGTCAAAATGATGTGTTTCACCACGGGCGAGGAGGTGAGCAGCGGTGTCGCTTCACGGTCGGTGATGACCACTTGTAGCGCTTCCTTAGGTACACCGGCCTCCCAGAATGCCCGTGCGAAGAGCCATGCCACGGGGGCGGCCACGGTGGCGGGCTTGAGGATGCAGGTGTTGCCGGATGCCAACGCTGCCACTACGCCTCCGCATGGGATGGCGCAGGGGAAATTCCATGGCGAGAGCACAAAAACGGTGCCTTTGGCCTGCATCTCGATGTCGTCGAGTTGGGCGAACTTTTTCATCGTGGTGGTGTAGAAGCGGCAGTAGTCGATGCCCTCCGACACTTCCACGTCGCCTTCCTCGATGGTCTTACCGGTGATGGCGCACATCGAACCGTTGAGGTCGCCGCGCATCTGTCCAAGGATGTTGGCGGCCTTGTACATGATTTTGTGGCGCTCCTCGATGGTGGTCTTGCGCCAGCCGCCAGGGTCTTTGTCGGCAATTTCCAATATCTGGAGTGTCTGCTCCTTGTTGGCGCGCGACATCTCGCAGACCAGCACGTCGCCTTCTTGTGAACGGTCGTGGTATTGGGCATGGTCGTCGTTGTAGACCAGTTGGGTGCCAATCTGTGTGGGAAGCAGGTCGCCCGGTTGCCAGTCGCCCCATTCGGCCTTCTTGCCCGTGAGGCCTCCCTTTGGCTTCCATTTCTTGATGATGTCCTCCACCCATCGCTGGTTGCAGAAACGGTCGAAGTCGGTGTCGGGCTCGTTGAGCATCTCATCGCGTGGCTCCTGTCCCTCATAAGGCTTGTTGCGGTCTTGTGTACGTGTGGGGGTGTGCGAGAGCGAGTCCTTCATGTTGTATGCCTTGATAAACTGCTCTTCGAGGTCTTTCCATTCCTTGGTGTCGGGTTTTAGCGAAAAAGAGTGGGTGAGGAAGTTGTCGGGAGCCGTGTTCTCGTCCATGCGCCTGACAAGGTAGGAGATGGCGTTGAGGAAATGCTCTTTTTTCACCACGGGGGTGTAGAGGATGACGTGGTTGCCCAGTTTTTTCTGTGCACGCCACACGTGGTTGGCCATGCCTTCGAGCATTTCAAAGCAGAAGCAGTCCTTCGGCGTGTGGTATTTCTCAGTCAGGAGGTAGGCATACGAGATGGTGAAGAGATTGTGCGATGCCATGCCGATATGCAGTACTTTGGCATTCTCTGGCTTCAGTCCGCGCTCGATGATGTGGAGGTAGTTGGCATCGACTTCCGTCTTGTCGGGCCTGACGGGGTTGGGCCAACCGCGCAGGTCGCTGACGATGTTCTCCATGTCGAGGTTGCAGCCTTTCACGATGCGCATCTTGATGGGGGAGCCTCCTTCGGCCACCCGCTTGTGGGCAAATTCTAGCAGTTCGGTTTGGAAGTCCCATGCATCGGGTAGGTAGGCCTGCACCACGATGCCTGCCTCGTAGTTCTTGAACTGTGGCAGTGAGAGGACTTCCTTGAACAGCCGCATGGTGAGGTGCGCGTCCTTGTATTCCTCCATGTCAAGGTTGATAAACTTCGCCCTCCTCTCTCCTTCGGGGGTGGTGTAGGGATTGTCGATGGCCGCTTGGTAGAGTTCCGACATCCTGCGGATAAGTTCGGGAACGCTTTCCTCGTAGTTGAGTGCATGGGTTTGGGCGTAGATGCCCGAAATTTTCACCGAGATGTAGTTGATGTCTGGTTCCTTCAAGGCTTCCAGATATGACTCATAGCGCTTGTCGGCCTCGCCGTTGCCAAGCACCACCTCGCCCAAAAGATTGACGTTTTGCCCGATGCCTTCTTCAAAACGGGTGGCAAGATGGCGGGTGAGGTTGGGCCGGGCGGCGTTGATGATGACACGGCTGGTGTCGCGGCGAAGGCGCCACTTGATGATGGGGACGGACAACCAGTTGAACAGTGGCAAATAGGCGAATTTTTGGTACATCCAAAACAGGGCGTGGTCGGTCTTGCCGAGGAATTTGGGGATACCGTATTGGTCGATGAGGTCTTTCACCCTCAAAGCGAGTTTTTGACGGTCGTGCACCTGACTGGTTTCGTCGAGCATGCGCACGATGAACTTCTTGTCGTTGGGCGTGGTGACCATCGTGCCATACATGTGTTGTTCGCTTTTCTCTAGTTTCGTTAGTCCGGAATAGCTTTCGTCGTATAGCTTTCGCATCCAGGCAAAAACTTCTTGGACGGTGGGTAGCATTGGTTGTTCTTTCATAGTGAGTATAGATTAAGTGTGTATTTTCAAACGGTTTTTATGCAGCAAGCACTAAGTACTTGCAAAAATAGAAAAATATTTGATACGAATGGTTTTTTTACTGCTTTTTTCTTTGATGGGATGATTTATTTCAATTTTAGTGCAGTCTTCTTTCCATACTTCGATGAATGCGTTTCTTCTCACGCATACTTCTGTCCACAATGCTACAAAAAAATGGAGGGCGTGTCTTTCTTGACGCACCCTCCATGCCATGCCAGCCTTTGCACTGGCGGCAACATATTCAGTTTATAGAATGATTATTATTGGGGATAAATGAAATGTCAGTAGAGGGCGTTGGTCTTCACAAGACCTTTCTCCATCAAGATGGGAAGCACGTTGGCTGCTGCTTGGCGGTTGTGCTTGGAGCTGATGGCGTTGTACTTCTTCAGCAAGTTGGCGTCGTTGTGGAGCAATTGTTCCATGAAGTTGTCGTCTATCCGTGTGGTGGCGATCTTGCCCTTCTCGTCGGCGTCGTGGTCCACTAGGTAGCAGACTGCACCGCTCAGGTACTCATTGCTGACATCGCACCCTGCGGCACAACATTCATTCCAATCCTCACTGCCGTGTTGTCGACAAAGATACTGGCAACTGAAAGGCCAAGCCCCAGTACGCTGGTGAGCGTATTGTCTTTGTAGGCCATCACACACACCTTGTCCCTATCGTAGCGTACAGCTTGGGTGTAGCCGGTAATGTCGAGTGAAATGCCGTCGTTGCGCAGGTTGTGGCAGTTGACGTAGAGATTGTCTCCATACATCACGGCGAAGGCCTCTTTCTTCAGTACTTCATCGGCGGCTTTGTCGCCGGTCTTGAAGCGGACTTGGTTGTCCTCGGCTTTAATCTGTACGGCTTGATTAGCTGTGGACAGTTCATCAACGGATTTCCATTTGCCGGCAACGAAATCAGAGTAACTCATACAATACTTGGCGACTCCAGCGTTAGCCATCAGTGTCATGCATCAAAGAATTGCTAATACAAATACATTCTTTTTCATAATCTTTTTTGTTTTTGTTTGTTATTATTTTAATTTTCTTTGTTTTTTTTCGTTTTGACTTTGCAAAGGAACACTGATTTTCGCCATGACACAAGAATTTTGCCAACAACTCTCCTCAAAGTATCCGACAGAGTCGTCGTTTCGCGACAAATTGAGAGAGAACTCCCAAAAGTTGTCGTAAAGGGCCTTTTTTATTTGTTTTGTCTACACTCCTATACTACCACACTCCTACACTCCTTTCAACTTGAGTTGAGTAAGAGAATAAAAAAAGAAGAAAAGAAATTCCTTTCTTTCCTTCTTGCTATTGTTATTGGCATTATGTCAACTTGTGGGCTTGCCGATTCTCTCTATCTTGCATTCGTGGGTTTTCTGCCCGCGGTCGTAGTTGATGCCCACGAGCAGGAGGTTGCCGGTGTGTTGCGCCACCTTGGCGGGGTATTGCTTCCGGTGGATTTGGTCGATGGCGCTGTCGGCATCCTTGTTGTATTTCAGTTCAAGGACAATGGCGGGCGAGTCGACATTCTTGCGGGGGATGAGCACCAAGTCGGCGAAGCCTTTTCCTGAAGCCAACTCCCTATGTACGACATAGTCGTTGCGGGCATAGTAGTAGGCGATGGAAAGCACGCACGCCAAGGAGTTCTCGTCGTTGTACGACAAGATGCTCGTGTTCTCGTCGTGGGCGGCATCCACGCCTCTCGCCACCGCCTCGCAGTCGCCTTCCAGCGTGGCGCGAAGCAGTTGCTTCGACTGTTGGATGGCCTCGACCACAGGCTGCCAGTTGTTGGCCTTCACGGCATTCACCATCTCGCCGGCCACCTCGCGGTTGGGGATGTAGCACTCGCCTTCACGGCGATCGTACGATAAGTATCCTAAATGGATGAGCACCGTGAGTACGTCGTCGCGGCTCCGTACGACCGACATGTCGTTTTGGAAGCCCGTCGGGTCGACGGGTCTTCTCCCGCCTGCCAGCATGCGGATGATGTCGTCCTTCAACCCCTCGTAGTTCATCTGGATGTAATCCTTCACAGCCTCAAAGGCACCGGTGTTCGCCCAATAGCTCTCGCACCAGTCATTGTCCACGGCCTGCATGACGGAGTTGGGGTTGAACATCGACGGCTCGTCGCCGATGCGGTAGCCGTCATACCATTTCTCCAACTCGTCGAAGTCCATGCCGTGCCTTTGGGCCAAGGCCCTCGTCTCGTCCTTCGTGAAACCGAAGTAGCGTGCCATCTTCCGAGGCGTCACCATCGAATACTCGATGAAGTTGTTGAGTGCCGACTCGGTCTTGTATTTCTTGATGGGGAGGATTCCCGTCATGTAGACACCGGCGAAGACGCGGCTGGCGTTCACTCCCTTGAACATGCGCCGCAACCAGTTGACATAGCGGTCCATGGCTTGCGTACCCGGGCGGAACTCGCGGCAGATGGCGTCCCACTCGTCGATGATGAACACGAAGGTGTCGCCCGTCTTCTCAGCGATGCGAATAAGGCTGTCCATCAAGTCGTCGTTGTCGCGCACCTCGATGTCGGGATAGGTTTCGTGCACGTCGGCTTTCAGTGCCGCATCGATGGTTCCTACGATATCGTCGTCGTGGTAGCGCGTGACGAATTCGGTCATGTCGAGGTAGATGACGGGGTATTTGTTGAGATGTTCCTCAAACGAAGGGTCCTTCTCCGCCTCGAGGCCGTCGAAAAGGTGGCGCGAGTCGACGGAGCGGTCGTAGTAGGCACAGAGCATCTTCGCCGCCATCGACTTGCCGAAGCGGCGGCAGCGCGTCACGCAACTGAAACTCTGTTCCGTGAAAAGTGTCTTGTTGACAATGGGAATGAGTCCCGACTTGTCGATGTATTCACTATTGAGGATTCTCTTGAATCCCGCATTGCCGATATTGATATATGTGCCCATCGTTTTAGATTCTTTTCAGTACCAGCGTATCGTCAATCGTCCGCTTTCAAAAGGCAAAGATAACATAAGTTGAGCAAAAAACAAAGAATGCGCTCGTTTTTATTTTCTTGTCAGACCTAGGTCAAAAACGACACAGCCTCCCTTTTTTATTTGCTGATCCTGAGGACAGGCGCTATCTGATTGCAAGGTTGGGGAAGGCGGACCACCAGACCCTCAGAGGTCTGATGAGCTTTCAGTTTGCCATAGCCCAACAAATAGACGCTCGCGATGCTCTTCTTGAAGTAGGTGTTGCCTTTGGCGAGCGACTTGATGACGAGCTGACCATCATCGGGCCAACCGAGTGCTGTGGCATAGAGATATTTTTTGGTTTGGTTGAAACGTATGTCACGTGCGTCAAGATGACTATACATCCCCTCGTTGAAACCCTGTG
>JAEEGF010837531.1_pt1 | contig 21547 bp, 18 predicted proteins | sample 9134171 | NCBI WGS metagenome assembly JAEEGF01 (sample SAMN16246542, study PRJNA631951) | gut metagenome | biome: gut microbiome; feature: rumen; material: AP-attached | host: Bos | place: Iran: Karaj | collected 2018-10 | reverse complement strand
GCCGGATCTTTTGCTATAATTCGGCGGTATTCCTCGGGAGTCGTGGCGCCTATCATCCTGATCTCCCCGCGCGCGAGCGGCGGCTTAAGGATATTCGAAGCGTCGACCGAACCTTCCGCCGACCCGGCGCCGACGATGGTGTGCAGTTCGTCCACGAACAGTATCACGTTGTTGTCCTTAGCGTCGCTTATTATGTTTTTAAGCTTTTCTTCAAATTCGCCGCGGTATTTTGTGCCGGCGACGACTCCGGGAAGATCCACCGCTATTATGCGCATCCCCTTGAGCTTTTCCGGCACTTCGCCGCGGCATATCCTCAGCGCCAGCGATTCGGCTATGGCGGTCTTGCCCACGCCCGCGTCGCCTATCAGGCAGGGATTGTTCTTGGTCTTGCGCATAAGGATACGCAGCGCGCGCTCTTCTTCGGCTTCGCGGCACGAAATGTCTTCCAGCGCACCTTCTTCGGCGTCATGCGTGAGATCCCTGCCGTTGCGGTCGAGATACGGCGTAGGGCGGCAGACCCGCTTTTCCGCCGCTGCGGCGCCGGCTGTGACCTGCGTCTTTTCGCGGTTCAGGGAAGCCAGTATCTCCGTCACCGAAGCCCCGCCGGTCTCGATTATCCGTTTGGCGACGCATTCTTCGTTAAGCAGCGCCTGCAGGATATGCGCCACGGTTATGCTTTCGGCGCCCTGAGATGCGGATATGCGCCCGGCGAGTATGAGTATCTTACGGCACTTGGGGGTCAGATCCTCGCCGCCCGCGCCCGTGCCCACGCCCTCTATGCAGATTATCTGCTTTTTTATGCGGGCGCAGGTCAGTCCGGTGCCTTCGAAACACGGCGGAGCGGACCGCGCTATGGCGAGCAGCAGATGTTCGCTGCCCACGTAGGTGTGTCCGCACTCGCGCGCCGCAAAAACGGCGTCGGCTATTACCTGTCTGGCGTCATAAGTGAATTTGTTGGTCATATACGCACTCCCGGTATGGGACCGTTCAGGTCTCATCTTTCATATATTATGAAAAAATGTCATAATCGGTTAAAAAGGCATTGCTTTATCCGAATCGATTTGTTATAATGTTAGTTGCCAAAGCAAAGGAGGTGAGCCCCGTGCCGCAGGAGAAAACTCAAACCAAAAAGACCGCCGTGTCGAAAGCCCGCGCCGAAAAGATCGCGGCGGCAAAGCGCAAGCGCCGCACGGTCACGCTCGTGATCCTTTCGCTATTCTTGACCTTTTATATCGCGGTTAGTCTCGTGATCGCCGCCGGAGTGCTCATTTCTTTCAATTCGGTGCGTTCAAAGGTGCTTTTCGGCGTGCGGACGGTGAAATACAACTCGTCCAACCGCGAAACGGTCGTCACCTCCGCTTCGGCGAAGGAATCGAATTTCGGTTACGGACTGTATATCTCCGCCGACGACCTCGACAAGCTCTGCGGCTTTTCGTTCGCCGGCGATAAAGAAAAACTCACGGTCATAATCCCCGGGAGCGGCGACTATATGGAATGCTATTCCGGCTCGTCGGTGGTGATGATCAACGGCACGAGGATAAGGCTTTCGCAGCCAGTGCTGCGCATTTCGGGCAAGTTCTATTTTCCCGTCATACTCGCGGAAGAATACCTGACCGGGCTCAAGATCGAATACAGCGAAAACGACAAGCTCTGCCGCATCTCGCTCGAAAACGGCGAAGACACGGTCCTGGGCTTCCGCTTCAAACAGACGGTCTCGCCTTCCAAGATCAAACAGCCCGACTGAATGCATAATAACGAAAAAACGCCCCCGAAAAGCGTCCTGCGCTTTTCGGGGGTTTGGTATTTTCGCCTTTATGATTGCGGATGCGGTTCGGATTGCGCGGCGAAACCGTCGGCCTGGATTATGATGTTCGATACCGTGTTGGCGGGGAAATCGGTGCCTATGTCGAACCCCAGCGTGCCGTATTTGATACGGGCGTATAAAGTCTCGTACGCGTCTTTGGAAAACTTTTTGAACCTGTACGAGCCGACGTCGTTCGGCAGCCCGACCATATCGGTCTTGACGTCGAGCGTCACGGCCTTGCCCGCCTTGCTTTCGTCCCAGCCGCCGTTTTCAAAGTAATCGGCGAGCGTGTTTTCCACGGCAAGCTGATATTCGCTCGCCGCGGTGGTGATATAGCGTTCGCTGAACCCCGCCTGGGTGAGTCCGCAGCCGATGAGCGGCTTTTTGCTGATGTTGGCGGCGTAGTTGAGCGAACGGTAGATTCCGTCGCCGCACACGCAGATGACCTCGATCCCGCCGTTGAACCAGGTTATCGCCGCGTCTTCGAGCTCCTTGCTCGGCGAATCCTGGTCGCTGAACCAGATGCGTATATTACGCGGATCGCCGGGATGCTCGAACGCGTAGAATTCCACGCCGCGCACAAACGCGTTGAGATACGTCTCGCTGCTTTCCGTGCGTTTTCCGGCGAGGAAACCTATCTTGGTGTAGCCTTCGCCGGCGGCGGCGTAGCCCGCCATAAACGCCGCCTGTTCAATGGCGAATTTTATGGCGTAGGTGTGCGAAGTCTTGTTTTCAGTCTCGCAGTCGACGGTGAGTATGTCGGTGCTGCGGTACGAATGCGCCGCCTCGTTCGCGCATTCTCCCATGTTCTCGCCCGCAAAGATCATAAGCTTGGCGCCGTTTTTGGCGGCGGCCTTGACCTGCTCGTAAAGACTTTCCTCGGAATTATCCGCAGCGACGTATTCTTTGAACGAAACTCCGTGCGCCTGACAGTATGCGTTCACGCCGCGGTATACGCCCTGCGCGGCGGAACGGTCGGTCACGCCCGCGGGTCCGGTTATCACGGCGACGGTATATGTGGCGGATCTGAACAGCGAGCACGAGCACGCCGAAAAGCAGACCGCGAGCAAAAGCAAACATATAAGCGCTTTTTTCATTGCTTTTTCTCCTAATGGAATTATCTTTTTTGATTATATCACAACAAACCCGCTTTGTCAAATACAATCGCAGCCTCTTTTTCGTGCAGATTCTTTATGCATTTTTATAAAAAAATATACAAAACTATTGCATTTTCAAATTAAATGTGGTATATTGATGGTGTATGCAAACAGGAACGAGTAATTATTTATGAATACTATTTATTTTGACAATTCCGCTTCGGCGATCCCGTGCCCTCTGGCGCTCGGCGTATTTGCCGAAACGGCGAAGATATACGCCAATCCGTCGTCGCTCCATTCGGCGGGGCTACATACCCGCAGGCTCATAGAAGACGCGCGTGCAAAAGTAGCCGCCGCCTTCCGCTGCCAAAGCGAAAGTATCACGTTCACGTCCGGCGGAACGGAATCGAACAATACGGCGGTGCGCGGGCTCGCGCACAAAAACCGCCGCGCCGGGAACGTCGTCGTCACCACCCGCGCCGAGCATCCCTCGGTCGTTTCGACAGCGCTCGCGCTGGAGCGCGAAGGGTACGAGACCGTGTTTATCGCTTCCCCCGGCGGAGTTCCCGATCTTAACGAACTCGAAAGCGTGCTCAAAAGCAAAAAAGTTTGCTTGGTAACGCTTATGCAGGCGAACAACCAGAACGGCGCGGTCACCGATCTAAAAGAAGTGCGCGGTGTTATGGATTCAACCGGCACGGGGGCGCTGCTCCATTCCGACTGCGTTCAGTCGTTCTTAAAACTGCCCGATGAATCCGCTTCCGACGCCGTGCGTTTCTGCGACTCGGCTTCGGTATCGGCGCACAAGATAGGCGGCGTAAAAGGAACGGGCGCGCTGTTCGTGCGCAAAGGGATCGCGATACCGGCGCTTATGACCGGCGGCGAGCAGGAAAACGGCGTGCGCCCCGGCACCGAAAACGTTGCCGGTATCTGCGCTATGGCGGAGGCGGTCGCGCACTACGGCGCCGCGGAACGCGCAAAAGTCGCAAAACTCAGGGAATACGTCATAGATTCGCTGCGCGCGCAGCTCGGCGAAAACGTCGTAATAACCGAACCGCCGCGGCATATCGATTCGCTGTTCAACATGGCGCTCGTCAACGTAAAAAGCGAAGTGGCGCTCAATTATCTCAATTCCGTCGGAGTGTGCGTGTCCTCGTCGTCAGCGTGCTCTTCCAAAGCCAAGACGAACGCCGCGCTCGCGTCGATGGGCTACGGCGCCGAATACGAACGTTCCGCGCTGCGCATAGGGATATCGCCATACAACACAAAAGAAGAATGCGATCTGCTCGTCGCGGCGCTCAAAGGCGCGCTGGCGTTCAGGATCAAAGGGAAATAGGATGCAGTACGTTATAGTTTTGAAATACGGCGAAATAGTCCTCAAAGGGCTCAACCGCGGCAGATTCGAGCAGATGCTGCTCAAACGGGTGCGGCTTTCGCTCAAACGGCTGCCCGGCAGCTACGATATCCGCAGCGCGCAGTCGACCATAGTCATCCACGGCGACGAAAACGCCGATATGCTGCTCGCCGCCGAGCGTATGAAGAAGATATTCGGCATAGTTTCGGTCTGCGTGGGCTACGAATGCGAAAAGGATATGGATTCCATACGCGCCCTCGTGCGCGAAAAAGCGCGCGAGCTCGTCGCCGGCGCCAAGACCTTCAAATGCGTCGCTAAACGCAGCGACAAGGATTTCCCGTACATTTCGCCGCAGATATGCGAGCTGTGCGGCGCCGAGGTGCTTTCGGCGGTCCGCGGCATAAAAGTCGACGTCGAATCTCCCGAGGCGGTCGTCACGGTCGAGATCCGCGACCGCGCGGCGTTCATACACGGCAGAGGCGCAAAAGGCGCGGGCGGAATGCCCACCGGCACCAACGGGCGCGCGCTGCTTCTGCTTTCGGGCGGCATCGATTCGCCCGTGGCGGGCCATATGGTCGCCAAACGGGGCGTGTATATTTCGGCTTTGTATTTCGAATCGCCCCCGTATACCGGCGAAGCCGCAAAAGAAAAAGTGGCGTCGCTTGCAAAAGTGATAGCTTCTTATACCGGCACGGTCACGCTTTACACCGTCTCGGTGACCGAGATACAAAGCGAGATCGCCGAAAAATGCGAAGAGCGCATGTTCACGCTCATACTGCGCCGCTTTATGATGCGGCTCGCGCAGGAGACGGCGCGCCGCTCCGAATGCACCGCGCTCATCACCGGCGAAAGCTTGGGACAGGTCGCGAGCCAGACTATGGAAGCCATCGTCTGCACCGACGCGCTCGCGCAGATGCCGGTGTTCCGCCCCTGCATAGGGCTTGATAAGGAAGAGATAATACAGATCGCGCGGCGGATAGGGACGTTCGACATCTCGTCGCTGCCTTACGAGGATTGCTGTACCGTGTTCACGCCCCGCCACCCCAAGCTCGATCCCACGGTGGAAGAGCTCGAAGCTGAAGAAGCGAAGCTCGATATCAAAGGACTCACCGAACGCGCGATGCAGACGCTTTCTTTCATCCGCGTGCACGGCGACGAAAGACTCAACGGCTGAATAAATCCGATATATTTAAACGAGGTTAACGGCTTATGACCAGACAGGAAAGCAGACGGGCGGCGTTTCGCCTGTTGTTCGAATACACTTTCGGGGGCGACCCGGAAGAGATAATGGCAAACGCCAAAGAATACCGCGGCGAAACGATAAGCGGCTTTGCAAGACAGCTCTTTACCGGAACGCTCGCAAATTTGCAGGAAATAGATTCAAAAATAAGCGCTTTTGCCGAAAAACGCTCGCTTGAGCGTATCGCGCGCGTGCCGCTTTCGTGCCTCAGGCTCGCGTCTTACGAGCTTCTTTACACCGAAACGCCCGCCGGGATAGCAGTCAACGAGGCGCTCGACATCTGCAGGGAATACAACTGCGACGACAGCGTGTCGTTCGTCAACGGCGTGCTCGGCAAAGTCAGCGAAGCGGCAAATAAGGAATGAACGGTTTGGAACCCACAGTACCCGCAAGGAAGACCGTAACGGTCACACAACTCAACAATTTCATAAAAGATATTATGGATAACGTCGCCCCTCTGCGCGATATTTCGGTAAAGGGCGAGATCTCCAATATCACGCTGCACCGCACGGGGCATATCTACCTCACCGTCAAAGACGAGGGCGCGCTCCTCAAAGCGGTCATGTTCCGCGGCGACGCCGAAAAACTTTCGTTCACGCCCAAAAACGGCGATAAGATAATCATCACCGGCAGGATATCGGTCTTCGTGCGCGACGGCGTTTACCAGATGTACGCAAGTTCAATGGAACTCGACGGCGTAGGCTCGCTTTACATAGCGTTCGAGCAGCTCAAGGCAAAACTCGCCGAAGAGGGCCTGTTCGACGAATCGCACAAAAAGCGCCTTCCGCCGGTGCCGTGGTCCATAGGCGTCATCACCGCGCCGACCGGGGCCGCGGTTCGCGATATGATCAACATTTCCGGCAGACGTTTTCCGGGGTGCGAGATCGTGCTTTATCCTTCGCTGGTGCAGGGGCCGGACGCAGCTCCCAATATCATAAAGGGCATAGAGTATTTCAACCGCACGCGCCGCGTCGAGCTTATAATCGTCGGGCGCGGGGGCGGCAGTATAGAAGACTTATGGGCGTTCAACGACGAAAATCTCGCGCGCGCTATATACGCAAGCGAGCTGCCGGTGATATCCGCCGTCGGGCACGAGACCGATTTCACAATAGCTGATTTCGTCGCCGACCTGCGCGCGCCTACGCCTTCGGCGGCCATGGAACTCGCGCTGCCCGATACAGGCGAGCTTATGCGCAAGTTCGGCAACGTAAAAACACGGCTTTCGGCTTTGCTGAGCCGCCGGCTCGAAAGCGAGCAGAAACTGCTCCGTATGCTTTCGGAACGCCGCGTGTTCACTTCGCCGGAAACGATATATCAGGATAAACAGCTTGAGATTACGCGCCTTGGCGATATGCTCGAAAAAGCGTTCTCGGGCGCGCTTGAATCCAAACGCAAAGAAACGCGGTCGCTCGGTCAGCTGCTCGCGTCATACGATCCGCTCGGAGTGCTCAAGCGCGGCTATTCGGTCGCGTACGATAAAAACGGAAAAATAATCAAATCCGAGTCCGAAGTACAAACCGGCGAGGAATTCAGCGTAAAGCTGGCTAAGGGCGCCATCCGCGGCGTCAGAACGGAGAAATGATATGGCAGAGATAAAATACGAAGCCGCCGTCAAGCGGCTGGAAGAAATAGTCAAACAGCTCGAAAGCGGCTCGTGCCCGCTCGAGGATTCGATCAAACTTTTCGAAGAAGGCGCCGCGCTGGTCAAGACCTGCGAAAAACTGCTTTCGGAAGCCGAACAGAAAGTAAAGATCCTCGTCGGCGGCAAGGAGGAAGACTTTGGCGTCTCTAACGGTTGAATCGGTACGCGCACAGGTCGAAACGGCGCTTTCCGCACTGCTTTCCGCACGCGAGGGGAGCGACGCCGAAATATACGAAATAATGCGCTATTCTGCGCTCGGCGGGGGCAAACGCGTCAGAGCCTTTCTGGCTTACGCGTTTTTCGGCGCCTGCGGAGGAAGGGAATTCGAAAAAGTGACCGATTACGCCTGCGCGGTGGAAATGATCCACGCCGCTTCGCTAGTGCACGACGACCTTCCCGCGCTCGACAACGACGACATGCGGCGCGGCAGACCTTCGTGCCACAAAGCGTACGGCGAGGCACAGGCGATAGTCGCCGCCGACGGACTCTTCATAAAGGCGTTCGAGGTCGCTTCCGCCAACCGCTTCTGCACTCCGGCGCAGAACGCCGCCGCCGTGAACCTGCTCGCGCGGATGTCCGGTCCCGACGGTATGTGCGGCGGTCAGATGACCGATATCCGGACCGACGGCGGGCGAAACGATATAGAACTGCTCAAAAAGCTCGATATGCAAAAGACCTCGTGCCTTATCAACGCCGCCTGCGGGCTGGGATGTATCGCCGCCGGAGCGGACGAATCACAGCTCGCCGACGCCGCGGAATACGCGTACGAACTGGGGCTCGCGTTCCAGATACGCGACGATATACTTGATATCGAAGGCGACCCGGGCGTGCTCGGCAAGACCGTGGGCAAGGACGCCGCGTCCGAAAAACCCACTTATCCTTCGGTGCTGGGGCTTGACGGCGCGAAACGCGCGTGCCTCGCTGCGTCGCAAAATGCCGCAAACGCCGCCGGAAAGTTCGGCGAAAACGAATACGCCGCCGCTCTGCGTGCGCTCGCGCTCAAAATGGCCGAAAGGCAGAACTGAAACAACAGCAACATACACAATCAAGGAACTGTCTGTATATATGCTCGAAAAAATAAACTCACCCGCGGACGTCAAAAGGTGTCCCGAAAAAGAACTTAATACGCTCTGCGCCGAACTGCGGGAAGAAATACTCCGCTCGGTCGCCAAAAACGGCGGTCACCTCGCCTCAAATCTGGGCGACGTCGAACTGACCGTGGCGATCCACCGCGTGTTCGACCTGCCCGAAGACAAGCTCGTGTTCGACGTGGGTCACCAGAGCTACGCGCATAAACTGCTCACCGGCAGAAAAGAAGGCTTCGGCTTTCTGCGTTCGGACGGCGGCGTCAGCGGATTCACCAAACGCAGCGAAAGCGAATACGATCCGTTCGGTTCGGGGCATTCCGGCAACGCGCTCTCGGCTTCCGTAGGGCTCGCACGCGCGCTCAAAATGCGCGGCGCTGACGGCTGTGTGGTGGCGGTGCTGGGCGACGGGAGCTTTACCAACGGAATGACGTATGAGGCGCTGAACAACTGCGCCGGCAGCGATCTGCGGCTCGTCATCGTGCTGAACGACAACGAAATGGCGATATCGCGCAACGTCGGTTCCATAAACAACGTCTTTACGCGGCTCCGCACCAGCAAACGCTATTTCAATTTCAAAAACCGCTTTGTAAAAGTCGTGTCCGCCGTCCCGCTCGTCGGCAAACCGCTCGTCGGCGGTTTCAGACGGATCAAGAACTTTTTCAAGCGCCTTATATTCAAAGAAAACTTTTTCGAAACGCTGGGGTTCGAATATATCGGTCCGGTGGACGGCAACGATCTCAAACGCCTTATACCGGTGCTCGAGCAGGCCAAGCGCCGCGGCTCCCCCTGCGTGGTCCATACGTACACAAAAAAAGGCAAGGGATACGCTTTTGCCGAAGAAAAGCCCGATTTGTACCATTCGGTGCCGAGCTTCGACCCCGCCACGGGCGTCGTCCCCAACGGAAAAGAAAAGACTTTTTCATACAACGCCGGCGCCGAACTCTGCCGCCTTGCGGATGAAGACGGCGATATCGCCGCGGTGACCGCCGCAATGACCGCCGGCACCGGACTCACGCTCTTCGCCGAAAAGCATCCCGACCGTTTCTTTGACGTAGGCATAGCCGAAGAACACGCCGCCACGTTCTGCGCGGGGTTGGCGGCGGGCGGGCTCAAGCCCGTGTTCGCCGTGTACTCCACGTTCCTGCAGCGCGCTTTCGACCAGGTGGCGGAAGACGCCGCTATGCAATCGCTGCGGCTGACTCTGCTCGTCGACCGCGCGGGGCTTGTCGCCGACGACGGCGTCACCCATCACGGCATCTTCGACGCCGCCATGCTCAACTCCATACCTTCGTGCCTGATCTACTCGCCCGAAACTCTGGCGGAACTCAGGACCTGTATAGGCGAATCTCTCGCGTACGACGGAGTTTCGGCGGTGCGTTACCCCAAGGGAAAAGAAGTCGAATACGACCGCTCGGCGTTCACCGATCTCGGCACGCTGAGCTACGCCGATTACGGCGAGCCGAAAAAAGCCGTCGTCACATACGGAAGGATAACCTCACAGGCGGTGCTCGCCGCCCGCAGCGCGGGCGATACCCGCGTTATAAAACTGCTGCGCGTCAAACCGCTCGATATCGATACCGTGCTGCGTCTGCTTCCGGCATCGACACCCGCGGTGTTCGCGGAAGAAGGCGTTTTGTGCGGCGGCATAGGCGAAACGCTCAAAGCCGCTTTGGGCAAAGAAAATATGCGCGTCCTCGCCATCGACGGCGCGTTTCCCGGGCACGGCAGTTACGGCAAACTGTTCGCCGAATGCGGCATAGACGCCGCCGCAATAGAAAAGGCGCTTGCTTCGTTATGAAGCGCGCGGACGTTTTGATTGCGGAAAAAGGGCTCGCAAAGAGCCGTTCCGCCGCGGCAGTGTTCATAAAGGAAGGCCGCGTGAGCGCAAACGGAAAAACGGTCGCCAAACCCGGCGAGCTGCTCGCTGAAGACTGTGATATCAAAGTCGAATACCCGCAGACACTGTACGTTTCGCGAGGGGGAATAAAGCTCGAACACGCGCTGCGCGCTTTCGGCGTTCGCGCCGAAGATAAGATATGCCTCGACATCGGCGCGTCCACCGGCGGATTCACCCACTGCCTGCTTACGCACGGCGCAAAAAAAGTCTACGCCGTCGATTCCGGCACCGCCCAGCTCGATCCCACGCTCCGCGCGGATTCGCGCGTCGTCAGCCGCGAAAACGTCAACGCGCGGTACCTTGCGGCTTCTGATTTTGAAGATATAATAGACCTTATAGTGATGGACGTTTCGTTCATTTCGCAGACGCTGCTGTACCCCGCGTGCGCCGCGGTACTGTGCGCCGGAGGCGTTATGGTGACGCTGGTCAAGCCGCAGTTCGAGACCGGCTCGCGCGCACGGCACAAGAACGGCGTTATAAAAGACAAAGACGGCAAAAACGCCGCCGCGCTCATAAAAAAACTCGCCGCGGCCGCTTCCGAGTACGGATTCCGGCTCACGGATACGGCGGTATCGCCCATAACCGGCGGCGACGGGAACGTGGAATATCTCGCCGCGTTCGTCAAGGAGTGACGCTGAAATGAAAGCGCTTATTTTCGTCAACCCCACCAAGCAGGGCGCCGAAGAATGCCTTGCAAGCGTAAAACGAATACTCGAACGCAACAACTGCGCGTGCGACGTGGCGTACGGCGCCGCAGACGCTTCCGCCCGTCTGCCCGAGGGATGCGACTTCTGCGCCGTGCTCGGCGGCGACGGCACCATGCTCGCCGCGGCGGGCTGGGCGAGCCGCACCGGAACTCCGCTTCTGGGCGTCGACCTAGGCCGGCTCGGATATATGAGCGAGATAAGTATCGACGAACTCGATCTGCTTTCCAACGTGTTTTCCGGCGAGGCGTATACCGAAGACCGCATGATGCTCGACGCTTCTGTGCTCCGCGGCGGCGAAGAACGCGCCCGTTACACCGTGCTCAACGAAATAGTCGTCTCGCGCGGGGCGGTGACGCGGCTTATCGACCTCGAACTCAGCTGCAGCGGCGAAAAAGTCGGCTCGTACCGCGCCGACGGGCTCATAGTGTCAACGCCCACGGGCTCCACCGCCTATTCGATGTCGGCGGGCGGACCCATAATAGATCCCTCGCTCGAACTTATGACCGCCTCGGCGGTCTGCCCTCACGGTATATCGTTTTCGGGCTCTATGGTTTTCTCTCCCGATTCCGTGCTCGAAATATCGGTCTCATCCAAATACCACGGCGATATTTTCCTCACTGCCGACGGGCGCGAAAGCACTGAACTGTTTTACGAAGATTCCGTGCGCGTGAGCCGCTCGAACTCGGTCACCAAACTGTTACGGTTAAGAAGCAATTCTTTTTATAAAATACTTGCACAAAAATTTAAGGAGAAATATTAAATGAAAAGCAAAAGACAGCAAGAGATCCTGCGCCTGATCGCAAAGTACGATATCGATACTCAGGAGGAACTCCGCGCCAAGCTCGCCGAAAACGGGTTCAACGCCACCCAGGCGACCGTTTCCCGCGATATGCGCGATCTCAAGATCATCAAATCATCCGGCAGCGACGGAAGATACAAGTACGTATTCCAGGAACCCGTCAACGACGCCAAACTCCAGACCCGTTACGCCAAAGTCCTGCGTGAGGCGGTCAAAGCCGTCGACGTGGCTATCCAGCTCGTCGTCGTAAACGTTTATATGGGTATGGCGGGCGCCGCCGCGGTGGCGATCGATTCGCTCGCGCTCGAAGGCGTGGTCGGTTCCATCGCCGGTGAGGACACGCTCATCGTTATCACAAAGGATAACGTTTCGGCTGAACGGGTCTGCAATTTTATAAAAGAAGCCATCAAATAACCGCTATTATCGCATAGGGCAGTGGTGTGATATGCTCGTTTCATTGTACGCAGAAAACGTTGCGCTCATAAAAAAACTCAATATCACTGTCGGCGCGGGCTTTACCGTCCTCACCGGCGAAACGGGCGGCGGCAAATCCATAATCGTGGATAGCATGGCGCTCCTTTGCGGCGCGCGCGGCGATAAGACTTTGATCCGCACAGGCGAGGATCAGGCGACCGTGGAAGGCGTTTTCGACGTTTCAGGCGAACGCGCGGGCGATTTCGCCGAATTCGCTGGCGAAGACGGGCTTATGAGCGTTTACCGCCGCATTACGGCGGACGGTCGTAGCGTATGCCGCATAAACGGCAGGACGGTCCCGGTCAACCGGCTCAGGGAGCTGGTATCGCGGCTGCTCAACATCCACGGCCAGCAGGACACCCAGTCGCTTTCCGATCCGCAGACTCATATCGGCCTGCTCGATACGTATGCCGGCGACTCCGCCGAGCTCGGTTCGTACCGCGAACAGTACGAAGTCTACACCGCGGCGTACGCCGAGGCGGAACGGATGCGCAAGCTCGCCGAAGAAAAGATGCTGCGGCTCGACGTGCTCGACTACCAGATAAACGAGCTCGAAAACGCGTCGGTCCGCGCCGGAGAAGAAAGCGAGCTCGAAGGCGAACGTTCGGTGCTCGTGAATTACGAAAAGATCTACGACAACGTGCGCGGAGCGCTCGAGGAGCTCAAAGGGCGCGATTCGGCGCTTTCTAAGATCGGCAGAGCGAACGATTCGCTAAGGCGCATCGAAAACGTGCTTGCGGGCAGCTCCGACTACATCAAACGGCTGGAATCGTGCGTTTACGAGATCGAGGACGTGGCGGAATCGCTGAAGGAAGGCATAGATCTGGAATGCGAATCGCCCGAAAAGCGCATAGACGAGATCGAAGAGCGGCTTTCGGTCATATCGCGTCTCAAGCGCAAATACCGCACCGACGACGCGGGGCTTGCCGAACAGCTCGAAACGTTCAAACGCGAAAAGAAAGAGCTCGATATGAGCGACGAATATCTCGCCGACAAACGCGCTTTCCTCGCCGAAGCCGAAAAGGAACTCGCGCGCCGCGCAGACGTGCTGCGCGCAAGGCGCCGGAGCGCCGCCGCGCTGCTGGAAAAAGAAATCGAAGAATGTCTCGCGTCGCTCGATATGCCGTCGGTCACGTTCAAGACCGAATTCACCGATATCCCGTTTTGCGAAAACGGCTCGTGCGGTGTCGAATTCCTCATTTCCGCAAACAAAGGCGAACTCCCGCGCCCGATCGCGCGCATCGCTTCCGGCGGCGAACTCTCCCGCATAATGCTCGCCATCAAATCGGCGTTCGTGCGGTCCGACGGCGTAGGCACCGTGGTATTCGACGAGATCGATTCCGGCATTTCGGGCAAGACCAGCGAAATGCTGGGAAAAAAGCTCAAAGAACTCGCGCAGAAGGGGATACAGATAATGTGCATCACCCATTCGGCGCAGGTGGCGAGCCAGGCGGATACTCACTGGCTCGTTTCAAAGGGAGTGGAGGGCGAACGCACCTACACCCACGTCAAAGTGCTCGGCAAAGAAGAGCGCATAGACGAGCTCGCGCGCATAATGGGCGGCATAAAAGTCACCGACGCGGTGCGCAGCGCCGCGCGTGAAACGCTCGATTCTTCGCACATCCCGTCGGACGGTAAGTGACCCGTACGGCGCCGGCTGTTGACAAGCGCGCCGAAGTGTGCTATAATAATAAGACCCATTTGAAAGAACTTCATTATGCAAACCCCCTTACGACCCGTAAAAGAGGTATAAAAATGCGTTATTTAAAGATATTTGCGGCGCTGCTCATAGTGCTCGCTATGCTGATCCCGCTCGCGGCGGTGCGCTCCGACGCGGCTTCGGCTTCCGAGCGGCAGTATTTTCTGGAAACCGTAGGGCCGATGGCAACGCAGAATATGCGCGACACCGGCATACTCGCGTCGCTCACCATAGCCCAGGGAATTTACGAAAGCGGCTGGGGCACTTCGTTTATGGCGAAGAACTTGAATAACCTGTTCGGAATAAAAGCGTACGCGCCCGGCTGGACGGGCAAGGTCTACAACCGCAAGACAGGCAAGATCTATACGAATTTCGAAGACGCACGGAACAAGATGGGCGATCTGTACGACCTTTACATAAGCCATTTCTTCCGCGTCTACGACAGCTGGCAGGAAAGCGTCGACGACCACAGCCGTCTGTTCACCACTATGAGCCGTTACGAAAATCTCGTGGGGCTCACCGATTATGAACTCGCCTGCCATTACGTTATGCAGGACGGCTACTGCGACACCCCGGGCTACGACGAAGAGCTAATCAGCATAATCAGGTCGTTCAAGCTTTACCAGTACGACGTTTACGAAGGCATCCATTCGGTGAATATGAACGTCGACCGCCTCACGCTCGTCACGGGCGGGACGGTGCGCGTGTATCCCACCTTCGTGGCTGACGAAGGCATCACCGTATATCCGCAGTACACTTCCAGCGACACGTCAGTCGCCACGGTCGACAGCAACGGCGTGATAACCGGCATCAAACAGGGACCCGCCGTCATCACCGTTTCCACCACAAACGGCCGCAGCGATTCCTGCATAGTCTACGTGCACGACAGCAACGTGGTGCTGCGCAGCGCGGTCACCACCAGCGGCGTCAACTGCCGTTCCGAACCGTACGATACCGGCGGCAGCGCCACCGTAATAGGCAGCTTTTCAAAGAACACCGAGCTCGTCGTGTTCGGCGACGCGGTGCGGACCAAATGGCATCTCGTGGCCGGCTACGGCTCAAGCGGCAGCCTGCTGTTCGGCTATTCGCATTCCAGTTACTACACCATAGGCGATGAATTCATCGGCGACACACCGGTCGAACCCGAGGAATCTTCCGCCGAGGAATCGTCCGAACCTCCCGAAGAATCGTCCGAGCCTCCCGAGGAAAGCTCTGAGGAAAGCTCGGAGGAAAGCTCGACTCCCGTTCCGGAAGAGGAAGGGCTGTATATGGGCAGCGTCCTTGGCGACCTCAACTGCCGCAAAGGACCTTCGCTCGACGAAGGCTCGTACGGCGTGTTCGCAAAAGGCTCCACCGTGCTCGTCATAGGCGCGGCGGTGAATACACGCTGGTATTACTGCGCCGGAATGAGCAAGGGCGGCGCCTTTATGGAAGGCTACGCCGGCTTTATGACCAGCAGCGGACAAACCACTTATATCACCATCATCGGCAACTTCACCGACACGTACGGCGCCCCGCTCGTTATCGAAGGCGGTTACGTTTCGGGCATAGGCGAAAATTGCACCGTTTCTGAACTCGCTTCGCGTATGAAATACGCTTCTATAACCGTCTTGGCGCCCACCGGCGCGGAACTCGGCGATAACGACAAGATCGTCACCGGCTGCACCGTAAAATTCGAATGGTGCGGCAAGGCGTATCTCACCAAGACCGCGGTCATCAAAGGCGACGTCAACTGCGACGGCAACGTCGATTCCGCCGACTGCACGCTTATCAAGAAGGCCGCGACGGGCACCGTCACGCTCACGGGCGCAAGCAGGGAAGCCGCGCGTTTCACCGGCGGTGAAGATATCACCATAGACGATTACACAGCCCTGAGACTTTACGTGGCAGGTAAATAAACCGTAATAAAAAAGCAAAGCCCGAAGGCGTTTCCGCCTTCGGGTTTCTTTATGCTTTTTTGTATTATTTGCCGGATATCGTCACGTTGTCGAACGCGGCGTATGGGAGCGCCTTGTAGCCGTCGCAGACGACTTCTTTGGACATCACGCGCAGATTGTTGAGCATATCCGCCAGATTGCCGCTTATCATCGTCTCGTTGACGGCGTATTTGACCTCGCCTTTTTCAACGTAAAAGCTGTTCTTGGCGACCATCGAAAATTCGCCGTTGGCGGTGGGCTCGCCGCCCGAGATCCTGCCTACGATCACGCCGCGGTCGATACCCTTTATGATATCCGCAAGCGGAGTATCGCCGGCAGGGACGATTAGGTTCATCGCGGAGTTTTTGGCGCGTTCGTTGTTCGTCTTGTTGGCGACGTATTTGGATATTGCGAACGCGTTGAGCACGCCGTCCTTGATGATATCGTAGTTTTCGCTCAGATATCCTTCGGATGTGTAGCGTTCGCCGCATACCACGCGCTCGTCGAGCGGTGCGGAAGCGACGGTGATGCGTTTGTCGGCGACCTGTTTGCCCAGCTTGTCTTTCCACAGACTGGTGCCGTCGAGCAGCGTCATATCGCCGGCGAAGTTGCCTATCGCGGTGCCTATCATCTCGGCGAAGGTGTCGGGGGTCAACAGTATCGTGCCCACGAACTTGCCGTCTATCGCCTGCGGGTGGATCTGATTTTCCACGTCAGTAAGGTCTTTTTCAATAGTGCCCAGTTCAATAAACGGCTTGTCGAGCGAATCGGTGAGCACGCCCGAGCCGAAGAACGACGAAGTCGCGTCACCGTCGTGGCCGGAATACATAAGTTCCACCAGATATTCGCCGCCCAGCGTGGTGTATTCTACGCCGTTGGTGTTGGCGTAAACCGCGTCGTAACGGACGTGTTTGATTATCATCTGCTCGACCATTATCTTGGGATGACGTTCCTTTACCGCTTCGAGCAGCTCTTTGGTGCGGTCGAAAAGCTTTGCGGTGTCCATATCGGGAGCGCCTTCGGTGAAATGCCGGTTTTCGCTGACGGGCGCTATGTCCCACGCGTCGTCGGCGGCTGCCGAAGAAGCGGAGGCAATGCATCCGTCGACCGCTGCGGCTATGGCAGAATCGTCGTATTTGTTCTGCGTAACGGAGCCTTTTTTGCCGTGATCGTAAACGGTGAGCGAAAACTTTCTGTCGAACAGAGTCCTAAACAGCGAAAACTCGCCGCCGTCGACGTTGAATTCGTGCGTAACGCTGGAAGAGAGCGAGCAGAACGCCTTGTCCACGCCCTTGCCGCGCACGAGATCGAGACATTTTTGAGCCTTTTGTTTGAGTTCGTTCATCGTTATCTTCCTCCTATCATTATCTTGCAGCGCATTTCGGGGCCGCCCATACCCACGGGCATGGGCTGCTTCTTGCCGCAGAAGCCGGAGCTGGTCCATTCGACTTTGTCGGATATCATATCGACCGTCTTGAGCATTTCGAACGCCACGCCCGAAACGGTGGTGTCGAGTATCGCTCTGCCCAGCTTGCCGTGCTTGATCTCGTAGCCCTCGGTCACGCCGAACATAAACTCGCCGGTGGTGTCCGCCTGGCCGTTGTTGGTGTTGACCAGATAGTAGCCGTCGTCTATGGAAGCTATCATATCTTCTATCTTGTCCTTGCCCGGATGCACGGCGGTGTTGCGCATACGGATGAGCGGTTCGTCGCTGAACGCGAACGCCCTGGCGTTGCCCTGCGGTTTCATACCGAATCTTTCGGCGGTCTCGCGGCTGTTCATATAGCCCACGAGTATGCCGTCCTTAATAAGCGGAGCGTCGACCGCGGGGGTGCCTTCGTCGTCGACGTAAACGGGCAGAGGAGCGGTCTCGCCGAACGCCTCGTTTGCAAAGTCGGTGAGCGAAACTATGGGCGACGCGACCTGCTTGCCCAGGTTGGGGCCGGCGACGGAACCGCCGAGCACGAGGTCGGCTTCAACGGTGTGGCCCACGGCCTCGTGCGCGATCATTCCGGCGAGTTCGCTGCCGAGTATGACCGTCTTCACGCCGGCGTCGGCGTAAACGCCTTCGCGCTTTTTCATAACCGATTCATACAGCTTGTCTATTTCGCCGTAAAGCTCGGCGGGATCGCTGAAATTCATATCGAACGAGCCCCTGCCGCCGTACGCCTTGAACAGCTCTACCGGAACGCCCGCCGGAGTCAGCGCCGAAAGTATGACGTAGATATAACTTCTGGGCGCGGCAAAATGGCTGTCCACGCCGTCGGAAGTGACGAGCAGTTTTTCCATGCTGTCTTCTCTCATCATAAGAGTGCGGCTGGCGAGGTTGGGGTATTTGCCCACGATATAGTCGTCGAGCGCTTTGAGATAGTCGATATAAGTCTTCTGCGAAACTTCGTTGATATGCGCGTCGGTCATGCGCGACGAATAGGGGATCGCGGGGAAAGCCGGGCGGCCTTTGCGAACGCGCGAGTCCATGAATTCGGCGTTTTCGCCGGCGGCGCGGATCACGTTTTTAACGTTTTCGTCGTCGTATTCGGCGGCGGAAGAAAAGCCGTAAACGCCGTTTTTGTAAACGCGGCAGCATACGCCGGAAGTATCCTGGCGAGTGTTGCCCATAAGATTGCCCGAAACGAAACTGACGCCTCTGGTGCGGCTGCATTGAGCGCGCAGCTCGGTGTGCAGCCCGGGCAGGAATTCCTGCTTGTGTCTGCTCAAAAGATCTGTAAGCATCTTTGCCTCCTGTTTTCACGCGGCGCGTCGCCGCGCTTAATATATTGTCATTATTATAATACCAAACTATACCTCTTGTCAACATAAAAACGCGCGCCGCACCAAAAAGGCGCAAACGCGGAAAGGCATCCGGCGGCGCAAAGAGATATCAACGAACGGTTTATCCGAATATTTATGGAAATATATTGCATAAACCGTGAAAACGTGTTATAATGATATCAATAAAACCGAAAGTTGGCATACTATGGATTTCAACAGCAACAACCGCTATTTCCACCGCAGCTACAGGATGCTTTACGCCGGGATACCGCTCGTCGTCATCGGCGTCGTCGTGCTGCTCGGAAAATTCTTCCGCAGATACGTCCAGATCGAAAACATCTTCACCGTCATCCTGGCGGCGGGCGTGATGCTCATACTGTTTTTCCTGGTCTCTTTCCCGCGCGACAGCGAATTCGACCGCGGGATAAGCGTGAAGATACGCGACCTGCGCGCCGTTGCGGAAGAAAGAATAACCGCTCTCGAGCACACGCCTCATTTTACCGATAATTATCTCGCAGAAGGGTTCTTTTACGGCGAAGGCACGAGCGAGCTCAAGCGCGGTATGGACGGCAAGTTCCGCACCGATAAATATTCCGCCGCGCAGATACTGCTTACCGCAAAAAGACTTTACGTTTACATTATGCGCTTTTCCACCGTAAAAGACGAGACCGAGACCGATTTTTACCCCATAGAATTCGAAGCCGTGCAGAGCGTTTCCGTAGAAGAACTGCTTACCGAGACCGATTACGGCAAAAATCACGGCGTCATCAAGAGCGCGCTGTTTTGCATAAAGACCGACGGCGCCGAATATTCGTTCCCGACTAACGCGGATTCGCTTGCCGACGTGATGGCGGACAAAATAATGCTCAGAAAAGAATAAACGTTCAGCAAATCAAAAGCAGACCGAATCCGTTTCGGTCTGCTTGTTTTTTTATTCTTTTTCTTTTTCTTTTTCTTTTTCTTCCTCTTCTTCGGGCTCATCTTCGGCTTCGTCCTCGGGAGGCGTGTATTCGACTTTTACCGATTCCACGCGCATCGACGCGGCTTTCAGCACGGTCACTTTAAGCCGCTGGTATTCAAAGCTGTCGCCCGCAACGGGGAATTTGTCCAGCATTTCGGTAGCCCAGCCGCCCACGGTGGTGTATTCGGTCTCAAAATCCTGCGGCTCCCAGTCGAACAACTCAAAGACGTCTTCCACGTTCACGCTGCCGTCGACGATATAGGTGTTGTCGTCGATCTTCTGCACGTCGTCTTCGACTTCGTCGCGCTCGTCGAAGATATCGCCCACTATGTCTTCGGTGATGTCTTCCATGGTGAGTATGCCCATCGTGCCGCCGTATTCGTCCACGACCACCGCTATCTGCGTCTTACGCTTGCGGAATTCGTCGATTATGCTGCTTAACGGCTTGGTCTTGTGCACGAACAGCGCGGGCAGCAGCAGGTCTTCTATCTTCGGCTTGCCGCCCGAAGCCAGCTCGCGCAGAAAACGCTTGGAAGGCAGTATGCCTATGATGTTGTCTATGCTCCCGCGGTAGACCGGGATGCGTGAAAACTTGTAGAATTCGTCGGTTATTTCAAGTCCGTCTTCGTCTTCTATGTCTATGGCGAACATATCCACGCGCGGCACGAGTATATCCTGCGCGGTGGTCTCGGTGAAATCTATCGCCGATTTTATAAGCTCGCTGTCTTCTTCCGAAAACACGCCTTCGTCTTCTATGTCGTCGACGATCTCGCTCAGCTCCTCCGGCGTTACGGAAGGCGCTTTTTCTTTGGGAGTCCAGAGCGGGGCGAGCGCGTTCACGAATTTATCCACCAGCCACACGGCGGGGAAGAAGAGCACCATAAAGAACCGCAGCGGCGAAGCGTACGCGCGCGCGAGCTTATCCGGGACCGCGGCTGCGATTATCTTCGGCAGCGTTTCGCCGAATATCAGAAGCAGCACGGTCAGTATGACCGAAGCCACCGTCTGGCCGGCGCTCGCGCCCAGATGCCGCACGCATATGACCGTGGCGGCCGAAGACGCGGCGATGTTGACGAGATTGTTGCCCACCAGCACCGTCGAAAGCGAACGCGTGTAGTGTTCGTTGATGAACTGTTCCTTTTTGGCTCTGCCGTCGCCGGATTCCGCCTGTTTTTTTATGCGTATGGAATTGGCTTTGGCAAACGCGATCTCGGCGGAAGAGAAGAAAGCCGAAAGTATGATGAAAGCGAGGATGAGTATGCAAAGTACGGTCTCTATCATCACTTTTTGCCTCCTTCCGCGGTATCGGAGGCGTTTTCGTCGTCCTCGTCGTATATTTCGCCCACTATCTCTTCAAGAATGTCTTCCATCGTCAAAAGCCCCGCGACCTTGCCTTCCGCGGTGCGGACGAGCGCAAGGTGGGTGCGTTTGCGGCCCATCTCCTCGAACACGTCGTAGAGCGGCGTGTCGGGGAGCACGAAATAGGGCTTGGAAAGCAGGTCCTTTATGCGGAACTTTTTGTTGTGGACGAAGTTCCACAGTATCGTGGCGGACTGCACCGTGCCGAGTATGTGATCTATGTTTCCGTCGTAGACGGGGAAACGCGAATATTTTTCTTCCAGGACTATGCTCTTCAGACGTTCGGGCGAGGCGTTGATGGGGATCGCCGATATCCTGCCGCGCGGGCACATGATATCGACCGCGGTGAGGTCGCCGAACTCGATCGCCGATTTGATTATCTCGGTCTCTTCGGGTTCAATAAGCCCTTCGTCTTCCACGTTTTCAACGAGCGAAGCGAACTCGTCTTCGGTAAGCGCCGGCTCGTCGTTTTTGATGCGCATAAGCTTTTTGACCGTCTTGCCCAGCCAGATGAAAAACGCCGAGAAGGGAAGCAGCAGGTACGAAAAGAACAGCACTGTTCCCGAAAAAGCCAGCGCCAGCGAATCCGCGTTGGCGCGCGCCACGTTTTTGGGCAGGGTCTCGGAAAAAAGGAACACCGCGAGCGTTATGACCACGGTCGAAATGACCGGGCCTATGTCGGCGAACAGCTCTGTCGCCATCACCGTGGATACCGACGCCATTATGACGTGGATGATG
>JAEEGF011301259.1_pt1 | contig 21553 bp, 17 predicted proteins | sample 9134171 | NCBI WGS metagenome assembly JAEEGF01 (sample SAMN16246542, study PRJNA631951) | gut metagenome | biome: gut microbiome; feature: rumen; material: AP-attached | host: Bos | place: Iran: Karaj | collected 2018-10 | reverse complement strand
GAAACCGAACGGGGACGCACCGAGATCGCGCTCTGGACGCGCGAGCTTCTGGAGCTTCTGGAGACCGTCGATACGCTCACGTTCTCGCGCAGCGAACTCACGGTCGAAGCCGACGAAAAGAATCTGAACGAGGTGCAGACATTCCTCGAGGAGCGCCTTTCCGAAGCCGATTGCCCGCCGAAGACGCGCAATCAGATCGCGCTTGTCGCGGAGGAAGTCTTCGTCAACATCGCAAGCTACGCCTATCCTTCCGGTACCGGCACGGCGTGCGTGCGGGTGAATACGGACGCGGAGCCCGGCGCCGTTTCGTTCACCTTTATCGACCGCGGCGTACCCTTCGATCCGCTGCGCCGGAGCGATCCGGACCTCACGCTTCCCGCGGAGGAACGGGAGATCGGCGGACTCGGCATCTTCCTGACCAAAGAGATCATGGACGACGTGCGGTATGCGTATCGCGACGGACAGAACATGCTGACGCTGATCAAGCGGTTCTGAGGAGGATTCCATGGCGGAGCATCCGGTCATCGATCTGCATATGCACAGTACGGTATCCGACGGCACCGACACGCCTGCGGAGCTGCTTTCGCGTGTGCGTGAAGCCGGAATCGAGCGCTTTTCCGTCACCGATCACGACGCGATCTCGGCGTGCGAGCAGATCGCCCGGCTGCTGCAGCCCGGCGATCCGAAGTTTCTTTACGGCGTCGAGTTCTCGTGCAAGGACGCGCTGGGCAAGTATCACGTCCTCGGCTACCGTTACGATCCGTCTGCGCCGTCGATCCGATCGCTGACGGCGTTCGCGCACGAAAACCGCATGCGCAAGCTTGACGCGCGGCTTGAACGGCTGCGCGGCGAATTCGGACTGTTCTTCTCGGAGCGAGACGTACGCGCGCTCCACGCGCTGTCAAACCCCGGCAAGCCGCACCTTGCGAGGCTGATGGTCCTCTACGGCTATGCCGAATCGATCGGACGCGCGTTTTCCGACGTGCTCAACCGTCTGCACGTACCGGGCGACTACGTCCGTCCGGAGGACGCGATCGCGGGCATCCTCGGCGCCGGCGGCATACCGGTGCTTGCGCATCCCTGCTTCGGCGACGGCGATCAGCGCATCTTCGGGCAGGAGCTGGAGGACCGCGTCGTGCGGCTGATCGGCTTCGGGATCAAGGGGCTCGAGGGCTTCTATTCCGGTTTCGACCGCGACCGGCGCGAACAGGTGCTGGCGCTTGCCGAACGGCACGGGCTTTACGTCACCGCGGGCAGCGACTATCACGGCGGCAACAAGCAGATCCGGCTTGCCCAGACCGGTCTCATGCCCGAAACGCCGCTCCCGAAGGGACTGGAACGCTTCCTCGAAGACGCATTCTGATCCGGACGACCGCATTTTGCGCAAAAAAAGACTCCCTGTTTTCGGCAAGACCGAGCAGGGAGTTTTGTTTGTTATTCGTGCCGCAGCGCTTCGATCGGATCGAGACGCGCCGCGCGGTAGGCGGGGATCGCGCCGAAGAACATGCCGATGATGAACGAGAACACGACGGTCGCGGCGATGATGTACCAGCTGATGAAGATCGGCACGCCGGACATCTTGGAGATGCCGTAGGCGAGCCCGATGCCGACCAGTACGCCGAGGATGCCGCCGAGGCAGGTCAGAACGCCCGCTTCGATCAAAAACTGCGCCGAGATGCGCCGTCTGCGCGCGCCGAGCGCCTTCTTCAATCCGATCTCCGGCGTGCGCTCCGTGACCGACACGAGCATGATGTTCATGACGCCGATGCCGCCGACGATCAGGGAGATGCCAGCAACAAGGATCAGCTGACGGTTGGTGGCGGAGGACAGCTCCTGCAGGTTCTTCGCCTGTTCGAGAAGGTTCTCGCTCTTATAGCGCACCTCCGCATCCTCCTTGAGGATCGTCGCGTTCAGAAGCTCCTCGGCTTTGCGTCCGGCGTCGGTCATCGCGTCCGTGCTGACCGCCCGCAGCGCGAGCGAAACCGGCTCGTCAAAGCGGAACAGCACCGGCCACGTGCTCATCGGGATCAGCACCTTGCCGCCGGTGCTCGTGTTGTAGGTGAAATAATCCTGCAGCGTGTTGACCGTCGGCTTGAACGCCGATGCGCGGGTGAATTCGCCGATCACGGTGTACGGTTCGCCGCGGATCTCGATCGGCTTGCCGATTGGGTTTTCTCCCGCAAACAGCGCCGCGGAAACGGTCTCGTCGATCAGCGCGACCTTGCGGAACGCCGAGAAATCGTTCTCCGTAAACCCGCGTCCCGCGCGCACCGTATAGCCCTGCACGGACAGGTACGCGTCGTCGACGCCGTAGATCGTGCCGGAGCTCAACGCCTTGTTGCCGTACCAGATCTGCCCGTAGGCGTCGCGCTGCGTGAAGTACGAGGCGGATACGATCTCGTCGACCTTGCGCACCTCGGAGAGCGTTTCGTCCGTGAGCAGCGGCACGTATTCGGGAACGGTCGACCAGCTGCTTTCGAACGGGTAATCGCCCTGATACAGCCGCACGGTCACGACGTTCGAGCCGGAGCCGACAAGGTTCTGCTTGATCTGCTCGTTCGTGCCCATGATGGTCGAGGAGATGGCGATGATGCTGGCGATGCCGATGATGATGCCGAGCATCGTCAGCGCGCTGCGGAGTTTGTGCGAGCGAATGCCGTCAAACGCTTCGCGAAAGTTTTCCAACATGCTTCACACCCCCTCACCAGCCGAAATAGTAGTTGCTCTGCGCATCCTCGACCGAATTGCCTTCCTTGCAGTTCTTGTCGTAGGGGAAGGCAAGCCGGTCCTCGGGACCGATCGGCGCGCCGAGCAGCTCCACATAGGCGTCCATGCGGCTGCCGGTCTGCACCGCGCGCTTGACGAGCACGTCGTTTTCGACGACAAAGATGCAGGTCTCGCCGTCGATCTCGCGCAAAAACGCCTCGTGCAGATAGATCGTACCCTGCTCATAGAGCGAGGAGAAATCGGAGAACTCGATGTATTCGCCGATCGACGGCATGACGTCGCCGACGATGTCGAGCACCATCAGATAGCCGGAGGACGAGGCGTTCCCGCCGTTCGAATAGTTGGTCGAGATCGGCATCGTGCCGACCTTCGCCACGCGCGCGGTCACCTGCGCGCCGAGCTGATAGGACATGCCTGTGAGTTCCGTGCCGACCGGATAGTTGTCGAGCTCGGTCTCCGCAAGGATCGCGGTGATGTGCAGTCCCGTGCCGCCGCGAATCTCGATCAGCGTTTCGCCGCTGTTCGCATCCTGCGGATCGAGTACGCTCATCACGGTGCCGTTGACCTCGCTGTACAGATAGCCTTCCAGTCCGCGGCGCTCGGCCTTCTCAAGATCGAGCACGTACTGGCGGTATTTCAGTTCGTTGTTGCGGATGCTCGCCGCAAGCTCGCGGACGATCCGTTCGCGCTCCTCGCGGGAGATCCAGCCGCCTCCGCCCGAATACGGCGTGGGCGTCGGTTCCGGCGTTTCCGTCGGCTCCGGCGTCGGCGTCGGCGTGTCCGTCGGTTCCGGCGTCGGCGTGTCGGTGGGCGCCGGCGTGGGCTCCTGCACCGTCGTGCGGAAGGTCAGCGAGCCGTCCGGTCCGAACACCATCGGCACCGTGAAGCGTCCCGCTTCCAGCAGAACGAACCAATCGCGCGAGGCGTTTTTCGCCTGCTCCCACTGCGCGGAAAGGAACGACGCGGACACCTGCGCCCCGGAGCCGTAGGCAAAGACGAGCGGATCGGCTTCGGTCGCGTTGCCGCGCAGCGGCGTCGACAGGTCCGCATGTCCCCAGTCGCCCCTGACGGTGACCGCAAAGGACAGCTCGCCTTCGGGCGTTGCGACAATCGCGATCTCCGCGTCCGGCTGCCGGATCAGCACATAGATGGTCGCGCCCTGTTCGAGCGCGGTCGCAAGCAGCGTCTGAAGAAACGCGTTCGAGACCGCTTCCGACGCGCCGGCTTCATAGGTGAACGGATTTCCCTGGCTGCCGTCGCCGCCGACGGGCGTGCTGAGATCGTAACAGACGCGCGCGCCGAGCCGTCTTGCGCCGCCGAAGCTTCTTGCCTCGCCGCCGCGCGGACACGGCGAAGGCGTGGGTGTGGGGGTGAGAAGCGGTTCCGCATACTCTTCGCGCGCATACTTGCGGTATTCCTTGTACTGCGCGCGCAGTTCGTTTTCGAGCTTGATCAGATCGAGCTTCTTCTGCTCGTATTCCAGCTGCGTCCGCGTCGCGTCGTAGCGCAAAAGCGGATCGCCGATCGACACGGTCTGTCCCGGCTGCACCAGAATTTCAAGCACGTTGCGGTCCGAGCTCTGCAGCACGGTCTGCGACGCGTCCGAGGTCACGATGCCGTACAGATAGGACTGGTTCGGCATATAGCTCATCAGCCATTGCATCGCGGGGTAGACGGTGCAGGGCTTTTGTTTGCGGAACTTGAAGTACGCAAACACGCCGCCCGCGATCAGCGCGAGGATCAGGAGACAGATCAGAGTGATTTTCAACGCTTTTTTCATACCGCACCTCCCGAAAGGACGCCGTCATAGATGTGCAGCATACGGCGCGCGCGCTCCGCAACCGCGAGCTCGTGCGTGATCATGATGATCGAGATGCCGCGGTCGTGCAGCTCGTCGAAGATGTCCATGATCTGCTGACCGGACTTCGAATCCAGCGCGCCGGTCGGTTCGTCGGCAAGAAGCAGCTTCGGACGTGAGCAGATCGCCCGCGCGATCGCCACGCGCTGACACTGTCCGCCGGACAGCTGGTTCGGATAGAACTCCATGCGATCCTCGAGACCGACTTCGATCAAAGCCTGTTCGGCGCGTTCGCGCCGTTCGCGCTTCGGGACGTTCGCGTAGAGCAGCGGCAGGGCGACGTTCTCCCACGCGCGGCGCTGCTGCAGCAGATGGAACGACTGAAAGACGAAGCCGATCTTTTCGTTGCGGATCTTCGCCATCTGTACGTCGTTCGCCTTCGCGTTGTCGACGTCTTCGAAGTAATACCTGCCCGCCGTCGGCGTGTCGAGGTAGCCGAGAATGTTCATCAGCGTCGACTTGCCGGAGCCGGACGGTCCCATGACCGCGTAGTATTCGCCTTCCTCCATGCAGAAGTTGACGTCGTGCAGCACCGGAACGGGATGGTCCGGCGTGCCGTATGTTTTTTCGATGTGTTCGAGACGGATCAGCATATCAGCCTCCGAAACCGGTCGAATCGTCGTCCGAGAACCCGTCTTCCTCCGGCAGATCGAACGAATCGAAGCCCATGCCGTCGTCGGGCATATCGATCATGCCGCCGTCGATCATGCCGTTGTCGGTCATGTCGATCATACCGTTGTCGATCATGCCGTTGTCGATGCCGAAATCCGACGGCATCGCGTCGGGATCCAGATAGTTCGTTTCCGCCGCAATCATGCCCGCGTGCACCGTATCGTCCGGGAACGCGATGCGGTCCTTGAGTGAGAGCCCGCTCACGATCGGATAGCTTTCCGTCGCCTCGTCATAGGCGCCGAGCTGAATCTCGCGCCGCTCGATGCGGTTCTTCTCGTTGACCGCCCATACATAGAAGCGTCCGTCCTCCTGCATCACGAAGGCGGCGGGCAGCATCGGCGCGCGGTCCTCATCCGGCGTCGCGTCGAGGTCGATGAACACATGCTGACCGATCATCAGCCCTTCGATGGATGCAAGCTCCACGTAGAACGCATACTTGCTCGAGGAATCGCCCGCGCCCATGTCGTAGTAGGTCGGCTGACTGCTTTCGGTGTTGTCGGTATTGATCTTGTAGATCGTGCCCGGATAGGTCGATTCGTCCACGCGCGAGCGCACCAGAACCGGCATGCCCTCGTAGAGCGTGCGCACCGTCTGTTCGCTGACCGTGCCCTTGACGCAGTAGTCCGTACCGGCGACGATCGAGATATACGCCGTGCTCTGTCCGTCGTAATAGCCGAACGGATTGCTCTGCGACTCGTCGCGCACCGAGCGCACCGTGCCGGTGACGGGGGAGCTGACGACGCTCGCGTCGATCAGAGCCTGCATGTCTTCCGCCTTCTGCTGCTTATCCTTGAGATCGTACTCGGCCTTCTTGATATCGAGCTCGATCGTCTGGATGCTGAGCTTCAGCTCGTAGACCTGACTCTCCTTGGCGCGTTCGAGCTTCTTGTTGAGCTGTTCCAGCTCCTCGTTGTTCGTGCGCAGACCGTTTTCGAGTCCGGTGATGTCGATGAGCAGCTGCGCGTGCTGCAGCTTCAGGTCCTCGACGTCGTAGGCGAACAGCGGATCGCCCTCCCGTACCTTCGAGCCGGTCTCCACATAGCATTTCAGAATGCGCATATCGCTCTGCGGATTGATCTCGATGACGTCCTTCGCCTCGACGATTCCGCGATACAGCGCGTTCTGCCCGACGTTGCCCATGCCGGTGACGTCGGCGACGCTCTGCACGTACGCCGTGCCCGCGTTGGCATCCGCGCCGTCGCGCAGATAGAAGTAATAGAACGCGCCGCCGCCGAGACCGAGCAGCAGCACAATCACGATCAACCAGATCCAGCCTTTGCGTTTCTTTTTCATAAGCACTCCTTATCGAATGACGCAGTTTTGTTTTGCTCTCTTAATAATACCATACTGCTTGCAAAATCGTTGCAACATTTCTGTAAATGATTGCGAAATAAAACGACCGGTCGAAAACGGTCGACCGGTCGGAACTCTTTTAGGTGCCATCGAACAAGCTTTAGCACCTTACTGAGGCAGGTTGCTGTGCGGTCAACGAGCTTGTCTCTCGCGCACTCTCGATGGTGGCTTGAGTATAGCACCGTTTATGCAGAAAAGCAAACAATATACACGAATTTTACGCAGCTTTTACAAAGCGGACGCCCCGCAAAAACTGCATGCATATAATTAGGAAGGAATTTCGTCGTCCGGCATCAGAACCGCTTCGCCGTCGAAAAACGCCTGCTTAAGCTGCTCGGCTTCTTCGAAGCGATTATACGGAACGTAGAGCCGCATGCGTTCGAGATTCATGCCGAGTTTTACCGTGATGCCCGCGCCCAGAACGGAACGTTCCGTGCAGACGATCCCGTTGTCCGCGTAGAGCTCCTTCAGCATTTCCGCTTCGGGAAACTTCAGTTCGGCGACCATGCAGAAATCGGCGTCGAGCGGCGCGCGCAGCTTCCGCCGTCCGCAGTGGCTGCAGACCGGACCTTCGACCAGTCGTTTACAATCGGTACAGTACAGCATATGAGTCCTCCTTTCGGTCAGAAGAGTTTCTTGAGAATACCGAGTACGCCGCGGTACAGCGACCTGCCCGCTTCGCGCCCGATCGTGTTGGCGGCGGAGGAAGCGACCTTGCCGATCGCCGTGGCGGTCTTCTTGCGCTTCTGCGCCTTCTCCTTCTCGGCCTTTTCCTTGGCTTTTGCGGCTTCCTTGTCCGCTTTTTCCTTCTCCTTGGCGGCCTTTTCCTGTTCCTTCGCTTCCGCCTCCTTCGCGGCGGCCTCCGCCTTTTCCTCGGCGGCTTTCCTGCTCTGCTCGGTCAGGATCTCGTATGCGGATTCGTTGTCCACCGGCTCGTCATACTTGCCGTAGAGCTCGTCCGCCATGATCTCGCTCTTTCTGCGCTCGTCGTCAATGATGCCCATCATCGACTGCGGCGGCAGGATCGTGCAGCGCTCGACGATGTTCGGACGTCCCTTTTCATCCAGAAAGCTGACGAGCGCTTCGCCGGTGCCGAGCGCGGTGATCGCTTCCTCGGTGGAGAAGTTCGGGTTCGGGCGGAACGTCTGCGCCGCGACGCGGATCGCCTTCTGTTCCGCGGGCGTATAGGCGCGCAGCGCGTGCTGCACGCGGTTGCCGAGCTGCGCCAGCACCGGATCGGGCAGATCGCTCGGCTGCTGCGAGATGAAGTATACGCCCACGCCTTTCGAACGGATCAGCTTGACGACCTGTTCGACCTTGTCGCGCAGCGCTTTCTTCGCGTCGGAGAACAGCAGGTGCGCTTCGTCGAAGAAGAACACGAGCTTCGGCTTTTCGGGATCGCCGATCTCGGGCAGCTCCTCAAAGAGCTCGGCAAGCAGCCAGAGCATGAAGGTCGAGTAGAGAAGCGGGCTCTGATAGAGCTTTGCGCAGTGGAAGATGTTGATATACCCGCGTCCGTTTTCGTCGACCTGCATCCAGTCGCGCAGATCGATCGCCGGTTCGCCGAAGAACAGGTTTCCGCCCGCGTCCTCAAGCTCCAAGAGTGCGCGCTGAATCGCGCCTGCGGACTGCTTCGAAATATTGCCGTATTCGTTCAGCAGCTCCGCCGCGTGCTCGGTGATGTAGGCGACCATTGCGCGGAGATCCTTGAGGTCCAGAAGCAGCCAGCCGTTGTCGTCCGCAACGCGGAACGCGATCGACAGCACGCCCTTCTGCACGTCGGTGAGATTCAGAAGCCGCGAGAGAAGATCGGCGCCGAAATCGGACACCGTCGTGCGGACCGGATGTCCGCCTTCGCCGTACACGTCCCAGAAGCGCACGGGATAGCGCCGCATCGGGAACTCGGCGGGATCGATGCCGATGTTTTCAAGACGCTTTGCGATCTTTTCGGTCATTTCGCCGGGCTTGCAGCAGCCGGAAAGGTCGCCCTTGACGTCCGCAAGGAACACCGGAACGCCGAGGTCGGAGAAGGACTCCGCCATGACCTTCAGCGTAATCGTCTTGCCCGTGCCGGTCGCGCCCGCGATCATGCCGTGGCGGTTCGCCATCTGCGGCAGAATGGCGGCTTCCGCTTCGCCCTTGCCGACGAGGATTCGGTTCTCTTTGCGCATAGTTGCCTCCGGATAAAACTTCTGCGTTCATCATATCAGCACGGGGGAAAAAAGTCAACGAGAACCGAAGAAAACCGAGGAAAACAGCAGTCCGGAAACGACGGAGGCGCACAGCGCCGCAAGCGCGGCGGGCACGGCAAACCGCGTCTTTTTGACGCCGACTGCGCCGAAATACAGCGCGACGGTATAGAACACCGTTTCCGACGAGCCCAAAAGCACGCTTGCGGTCAGGCCCACGGTCGAATCCGGTCCGTACTGCCGGAACAGGTCCAGAAGCGCCGCGTTTGCCGCGCTGCCCGAGAACGGCCGCACGATCAGCAGCGGCATCAGCCGCACATCGACGCCGATTTTCGAAAGCACGGGGGAGAGCAGCGATTCGAGCATCGCCTGCGCGCCGCTGTCGCGGAACAGCCGAAGCGCCATCGTAAACGCCGCAAGCGTCGGCAGCAGGGTTCTGAGAAGCGGCAGCGCGTCGGCGGCGCCCTTGATAAACGCGGAAAACACGTTGACGCGGCGCGTCAGCGCAAAGAGCATCAGCAGCAGGAGGACGATTGCGATCGGCATCGGCGGGTACAGACAAGGCAGAGTGCGACGGCGACGGCGGTCGCCGCAAGGGAGGAGAGCAGCGTCGGCAGCACGACGGCGGTCGCGCGCACGGAGCCGCAGCTTTGCCGCATCGCAACGAGCGAGGCGGGGAACAGTTCGAGACACGAGGCGTTGACGGCGATCAAAACACACATCGCGTCGGTCGCGGCGTCCGGATGCGGATTGCCCTCGTTCAGAAGCCGCATCGCTTCGATGCCGTAGGGCGTGGCGGCGTTGCCCATGCCGAGCATGTTGGCGGCAAGGTTCAGCGAGATCGCCCCGTACGCGTGCGCCGCATCCGGAAACAGCAGACGCAGCACCGGCCGCAGAAGCCGCGAAAGCGCGCGCAGCAGTCCCGCTTCCTTCATGACGTTCAGAAGCCCCATCCATACGAGATACGCGCCGCTCATCGCCACGCAGGCGGAGACCGCGTCGTTCGCACCGGCGGTCAGCGAGGACAGCACGGCGCCGCCGTCGCCGCGGCACAGCGAAAGCACGATCGAAGCGCAGATCAGGACCGAAAAAGCGAGATTCATGCTTCAGCTTATGCCCGAAATGCGTCCCAAAAGCGTATTTTTTGAAAACGTTGGAAAAAAACCGATACAAATGGCGAAGCTTCTGTTATAATGATAAACGGAAATTTATCACCCGGAGCACGAATGTGAAAAAACGGATTTCAATTATACTGATACTCTGCATGCTCGCGTCGGTTCTGGCGCCGCTCGGCTGTTCCTCCTCGCACGGCAACGGCAGCGAGGTGTGCCGCGCATTTTTGGAATACATCTGCGAAGGCAGCTACGGCGCCGCCTTTGATCTGCTGTCGCCCTCCGTCAAGAACACGACCGGTACCGCTACGTCCGGTACCGATCCGATGATCTCCGCGAAGGAATTCACCGATAAATACAAGCAGATTTTCAGCGCGGTCGGTCTGACCGAGATCACCTACACGATCGGCAGCGTTTCCGACGCTTCGATCACGAGCTCGATCGATTTCGAGATGACGTATCACACCAAGACGCTCGGCGATATGACCAACGAGTACACGATCAACGCGCGCTACGAAAACGGCAGATGGGGCGTACAGTGGACGCCCGCGCTGATCTTCCCGACGATGCAGTGGGGCGACAAGCTGCTGATCGGTATCAACTACCCGAAGCGCGGCGAGATCTTCGACGCCGAGGGCGAACTGCTCGTCAAGAACCTCGCGCCGGTCACGATCTTCTGCGTGCCGAGCCGCATCCCCGAGGATAAGAAGGATCAGGTCGTGCAGGAGCTGCTTTCGATCCCGCAGATCCGCGTCAACGGCGAGGATCCGGCGGATTTCCAGAAGCGTATCCACGACGCGGTGTACAGCAAGAACTCCTCGGCGGTCGTGGCAAAGCTCTATCCGGACCAGATGGACAGCGCGCTGGAGGAGCGGTTCCTCTCGATCACGGGCATCGGCGTCGACAACAGCGCGAGCCTGACGAGCACGCGCTTCCGCCAGTATCCGTACGGCAGATCCGCATGCCACCTTCTGGGGTTCGCCTCGGTCATGTGGAAGGAGGACTGGAAGCGCATCGACCTCATCAACCGCAGAAACGCGGCGATCACGGACATCGTCAACGCCACGCTCGGCGTCGTCGATCCCTCCAACAACCACGTCTTCGAGGTCGAGGACGACAGCACATCCGTGTACCAGAAGGACAGCTGGCTCGGATACGCCGGTCTCGAAAAGCAGTATGAGGAACAGCTGCGCGGCGAAAAGGGCGGCTTCGCGTACATTCAGGGCATCGACGGTTCGAACCGCCAGACGCTGTACAACATTCCCGCAAAGGACGGACAGGACATCCGATTAACGCTCGACATCCGCCTGCAGCAGCGCGTCGAGGAGGTCGTCAAGACGATCGTCTACGACGAGGGCATTTCCGGCACCGTGCTGATCATGAACCCGCGCACCGGCGCGATTCAGGCGATGTACTCGTTCCCGGACTACGACGTCGAGGCGTTCAGCCGAGGCACCGTCGGAACCGACGCGTTCATGGCGCTCGACAAGGACCCGCAGACGCCGATGTTGAACCGCGCGATTCAGGGCTTGTACGCGCCGGGATCGACGTTCAAACCAATGACGGCGATTGCCGCGCTCGAAACCGGCACGCTGACGACCGAAACGGTCTTCCCGTACGCGAACGAGATTCACAACGGCGTCTACAAGACGGCGTCCGGCTATAAGGACGCGTGGGACGTCAAGAAGAGCGAATACGCCTATACCGGCATCGACGAGATCACGCGCACCGGCACCTCGCGCCGGCATACGCCGATGAATATGGAATCGAGCATCATCGACTCCGACAATATCTTTTTCGCATGGTCGGCGCTCAAGATGGGCTGGGACAAGTACAAGGACTTCCTCGCGTTCATCGGCATGGGCGAAAACGTTCCGTTCGATCTGCAGACGCAGCGTTCGCAGGTCAAGAACGGCGAGAGCACCGAGACCTACAGCCTGCTTGCGATGACCGGATACGGTCAGGGCGAGCTGCTCGTCACGCCGCTGCAGATGGCGTGCTACATCGCGTCGTTCCGCAACGAAGGCAAGGCGCCGGTTCCCTACGTCGTCGATTCGATCTGGCAGGCGGAGGGCAACGACTACAAGCAGACGTACGCCCACGAGAGCGAGATCTGGAAGACCATGTGCGCGACGAAGAACGCGGACGATCTCACGCGAATGATGATCGGCGTCTGCCGTCAGGACAACGGCGGCACGGCGCGTACGCTCGGCGTCCGCAGCTTCGTCATTGCGGGCAAGACGGGCACCGCCGAGATCGGCAACAAGACGGACGCCAAGACGCAGGCGGACAAGGAACTTGCATGGTTCATCGGCTTCCGCGAAACGAACAAGGACGGCAGCGACGTTGCGCCCGAGGACGAGCGTCTGGTGCTTGTCATGCTCGAGCTCGACATGAGCAATCTGCCGGAGGAATACGCGCAGATGAAGTTTCTGATCGGCCGCGCGCTTTTGAAGGACGACGAGCTGACCAAGCCCGGCACGGTGGAGAACTGCATCACCGGCGGCAATTCAACGTCGGCGAATTGATTCCGGTTCGCGCGGATAGGATATAATCGGAAGCTTCGCAGGGAGGATTGCCGTTTTGCGGCAAGTTTGCATAGCACGAGGGGGAACACAACGATGAAAAAAACGATCGTCTTTACCGGCGGCGGCACGGCAGGGCATGTGACGCCGAACCTTGCGTTGATCGAAAAGCTCGATCGCGCGGAGTGGGACATCCACTATATCGGCACGGACGGCATGGAGAAGGCGCTGGTCGAAGCCGTTCCGGGCGTGACCTATCACGAGATCGACTCCGGCAAGCTGCGCCGCTACCTCAGCGCCAAGACGCTGACGATGCCGATCCATGTGCAGAGAGGCTATCTGCAGGCAAAAAAACTGATTCGGGAGCTCAAGCCGGACGTGATCTTTTCCAAGGGCGGCTACGTTTCGGTGCCGGTCGTGGCGGCGGCAAAGGGCAAGTGCCCGATTCTGACGCACGAATCCGACTATACGCCGGGGCTCGCCAACAAGATCGACGCGCATTTCGCCGACCGCGTGCTCGTCACGTTCGAGGACACGGTGCAGTATGTCAAGGGAGGCAAGGGCGTGCACACCGGCACGCCGATCCGTCCGGAGCTCTATTCCGGCTCGCGCGAAAAGGCGCTTGCGTTCACCGGACTTTCGGGCAGCAAGCCCGTGCTGCTCGTCACGGGCGGCAGCCTCGGCGCGGAACCGGTCAACATCGCGCTGCGCGGTGCGCTGCCGGAGCTTTTGAAGACCTTCGATATCGTCCATCTTTGCGGCAAAGGCAAGGTCGACGAATCGGTCAGGGCGGAGGGCTACCTCCAGTACGACTACATCCGCGACGAGATGGCGGACCTGTTCGCGCTTGCCGACGTCGTCTGTTCGCGCGCCGGCGCAAACGCGGTGTTCGAGCTTTTGGCGCTCAAAAAGCCGATGCTGCTGCTCCCGCTGTCCGCGGCGTCCACGCGCGGCGACCAGGAGCTGAACGCGAAGTATTTCAAGGCAAAAGGTTTTGCGAAGGTCCTGTTTGCGGACGAAGTCAGCCCCGCATCGCTGACAAACGAACTGCTCGCGCTCTACCGCGAGCGTGAAACCTATCTTGCTTCCATGCAGTCCGCGAAGGGCGTGGACGGCACCGAAGCGATTCTGAACCTCATTCGGGAAGCGGCAAAGGCATGACGACTGCGGACTGGATCGCGGAACTGAACGGCGAACACGCCGCGGAAGCGCTGTCCGCGCTGTGCGTGTTTGCAAAGACCAAACAGGGACGCGCAGAGATCGAGCAGGCGCTCGGTTCGCGCGCGGTCCTTTCTTTGTTGTCCGCAAGCGATCAGCCGAAGGTGCGAAAGAACCTCTACCGCCTGATCGGCGCGCTGGGCAACGAAGCGGACGTCCCGATCCTTGCGCATGCGCTTGCAGCCGAAGAAACGCTGTTCGCCGTGCCGAGCATCCTGCTGTCGCTCGGAAAGCTCGGCGCAAAGGACGTCCTCGAAACGTACCGGATTCCGGTCTCGACGTCCGAAACGACGGACAAGCATATCGCGGAGATCACGCTCGCCTACGAAAAGGCGATGCAGCGGTTCGAGACCGTCGACGCGGCGAAGATCGAAACGCTTCCGCGTCCGTACGACATTTACTGCATGGCGCCGCACGGGTTTGCAAAGCAGCTTCAAAGCGAGCTTTCCGAGCTCGGCTTTGCGGGCAGGATCAAGGGCGACGCGGTCTGCATCCGGACGGCGGACATCGGCAGGGTGTACTGCGCCGACGGCATGACGGAAGCGCTGCTGCCGATCGCGTTCGACGTGCCGATGGAGCCGAAACCGATCGCAAACGCGGTCAAAACCTGCATCGGCACCAGCTACCGCATCGAGGTGCGCGGCTATCTCAAGGACCGCAGCGGCTTCATCGAAAAGCTCAAAACGCTGCTCGACGGGCGCAACAACCCTTCGGCATACGACTGCGAACTGCGCATCGATTCGCGCAACGACGTCTGCGATCTCTATTGGAAGCTCTGGAACGTCAGGGATACGCGCTATCCGTGGCGCAAGGGCACGATCCCCGCGTCGATCCATCCGGCGCTTGCGCATACCCTGACGCGCTACGCGCTTTCCCTGGTCAAAGAAGCGCGCCCGAGCGTGCTCGATCCGTTCTGCGGCAGCGGTTCGCTGCTGTTCGCGGCGGAGACGCAGCGCAGCTGCCGGTCGCTTTTGGGCGTCGACAAGAGCGGCACCGCAATCGCGATCGCGCGGGAGAACGCCAAGGCGGGCAGCAGCCGCGCAAGGTTCGTCTGCCGCGACATCCTGCGCTTTGAATCGCACGACGGCGCGGACCTTGTCGTGTCCAACATGCCGTTCGGCTCGCGCGTGGGGTCGCACCGCGACAACGAGCAGCTCTACGAACGCTTCATGCGGCGGCTGCCGAATCTTTTGAGAAACGGCGGCGTCGCCGTGCTGTATACGACCGAGGGAAAGCTGATCGAGCGGCTCCTGAAGGAGAACGCGCGGCTGACCCTGAAGGAAAAGTTTCGCACCTATGCGGGCGGTCTGAGCCCGTGGGTGTTTGCGATCGAACGGCAGAACGCGCCGAAGGCGCAGAAGGAGACAACATGAATTCACAGCTGCAGACGCGCATCGTCCGGTATTTGGAAGCGCGCGAAGCGGTCAAGTCCGTGTTCCCGATGGAGAGCGAGTACAGCTTTCCGGTCGGCGCGAACCTGTACGTGACGGCGAACACGCCCGTCGACATCGAGCGCCTCAGGGACTGCAAGCGGTTCATCAAGAGCGAAGCCGGTATCTTTTCGAACTTTCGGGGCAGCGTCTTCGTGCCGCTCGCGTGCAAGCTTGCGCTGTGCGGCGATCCGGCGGCGCAGTGGGAGCGCGCAAGGGCGAACTACCGGATGCTGGACGAGCATTTTTTCCGTTCCGAGTATCTTGCACTGGCGGCGCTGCTTCTGACCGATTCCGCCTCTGATGCGGATGTTGCGGCGATCGCGGCGCGCGCAAGGACGCTGTATCTGCGCATGCGCGGCGCGCATCCGTTTCTGACCGGACAGGAGGACGCCGTATTCTCGGTCCTTCTCGCGCAAAGCCCGCGTTCCGACGACGAACTGTTCGCGGACATGGAGGAATGCTACCGGCTGCTGGACGCGCGCTTTCCCAAGAGCGACGGTATGCAGGCGGCATCGCATGTGCTTGCGATGATCGACGGCGCATCCGCGCAAAAGGCGGGACGCATGATCGCGCTTTTCGACGCGATCGCAGATGCAGGCGGCAGATACGGCAGAGAATGGCAGCTTCCGGCGCTTGCGGCGTTTGCCGCGGACGATACGCCCGTCGAATCGATTGCGTCCGACATGCTCGAGGCCGCGGCGTTCCTGCACGGACAGAGCGGCTATCGCACCATGTTCGGATACGACCGCAAAACACGCATGATGCACGCCGCCATGCTTGTCGCATCGGAGCGCGACGCGCATCTGGCCAACACGACGGCGCAGCAGAGCGCGATCGCGATGATCGCGGCACAGCAGGCGATGCTCTGCGCCATGGTCGCCTGCAGCGCGGCGTCGGCAAGTGCGGCGTCGAGCGCGCATTGAGCATTGACAAATCCGGCAAAAATTCGTACAATGTCTACCGTTAAGGAGAGAGGGAACTATGAGACAGAAGTATTACATCACCACGGCGATCGCCTACGCATCGGGCAAGCCGCACATCGGAAACACCTACGAAGCGATCCTTGCCGACAGCATCGCGCGGTTCAAGCGCTTTGAAGGCTACGACGTCTATCTGCAGACCGGCACGGACGAGCACGGTCAGAAGATCGAGGAAAAGGCGAAGGCCGCGGGCGTCACGCCCAAGGAATACGTCGACAACGTCGCGGGCGATATCAAGCGCCTGTGGGACCTTGTCGGCACGTCCTACGACCGCTTCATCCGCACGACCGACGAGGATCATGTCCGTCAGGTACAGAAGATCTTCAAATATATGTACGACAAGGGCGATATCTACAAGGGCTATTACGAAGGCCTGTACTGCGTGCCCTGCGAATCGTTCTTCACACCCTCGCAGCTCAAAGACGGCAAGTGTCCCGACTGCGGCGGAGCCGTGCAGCCCGCGAAGGAGGAGGCGTACTTCTTCAAGATGAGCAAGTACGCGCCGAAGCTCATCGACTACATCAACACGCATCCGGATTTCATCAAGCCCGTTTCGCGCAAGAACGAGATGATGAACAACTTCCTTCTGCCGGGACTGCAGGACCTGTGCGTGTCGCGCACGTCGTTCAAATGGGGCATTCCGGTCGACTTCGATCCGAAGCACGTCGTCTATGTCTGGCTCGACGCGCTCGCGAACTACATCACCTGCATCGGCTACGAATGCGGCGGCGAATCCACGGCGCTGTTCCAAAAGCTCTGGCCCGCCGATCTGCACGTGATCGGAAAGGACATCATCCGCTTCCACACGATCTACTGGCCGATCTTCCTGATGTCGCTGGACCTGCCTCTCCCCAAGACCGTGTTCGGTCATCCGTGGCTTCTGCAGCAGGGCGACAAGATGAGCAAGTCCAAGGGCAACGTCATGTACGCGGACGACCTTTGCGAGCTGTTCGGCGTGGATGCGGTGCGCTACTATGTGCTGCATGAGATGCCGTACGACAACGACGGCTCGATCACGTGGGACAACCTGATCGAGCGCCTCAATGCGGACCTTGCCAACACGCTCGGCAACCTCGTCAACCGTACCGTCGCGATGAGCAACAAGTATTTCGGCGGCGCCGTCCGGCGCACGGGCGTCGAAGAACCGGTCGATGCGGAGCTCAAGACGGTCGCAACCGGCGCGCTTGCCCGCGTGCAGAAGGCGGTCGACGATCTGCGCATTGCCGACGCGCTTTCGGAACTCATGAATCTGTTCAAGCGCTGCAACAAGTACGTCGACGAGACGGCGCCGTGGGTGCTCGCGAAGGATCCACAGATGCAGAACCGTCTTTCGGAAGTGCTTTACAACCTCGTGGAAAGCATCTCGATCGGCGCAAACCTGCTCGCGCCGTTCCTGCCCGCGACCGCGGAGAAGATTCTCCGCCAGCTCAACGTCGAGCCGCGCGCGATCGAAACGCTCGAAACCTTCGGGCTGTATCCGCAGGGCGGACACGTCGCCGAAAAGCCGGAGATTCTCTTTGCGCGTCTCGATCCGAAGGCCGTCATGGAGCAGGTCGAAGCCCTGCAGGCAAAGCAGAAGAAGCCCGAGGAGCCCGAACAGCCGGCGCTTCCCGAAATCAAGGACGAGATCACCTATGACACCTTCGAAAAGCTCGATCTTCGGCTTGCCAAGGTCGTCGCCTGCGAGGAGGTCAAGCGCTCCAAGAAGCTGCTGAAGCTCACCGTTTCCCTCGGCAATGAGGAACGCACGGTCGTTTCCGGCATCAAGAACTGGTACAAGCCCGAAGACCTCGTCGGCAAAACGGTCGTGCTCGTCGCGAACCTCAAGCCGGTCACGCTCTGCGGCGTCGAAAGCCACGGCATGATTCTGTGCGCGTCCGATCCGGAGGATAAGGAGCTCGCGTTCCTGACGCCCGAAAAGCCGCTGACGCCGGGCTGGGTGGTACGCTGATGAACATCTTCGATACACATGCACATCTTCTGGACGAGCAGTTTGACGCGGACCGCGAGCAGCTGCTCGTCTCGCTTCCCGAACAGGGGATCACGCACGTCATGGAAGCCTGCTGCGACGAGGCGGGGATCGACCGCGTGATCGAACTTGTGGCGCGAACGCCGTATTTTTACGGCAGCGCGGGCGTGCATCCGCATTCGGCGGACGAATGGAAGCCCGAAACGGCGGATCATATCAGAGCGGCGCTCGGGCACGAGCGCATGGTCGCGATCGGCGAGATCGGGCTCGACTATCACTACGATTTCTCTCCGCGCGAAACGCAGCGCGACTGCTTCGACGCGCAGCTGGCGCTTGCCGCAGAGCTGCGCCGTCCGGTTATCATCCACGACCGCGAGGCGCACGGCGACACGATGGATCTTCTGCGGCACTACCGCGGGCGGCTGTCCGGCGTGATGCACTGCTTTTCGGCAAGCTATGAGATCGCAAAGGAGTGCATCGATCTCGGGCTCTATATCGCGTTCGGCGGGGCACTGACGTTCAAAAACGCGGTCAACCAGTGGGCGATTGCCGCAAAGCTTCCGCTCGACCGGCTGTTGATCGAAACCGACTGCCCCTATATGACGCCGGTCCCGTTCCGCGGCAAACGCAACGATCCGTCGCTGATCGTCTATACGCTCGACAAGCTTTCGGAGCTGCGAGGCGCGGACCGCGAGGCGCTTGCGGAGATTCTGTACGATAACAGCTTCCGTGCGTTCGGGATCGAACAACCGTAAAACTCCAAAATCAAAAGGACTGCCGTTGCTTTCGGCAGTCTCTTTTTTTGCTTCTCATTCCTCGTCGTCGTCCGGCGGCGTTGTAGGTTTCGGCGTATTGACCGGCGCGGCGGTGACCTCCGCGCTGCCGATCTTGTACTTCGGATAGATGACCTTGTAGACCGTCTCCTCGGTGCGGATCGTCTTGACAAACGAGCCGTTCACGTACTTGTCGACATAGGTCTTGACCTTGTATCCGTCGTGCGGATTGCGGATCAGTACCGGTTTCGCGCTCGAAAGCATCGACTTGTCGACCTCGTATTCGTACTTGGACTGGTCGTCTGCGGGCGTATGCTCCAGGATCTCGTTGCGGCAGCGGTATTCGACGCCCGGCTGCTCCACGCCGTAGATCTCGACGTTGATGTTCTTTCTCCGGCCGCTTTCCTTATTCTTCGTGATGTACACGAACATGTAGATCGTGTTGCCGGTGTCGTTCTTGAACCCGAAATCGATGTGGTTGTCCTTGTAGTCCACGGTCGCGTCGAAGCCGAGCCCGTCCTCAAAGTGATCGGTCACGTAGTCCGACGGGATGCTGTGTCCGCGCCGCGTGATGTTCGTGATGCCTGCGCGCAGGACCGCGTTGAACATCGTCGTGCTGATCTGGCACACGCCGCCGCCCGGTTCCTTGCGATAGCCGGAGCCCTGATAGACTGCGTTTGCAAGCGCCCAGCCCTTCTTTTCGGTGCGGTCGCCGGTCGTCTTGTTGAAACTGAACGATTTGCCGGGGGCGAGCGTCACGACCTGCATCATGTTGACCGCTTTCGAAATGTTCGTGTCGCGCGCCATGCAGTTCTCGGCAACGTCCGGATCGGTCGAGGACGAGCCCTTAAAGCGGTAGTTGGTCGTATAGCTGCCGAGCAGGTGATACTGCGACTGCAGCATTTCGATCGTGACCTCCGGCTCGGAGACGGCGACCGTCGGCGTCAGATCCGCGGTATAGTCGCCCGCGTTCAGCGCGTCGGTGATCTGGCGTTCGAGCGCGTCGGAGTCGATGCGCGCGCCGTTCGTGCCGGGCGTGAACTCCCAGTACGGTTGATAGTATTTCACGTCGTCGATCTTGTTGGTCTTAATCTTGACCTCCGCCGTCGCGTTGACCGCGTGGCTCGGGATCTGTTCGTTCAGCGCCTGCAGCGACGCACGCAGCGTTTCGGAATTCAACGTCGGCGCAAGCTTCAGCGTCTGCGGCGTGTCGCTCTGCGCGGCGAGCAGCAGGGCGTCCTCGAGGGATTCCGAGAAGTCGAGCCCGATGTCGTCGGCATGCAGCGTGATATAGTGCTCCTCATAGGTGACCATGATCGCGACGGAATTTCTGGTGCGCGCGATCGAATCGTTCAGCTTTCTGCGCGCTTCGGCAACCGTCAGATTCTGCACCTGCACGCCGTCGATCGTCACGTCCGATCCGATCACCGTCTCGTCAAGCGTCGCCGCCGCCGGCGTCTCGCCGGGCTTCGGCGTGTCGGACACGGCGGGCGTTTCGCCCTGGCAGCGCTCGCGTCCGCCGCAGGCGAAGTAGTTCAGAAGCAGGATCGTGCCGACCAGCACAAGCACCGCGAACAGCAGAAACGCGCCCGCAAGCAGCAGTCTGCGCTTTTTCTTTTTGCTGATTCTGCGTTTGCGCTTCTTCGGCGGCTGATTCGATCCGCCGGAGGACGATGCGCGCTTTGTGCCGGAGGCGCTGTGCGTCGAGGAGGCGCGGGACGCGGAAGCGGAGCGCGGCGCGGCGGTGCCGCTGCGGGTTGCTGCCTGCGCGGTCGTTTCGCGTTCGACGGCTCTGCGTTCGCTGGAAAAGCGCAGCGTGCCGTTCGCCGCCTCGAAGGGGTTCTCGGCGCTGCGGTCGGGCTGCACGGAAAAAGGCTTTCGCTCCGGATAGGTACGTGCGAAAGCGGAGGGTTCCGTATCGATTTGCGGGCGTACTGCGCCCGTCGGGACTGTCGTTGTCATGATTTCGTATTATAACAGGGAATAACCGGTTTCTCAATAGATTTGAGAACGTTTTTGAAAATTTTGCATTTCTGACGCATTTGTGGTAAAATCGAACCGGCAGGGGAGGACGGATATGCTTCATATTGTATTGGTAGAGCCGGAGATTCCGAGCAACACGGGCAACATTTCAAGGACCTGCGCCGTCACCGGCGCGGCGCTGCACCTCGTGCGCCCGCTCGGCTTTTCGACCGACGACAAGAGCCTGAAACGGGCGGGGCTCGATTACTGGCATTCGCTGACGCTGTTCTATCACGACAGCATCGAGGAGGTCTGGGCGCAGTACCCGGACGCGCGCTTTTTCTACTGCTCGACGCACGCGCAGAACCGCTATGACGAAGTCGCGTTCCGGGACGGCGACTTTCTGGTGTTCGGCAAGGAGACGGCGGGACTGCCCAAATCCCTGCTCGCCGCGCACGCCGACGAGGCGATCCGCATCCCGATGGGCGACGGACAGCGCTCGCTGAATCTTTCGAACGCCGTGGCGATCGTCGTATATGAAGCGCTGCGGCAGAACGACTTTTTCGGCATGCGATAAACGAAAGCCGCAAAAAGCGGCGGAATTCGCAAAAAAACTTTTGTTTTCCGAAAAATAATGCTTGCATTGTTGAAAACGTTGTGGTAGTATTGCAATGTTCGAGTTTTAGCAAGGAGGTGGACTGAATGGGTAAGTTCTGTGAAGTCTGCAAGAAAGGAACCATGTCCGGCAATCTGGTCAGCCATTCCAATCGCAAGACCAAGCG
>JAEEGF011236526.1_pt1 | contig 21554 bp, 20 predicted proteins | sample 9134171 | NCBI WGS metagenome assembly JAEEGF01 (sample SAMN16246542, study PRJNA631951) | gut metagenome | biome: gut microbiome; feature: rumen; material: AP-attached | host: Bos | place: Iran: Karaj | collected 2018-10 | reverse complement strand
GGCATTTCCCGGAGTTCCTCTACCAGAAATTCTGCGATGTGCCGCAGATCCGACTTGGTGTATTGCTCACTCATTCTTAGGTTCCTCCTGCTCCTCCACGCTGGACTTAATCCCGTCGATAACATCAAACAATTCTCTCGGAATAACAAACGGTTCCGAAAAAGCATTGAGCACGATGCCCTTCACGTTCTTCTCATTATTTCTTGCCAAATTGACTGCTTCCAGGAAATGCTTCTGGATCTTTGAGAATCGTTCGCCATATTCACCCATTTCCTCAGCGGACGTAAACACAGGAAAGAAGAAATCGTCCCCGTTCTGCAGAATATCCGGCACCATACGAATGTTGTCCTGATTGGTCAGCTCCATCCCGACCAAGGAATCCAGTCCGCCTTTTTCCTGAGCCTCCATGACAGCTTTTGTCATGGCTTCGTAGTCCGCATCGCTTAATATGGCATTACAGGGGATCCAGACCCAGCTGTCGCGGAGAATTCTCGCCAATTTGATCAGATTAAGCTGAGTCCTGTTCCTGTTGCAAATCTCTGTTGCCTTTTTCAGAAATGATCCGTCTTCCAGCAGGTCTGCCGTGATCTGATCGTCCGGCACGGAATACTCCACTCCAGCGTCTGCTTTAAAAATCATCTCAATCAATTCTTTCGTCAGCATAAATGACCGACCCCAGGGATTGATGATAAATCCCGCTGTCTCAGATTCCAGACAGAATTTCATCGAGCTGTCAATGAAGTTTGAAATGACACGGCTCGGCGCACCTTTCTCGAACTCATCCTTTGATGTAAAGGCTGCATTCCACATCTTGCCGTCCTTCGTCTGAATGGTCCGAAAAGCAAAACTTGTCTCATCTTCCTCATCCACCAACACAGGGAAGATAAAGTGGCCATCAGCATGCATCCGCTGTCGAATCGCATCCAAGACCGCAGTCAGGCTCTCTTTGCTGGAATCTGCATAAAATTTCTCAATGGCGGCTGTGATGATCTCATTGCCGTCAAGGAAGGAATCATGAAAAGGTTCTACACGATCAGCTTTCACTTGTTCAAATCGATTCAGGACCTCCAGCATGTCCTCTGGCAGCCTGCTGCGGCATTCAGTCTTCATGTCCTCCGGCACTCCGTAAAAAGCCTCTGCCATTGCGCCGGCAATACAAGTTAGTGTATCACAGTCACCACCGAGCGACACTGCCGTCCGAATTACATCTTCAAAACTATTTCCTTCCAGGAATGCCGTAATTGCTTCCGGCACTGTTTCCTGGCAGCTCTCCACATGATGATATCCAGGCCGGATCTCATCACAGGTTCTGGACAGATCATAGCCAAACTCGTGAATGATATAGTTCTTGATCTCATCCTTAGTTGCGCCGGTTCTTGCCATAAAAATCGCACTGGCCGTTGCTTCTGCGCCTTTTATACCTTCCGGATGGTTGTGTGTCACTTCCGCTGTCAGCTTTGCGTACCTTCTGGTTTCCTCAATCGAACCGAAAAGCCAGCCGACAGAAGAAACCCGCATGGCAGAGCCGTTGCCCCAGCTGCCGTAAGGTTTTGGCTGCCAGTGCGTAAACAGCCAGTTATGAAACCTTCCTCCGTATCCGGCATACGGATACTTTCTTCCCCATGTCCGCATTGACTTAGTTACCTCATGATGGACAGCTTCATCATCAGCATCCTTATCAAGCCCCAGCAGAGCATCAGCAACAGCTATGGTCATTGCGGTGTCATCTGTAAACTGAGATTCTTTGCTGAAGAGCGGGAAATCCTTGCTCTTATTGCCTCTGTCAAATTCATACGGCGCACCAATCATGTCTCCTAAAATTGCTCCATACATATCTGCATCCTCCTTCGTATTCTTGATGATGCAAGTATACCCAAAAGTGAAAAGGGAATGGTCGTTTGTCAGACGACAAATTCCATTCCCTGAAATCACTCTCCTAAGATTGGCTGTCCGTATTTAAACAAAGCCGCGTTTATCTCGAAAATATCGTAGTTTTTGTTCGTGATGAAATATGTAATGATCAGGTCGAACTTATTGCTCGGAGAGAATGCAATTTCCGCTCGGGACAAAAGATCCAACATCGTCGGCATATCAAGCTTCAACGCGATAGCAAAAGCAACCGCCGTCTTTTTCTTGGGTTTATAGTCCTCTTTACAGCGGATTCTAGAAAACACCTTGCGGTCAATATTGGCCTTCTTGTAGACCGTAACATCGTCCATGCCGCTTTCATCGATCAGTTTAAACAGTCTTTGCTGGAAGGTGTCTTCAACACTGTCCAATACCTCGTCAAGGCTTTTCCCTTTGATATTCGGTAAGGAAGCCTCCGGAGAAGCGATTGATGTACTCTTATGATCTTCGATCTTTTCAGAATAATCTTCATCAGATTCAAAAAGAGCGCTACTTAATAGATACTCTCTTTCAGCTTCGATCCGTTCGTTTTGCCTTCTGCGTTCCCTATCGTAACTCCCGTGATATTCCGTTTCTCGGATTGCATGTGCTGCATGCTCATCAATGTACTCTTCGATATCACCTACCAGCCTGCCCGAAAGCTCAAACGCCTTTCGATCAAAGACTACGAGGATGATCTTCATATCGTGAGTTAAAAGGAAGCGGTTGATCTCTGAAAGAGCAATCTGCAATGCTTCGTCTTTAGGGAATCCATATACCCCAGTCGCGATCAACGGAAATGCTATGCTCTTGCAGGATAGATCGGCCGCTATAGCCAAGGATCTCTCGTAACAGGAATGAAGGATCTCCCGCTCTCCATGGTTGCCGTCAATCCAGGCTGGACCTACAGTATGAATAATGTATCTGGCATCCAGATTAAAGGCATCAGTATAAGCAGCCTGCCCGGGAGCGATTGCTCCGATTTTCTTTCTTTCTGCCAAGAGCAGCTTGTCACCAGCCGTTTTATATATAGAGCTGTCTGTGCCGCTACCGATGACCGGTTTCGGATTTGCCGTATTCACGATTGCGTCCGCTTTAACCTTTGTTATGTCATTTCTGATGATCTGAAACGGCATCAGCAATCACTTCCTTTCTCGGTATTCGACACATACCTTTTTTGCCCCAAACGCCCTGTACCATGGACAAAAAGGCAGCTTCTATCTTTTCTCGATGCTCCTTGGAAGCAGGAACGGCCAGATAATCCCTGACGGAGCATTTTGGAAATGTAATCTTTAATATCTCTGATTCTGGAATACCGGTTGCTTTCTGAAGTCTGCTGCAGATTTCACGGAAATAATGTTCTTCTGGCTTTCTGCTCCGGTGATTATAGATCAGCACACTCTGGCCTCTGCGAATATAATCACGAACCTCTTCATACAATGTGTATTTCACGCTTCTGGCTGATTTTGCACCAACAGACTCTACAAGCATTCCGTTATCGGGATCCACAAAAACCAGATCAGTTCCCTCTAACGCTTCCAAAGCCTGGTTATGCCATTCCGCCCTACGAGCAACCGGAACCGGATTGTTGAAGTATATCGCTCCTGGTATAAACCCAGCTTGTTCAAGCTCGTATATGGAACGGTTTTCTTTTTGCGCAATCATTGAAAGCCTACTGGCAAGATCTTTATCACAGTCCTTCAGTTTTTCCGGTATAAGATACTTTCCGTCCTCTTGTTTATAGGTGCCGTCGGCTTTCTTTTCACTTTCCAGTGGTTCTACTAGGTACCAGTTCACCGCGACAGAAAGGCCCTGTGATTGCAGTTCCCTGAGAAGAGCTATTTTTCCGTAATCACCGATATCACCGGCATATCTGTCCTGCATAGTGCCCTTACCCTCAATATGAATCAACCCAAGTATTCCGCATAGGGAATCAGTTCCTGTTCCGCCCAACGGACGGCATTTCGAATCTGTTCGTCTCTACGTAGAATGTCTTTATATTGGAGCAGTTCTGCTTGTTTCCCTTCGTCGCAAAGTCTGATCAGCCCATTGCCGATACACGCTATGGTCCCAAGCGTCTTGTTGCCAACACCAGTAAATTGAACGTTTATAGCCTTGTCAGTCAACTCTTGAATGACCCCTTCACCAAAAGACTTATGCCAGATTCGTGTTCCTGGCTGAAGAGCATCCCGGAGCCAGTCTGTTGCCGTGTTCAGCTGCACAAGCTGTTTCTGTGTTTCAGCCAATTTGGCAGCCAGTTCCTGGGCTTTTTCTTTTCGTTCCTGCATCAGCTTCCGTTCTCCGGTCTTTGGAGTGACATAGCTTATTCCATTGAATAATCCATAAGACGTGCAGCAATAGATTAGGTCAAACAATAGAATATGTTTTTCTTGGTCAGGGTGCATCCCATCAGGATCGATGTCATAACGACCGGCATTTGCTTCCATCAGAGGCTCGTTTTTCTTTATGAGAGCAAGAACTTCGTCGCACATCCTGAAGAAGACATCCAGTTTAGTGTCTGCTCCATATCCCCAGTCGTCATAGAACTCTATGCAGTCAGCAAATGAACGGCAATGCGAGGCTTTGTAAAGATAATTGTGCTCTGGATCGTAAAGAAAAAGATAACCCGTGACCGAGTGTAGATCGTCATTATACCGGTAGCTGTCCGGAAAATACTTATCCCTAAGCTTATGGCTATCCTCAAGAAACTGTTGAATTGCATTTTGCTTTTCATTTACGCCGGCTTCAGCCGTTTGGAACAGGTCCAAAAACATTTTCCGTACAGTTTCTGGTTCTTTTTTGGAAAACTCCACCAAGCCGTTGAAAGGCTGTGTATAACTGTCAATCATGTTCTGAGTTAGGTTTTTGGCAGCATTCAGTTTGGCAGAGAATTCTTCAACTGGTCCGACCAGAGCCTCATCCATTAATGGCTTGAACTGGTATGCAATCTGCCACTTGTAGTATTCCATATGTACAGGGCCGTTGAGCTCTTCGAACCTGGCAAGATAATGATCTATGATTTGTTGAAGATGTTCGGTATTCATGATGTTGCTCCTATTTCCGTTTTTTTCTTTGAGAGATATAGCTCGTCATAATGACCTTGCGTATTCCTCTATACGTCTATTCCTTTTTCTCAGAAACTCCATCTCAGAATCGATCCAAGAAAGATACTGGTCTACAGTTTTGGGCAGAGGATACTCACTGAAATCACCCTTACCAAGCCAAATCTTCACTTTGGAATAATCAGAAGATACACAATCCTGCAGGAAGAAATAGTCAACGAAGCCCTTGAAGTCAACAAACAAATTAAAGAATTCTTTATCTCTCTGTAGAGTGGGATACAGCGGACTGTCTTCACCAAGAAAAAACCTTCGGATACATTCTAAGGTTAAATCCCAACGATCACAGATAAGTTGATGAGTTCCTCTCCGTTGATTGATGCTGCCCGAATGTTTAGGGAAAATCATCATTCCGCCGATGGTATAGGATTTATGAACATACTCCTCAACAAAAGCTCTGTAATCGGGCAATGCCTTTGCTACACTCTCTATTAGTTCCCGGTTTTTCTGATATCTGAAGCTCACAATTATAGAGTCACTGCCAAATCGGAAGTCTTTCCATGTAAGATAATGCGGCCCGATTCCGCAGCATAAATCCATATATTCACCATTGGGCAGCGCTTTACTCCATAGTAACTGATGATACTTCTGAAGGGTTTTGCTTGCAGAATCAGGATCACTGTTTCCGCTTCCCATCCCTCCATTATTATCCCAATAATGATCCCAGTAATTAGGGCTGTCCGAAGTAAAATCGAAAGAAACGTCTATCATCTTAACTCTTCTCTGCGCCGATAAATGGTCCTGCCGCCTTCAGCACCATCTCTTTATACTGTTCCTTCACTTCAGCCGGACCATTGATGACAACCTTTCCGCCGAAGCCGAACACCCAGGAATAGAACACCGTCCCAGGAACGACATCCGTTTCAACACGGAAGTTTTCCATGTCATACGCGTAGGTAGTGACATCTTTGCCGAACTTGTCCAGAATCGCATCCATCAAATCGTTCGCGCAGACGAGATCCACTGTTGTGTATTTGGTTCCAAACATCCGGAAGCTGGTCTGAAGGTGTTTCTCAAAATCGAAGTCTGCCGGGAAGGGAAGAGCATCCTCCTCCAGAATATCCGGACGTTTCATGATTCGGTCCAGGCGGAAGGTTCCGACCTTCTTACTGTCGAATACGCCGACCATGTAATAGAAATCGCCGTTCCAAACAAGTTTGTGAGGACTGAAGATCCACGGCTTTCCATCGTTTCGCAGTTTCGGCTCCTTCCGAACATCGTACTTGAAGTACAGGAAGGAGATCTTCTTTCTGGCATTGATGGCCTCATTGATGCCGTCAATGATCAGGTAAATGCTCTCGTTGTCGTATTTGATCCGGTCCTCTGCAGAGATATTCCGTCTCAGCTGCTCCGCCTGATTCTGGCCAGCCATTTTTGAGAGCTTGGCCACCAGTTCCTCGCTTTTCTTTTTGGTGATGAACTTGGATGATTCCACCGCATCGATCAGCAGCTTGATCTCCGCGATATCATACTCGCGGCTGATCAGGTTGTAGCGCTTCTGGGAAGACATCACTTCCTGGATCTCCATACCAAAAGAGCGCAGAGCAGCAACATCGGCAGGGATCGTCTGCCGGTGGACTTTGAAACCGTGCTCCTTTTCGAGGATCTCCATTAACTCAGCAGTGGTCAGATAATGGTCCTCGTCGGTGCGTTCATATAGTATTTGAGCCAGATATAACGGGCGAAGTTTTGGGTCTTTGTCCATTGTTATTCTCCTCAACTACTTTGGATCGTTCAATGAGTATTTTCCTCGGGACACACGTATCAAGATGCCTTTCTTAGTCATCTCAGAGAGCAAAACATTAGCACTGCCATTATTGATACCAAGAACTCTCTGAACATCCTGATTAGTTATACTTTCTTGGCTGTTCAGTATGTCTATCACCTTTTCCTCCTGGTTATATGGTGGAAGCTCGGCTTCGGATGTATATTTTACATATCTTGTAGACTTGCCGCTGGATATACGTTTCAGCTCATTTGCAAGCACCATCTTTCTTATTAAGAATCCTGCTTGAACAGCATTTATATCAAGCATTTCCATAACATCTCTTTTTGTAAAGAAAAGATTGTTATCAGCCAAAGCTTGAACAACCTCAACCTGTTGCACCTCAAGAGTACTGAAACATTCAAGCATAAACTCTGCCATAGTTTCTATAACCGGGATTGAGACGGAATTGCCGAATTGTTTGTATTTTTGCCCGTCTGTAGTTTCTTCGGGAAAACTGAAGTGATCTACTCCTTTTTTATCAACGAAAGCATATCCGATAAATCCTTGCAATCTTCCCCATTCATTCGGGGTCATCACTCTTATTCCTTCGTTATTCAGGGGCGTTTTCTTTCCTTCTATGATTCTACCTGCTACACCTTCCTTGGGTTGATAGACCAAGTTCCTTTCCTTCCCAGACCCTCCTGTGGCAAGAATAGTATATGCAATAGGATGCTCTTCTGAGCTTTGGTTAACAACACAATAGCCGAACCCATTACCTTTGTTATGGTTACGGGTTCGATGTCTTTTCAGTGTATCTAAATAACCCTGAGCCATGTAATAATGATCATCAACATTCTCGTCTAAAACGGCGTGAACATCCTCAAATATCACCTTGTCGTTTGAAACAGGCAATTGCTTATTAAGAAGCTTAATTGCACGACCATACTTTTTTTTACTAAATGCCATAATATAGACACGTGGTCTGTTTTGCGGAACGCCAAAATCTTTCGAGTTTCTGACTAATGATGACCGACTGTATTCATAATTGCCGTTTTCGTCAATTGTCACCCCTATCACCCTATAACCCAGTTCGTCTTCCAGGGTTTTGATGATCGTTTCTATAGTATTCCCATGGTCATGAGACACCAGATTTTCAACGTTTTCAAGGAACACGGCGCGGGGAGTTGTCCGTGAAATAATATCAGCTATGTCAAAGAACAACGTACCTCTAGTGGTATCTCTAAAGCCTAACTGTTTTCCGATTCGGCTGAAAGTCTGGCAGGGAAAACCCGCTAACAAGACATCATATTCAGTTTCGTCAACAGTTTGCTTAAAAGATTCGGAGGTTAAATCATTCGTGGGATCTTCCCCGAATAAGTGTTTATATGTTGCCGCAGCATAAGGATCGATTTCCGCAGATAAGACATTCTCAAATGAACCAGTTAATTCAAATCCGCGTCTTATCCCACCAATACCGGCACATAAGTCTATCGTTTTATATATCATTCTATTCTCCCTGATACAGAGGTGTCGGAGTTAAACCGGAAAGATCTACAGTATAAGAAATCTTAGTTATCCCAGCAGGCAAGACACCACCAATGAATGAGCTCGGAGTAACTGTCGGAAAATCCTGATCCACTTTATACAACAGTATTTCATGAACCAAAAAGCTCTTCTTGCGTGCGCTCATTCCTTTCTCGAAGCCACGCTTCTCAAGCTTTTGATTTAACAAATCCGTATTGTAGCCCATGGTCTGAAATTCATTCAATAAACCATCTATCGATATACCAGACATCATTACAGGTTCAAAGCAGCAGAAAACCAGCGCAAGAGGCTTGTCTGGTGGAAACAGCTGAAATTGACTGCTGATAGTTACTTCTCTTTTCTCCCGGCTGATACTCGACTTCACCTCAAGAAATCGATTAACAGTCTCGATATCGTATGTAGCACCATCAGGTCCATTCCACTCTGCCTCTTCGCCATGTTGAATTACATATTTGAAAACACATAATTCGCCCAGCACATCATAAATACGTTCATCAATATTCCTGTTACCAAGCAGTTCCTTCCATTCTTTCCACCATGCAAGCGGACTTCTCGATATCATTTTGCGAAGCTCACCGTTTTCTCCCGGATTAATCAGCGCCTCACACAGGGTAGAAAAAGGAATCGCTATGCTTTGAGAATTGGAGAGTAGCACAATCGCATTCTGTGTGTTCTCCGATGAAATATGAATGATCATCGTTTTTATACGTGCTCCTGCAAAACTCTCGTTAAGCACAACATCATCATCTATTGGAATGGCAACCCCATAACTGTCCTCAAATTTGACAGACCAAGCTGGATAGGCCCCATTTTCGAGAGATTTTATGCTCTGAGCATATCCAATAATATCTGTTGACCAGTTGTTTCTTATTTCTTCACTCAACATTTTGGTTGCTCTGCTCCTTTTCTAAAACCTCTTCAAAAAGATCTTGCGAATACTTAAGCTCTCCTCCAATGGTCAGGGCTGGTTCAGTAGTAACGCATTTGGCTAAATTGATTTTTGCCGCAGCTCGAAAAGTACTGTCCTTTTGCTCTGGAAGTAAAGAATATGCATACAACATATACCTAAACAACGTTGTCCGGTAACCTCTGCCTGGACGTTCAATAAAGTGACTAATTATATTCGTCCCATTATTCTCCAAGACAGAATAGGTTGTGTCAGAATTACCCTGCCAACCCAAATGGATATACCACCAAAGTGTTTTCAACCAAATCCTTCGAGTGTGAGAATAAAAACGTTTTTTCTTTATGTGTATGCTGTCCTTCTCTGCTTTGACACCAATCGCATAGGAAAGATCCGGAATATACTCCCTTAATACATCAACATCCTCAGGCTGATTCGGATAACGGATAAAGGTAAGGTCTGGCATGACATTGACCGAAACATACCTCCATATATCGTCATCATTTGCCTGTATGATAGTAAACCCTTTCGAAGGATTCATTAACTCATAGAGTCTTATTCCCATCCTTAAATCCAGATTATAGTCGATACGACTATGATTATCTGAAAGAGCTTCCTGAAAACACCCAACTAACGATGCCCGTATGTCCTTATAAAAAGAATCATACTTATCTTCAGCGACATCATAGTTTGCCCAATGACGCACCTGATCTGCAAATTCACTATCATTCAGATTGTCGTATGCGGCCACAATTTCCTTCGCGTCATTATATGACAGTTTGAATCTCCCAAAATCAGCCATCATTCATCCCCCCTGGTAAGCATGCTTCTGATGTTGATTTGTAATGTTTTCAACAATCGTTCAGAAGATCCCCAGTCCAATTCAACCTCGTTACAGCTTTCAATAAACTGATTAAGGATACTGCATATGGAATTGCTCGTTAATCCAATATTCAACTTGGTTGCCCGCAAATCATCATCTGATAATCTTTCAAAAATCAATAGATATGTTTGAGCAAGAATATCAATCAGAAGATCAATGTTCTTTATGCTGCCACCCGTTGCGTCCATTGAAGGAGTAGGGCAACCATCATAGTAAGGGTTAAGATACAGACAGATATTGTCTTTCGTAAACATATCTGTTGTCTTCGGGTCTTCCCATTCTGAAAACTCAACCCACCATAATGGTTCTTTTTCTGACTTAAATTCTTCGATAGGGAATTCCATATAAATGGAATTAAAATCCAAGACAGTACGCTCGATTTCACCCACAGTAACGCCTGTTTCATTGATCAGAGAGCCCTCGTCAGGAAAAACCTCATCTGCCCCCTTTCTGATATACATAGTCAAAAGCAGCTCTAAATCTCCCGAGATTGTTCCCGGTAAAAACTCATAGCTGAATTTGCACACTCTTCCCTGGGGTGTAGTAACATCTGTTTCAGGAAGAATATAACCCGTTTGTGTCAGGGCTTTATTAGTCCAGATTATGCACAAGCCGAGCTCTGCGTTCCGACATGCGACGCCTTCCGGCCCTTGAAGCAAATGAGGATATGCAATGTGGACCGTCTTGTCAATTTTCAGCCCTTCATCCTCTATTTTCCAGAGTTCTAAAGGATCTGTAAGTTTAACAGTTGCAGTCCCTTTTTGCCGCAAGCCATAATACTGTCCTTGATAGGAGTACGTGTATATGTATTTGTCCGAAACATATCCACTGTTCTGAAGCATATCAGGAGTCAGTGTAGGATATAAACTTATGTTTTCCATACGATTACCCCATTATTCTAACTTGAAGGAAAACTTATACTTCTTGTCGTATGCTCTGATTCTCACTTTCCCTGAAAAAGTAGGATTCAGTACATGCGCTTGAAATTCTACGGATGTATATTGATTCTTATTTTCCAGCTTACTTAACGATATATCCGCCTCTTCCACGGAGATAACTGGTTCGGTAGCAGTACAACTTTGATTAATCTCTGTATGTTCAGATACAGCCGTAGTTATTTCAGACAAAGAACACTCGTTGAAAATCATCGGGAAGTCAGTTCCGATATCATCTCTCCATGCTTCCGGATCGATCCATCCACCTTCCGAAGCAATTAGCAAGGAAATGCGAGCAACCTTTTTTCCGTGCATAAGCTTCAAGACATAATCCATAACAACCTCATTGTTATAAATGGTTTGTGAGGTTATTTCCAGACTGACATTCGTAATCTTAGTACCGGTTCCACTGCCGCCAGATCCTCCGCTTCCCCCACTTTTTTTGCCATAACCAACGCGAGGGAGCAGGTTTTTTCCAAGTCTGTTTGATAACTTACTTGCTGTAGCATCAACCTTGACATCGTCAACTTTCTTTAATTGTCCTGTGATCTGATTAACTGTATTCCTTTGAATTCTCTGCACAATTTGCATTTTAACAGGATCGTTCCATCCCATATGATCCGACGCTTCACATTCACGCAGGTATTCACCGAGTTTTATGCCAGCGAATTCAGGCACAGACAGATCTTGCCGTAAAAGCTTTTCTGTATCTGGAAAGTAAAACGCAAATATGAAATCATCCGGACTCTCTGGCGGAGTAATGTTTTTTACCCAGGGGCCTGTTACTGCATATTCAATAACCATACCCGGATCCCTGGCATACATTACAATCGGCTCGTTTAAGCCGCCGTCAGCCTCAAATTTACCAATATAGTCATATGGTGAGAGCAAATTCTGAGTCCCATTTAACTCAGATTTGCTTATTTTTATCATGGATACATACCCTGATGTTTTACCGGAAAAATATCCCATAATATTAACAGGCATACATTTTATCTCCGGAAATTCGCTACTTGTATAGTCGTACGAGTATGTTTTCGCAATAGATGTTAGGTATAGTTCCTGTATAAGTCTGAAGACAGGCAGCATATCTTGCTTCCTAATCGGAATATGGTTTACAGAAACCATCAACCATTTTTTGTTACAGAACTTCGGCAACTCTCTGTTATGGATCTTTGGTGCATACCATCTTTCGATTGCAAGCTTCAGATAATCCGGAACAGAGGCAGTCCACACACTCTTAAAGTGCTCTTGGACACCCGCCTCGATTTCAGCATCAGCAGGAAGAATTCCGCCCAAAAGCTCGGGACTTTTAAGATACGGAATAATGATAGAAGTGCCGGTTTCGGTGTCCTTAAAGGGAGTTAAACCAAAAACATCAAGAACGGAAGTTATGAATTCCATATCCTGAAGAGGAAGCAGGTCTTCTCCTTCTCGCATTCCCCACCATGCTTTACCTGCAGACAACGGTTCAATAGAATTCAGAATCGTAGCATCATTGCCAAGGGAATCTTTTTTGCCCTCATCTTCAACGAGTGTAATAATCAGCCTGGAATCAAATCCATCTTCAGTTCTTATCCGAGAATAGAATATAACGATACCTATTCCTACCCGATAATACACACTCTTTCCGAAGCCCCAGTTTCCTCCTGCGGACGATTTAGTTTGTCTTTTACCCGTATCGTATATAAGCTTAAAAAAGTTGCCGTGATCATCCTTCTTAATTTCGTTTTTTCTGATGCAGCCTGTTAAACCAGACGTTTTAGTATCACGAATTTCGAGGTAATCCGCAGTTGCCCCAGGGAATAGTTCATTAAGCTTAGCTTCAATATCAGTCAGAAATGAGTTAAACTCCCTCGTCTTAAACGTTCCGTATTGAAAATTCACGGCATACGAATTACCCTCTTCTTCAAGCGACGCATCAGAACTATTTTGAATAGCCTCTCTTACCAAGAGATCTATCTCGGGAACATTGTCATTTTGGAGAGATTTAAGAGTAACGCTACCGTATGAAACTCCGTAATCAGTCCGTAGTATCTGTCTGTCCAGCATGAGAATCACCTTTCAATTACTTATTCCGGTTTTTTAACATGGACCGTTTTCACATAATCCGCTTGCACTTCTTCTCCCGCCAACACAATGCTGAAACCTACAAGGTCCTGCGTACTGTTAATGGGAGATCTATATGTACTGTCTTTTCCTCTGTCCTTATCAATGCAGTAAAGTAACAAGAGGGGAACATCTCCTAATCCCAACTTATACCTAAGAGGAATAAGATCCTTTCCGCTCTTTTTCCCTTCATCAAATGCCTTTCTCTGGTCAGAACTAAGTTTCGACACAACAATATCCGCTAAGACATCCCTGCCAGAACGTAAAGAGCCGATATCTATATAGCCCTCTGTTTTCTTTTTTCTGGAACGCTCTATTTTTCCGACAGAAATATCTCCGATAGTCCAGCGAGATGTTGCCTTTTTGTCTCCTGCAACAGCAACATTCCATTTTAGGAATTTTGACTCCTGGTTCATTTGTGTAAGCCAGTTGATGAAAATCGGAATATCTGTCGATAGATTTGAGTTTCCTGAAATGTTGAAAACTTCAAGGAATTCCGAGATCACCCTGGCTGAATCGACATTAAACCATGCGTACGCTCCTTCAATAGATTCAGATGCCATCGGGGCTCCAGAGGCATTTAAGAAAGCATCCGTAAGCGACAGATTACGAGTAAGAGCCTCTTGATCATCATCGAACTTGGTGATTTCATAACTATCTCCACTGAAGTCCACGTCACATGTAATCATATTTTGAGACTTGTTCTTTGAGGTTAGGATAAACCGTGCTATTTTTGCCGAATTCATAATTCTCGGACCGAACTCTGCGGGGCTTTTTCCCTTCTTCATATAGTCTTCAAACTCAGCTTTAAGCTTCTCGTCTATTTCGGCAATCAGTTCAAATTTCTCTTGAACGCCCACTGGCATCCATATGCGCTGTAATAGTTCATATCCCTGTCTGTATCCGAACCAACGAGCCATCTGCATTAAGGTGTCTGCCTGATTAACATTTCTGGCAAAATATGTACATACCAGACCCTCAAGCGTCAGACCTCTCGCAAGGGTGTTTCCTCCCATTACTATAAACACTGGCGCTTTTTCCATGGCAGACAGTTGATTAGAAGTTGGATAAACTATCCGAAGATATGTTCCTTCTTCGGCTACTTTGTTTGCTCTGCAATTATCCACGCAAAGATGCAGGCCCTTGGTTGTGTATGTTAAGGCCTTATTCTCGCCAAGCTCAATATTTACTATATCGGACAACAATTCCTGAATCTCAGATTGAATCTCGACAAATTCAGGGAAATGATCATTTACAGTATTAAGAGCAGCGTACTCTGGATATCCCTCCTTCAAGTCAGTTAAGCGAAATTCATTACGTTCTCTCGTATAAACCGTTTTACATAGTTCAAGTATTTTCCCGGTTTGGTTCTCTCGTATCAGCCAATTCTTGAGAACATCATATTCTTCAAAATGTCCGTTCTGAATTGATGTGGTATGTATCAGCATACTAATAGGTTTTTTATGACCACGTTTTCTAAGGATCGCTGATGCACACAAAAACCAGGCAATCGAGTTTTGAAACTCAGATGGAAGAGTATATGCCTGACCTTTATGTAAAAGTTTGACTTCTTTAACTTCAGTATCCGGAACCGTTCTGATAATATTCAGTCCAGAATAGTTGTCATCTGTTTTACTTCCCCAAATTGCCTTGGCTCCAAAGTATTCTTTTGACTCTGGAAGACTGCAAATGAAATTCTTTGGATACAAAGATTCTTCATATGCTTCATTCAGAACATTGGCATATGGAGTCGCGGTGAAACTAACATAGTTCATGGCTTGAAATGGCGCTGGTGATGGACTTCCTTCCTCGTCATTTCCCTTTACAAGATCAATAATCAGTTGGTTTACGGCTGTGCGCTCTATTTCCTCCTCATCCTGAACATCCTGCATTTTTACAGTATTGATGCTGGCTTGATCTGCCTCATCATCAATAACAAGAATACGCATTCTTGCCGCTCTGGCGGGATTAGCATGCAACCACTTAATCAGATTGCTTAGTCTGCGAGAATTCTTTAGACACACGATCACATAACGATGCATCCATAGAGATGATTGCACACCATTCTGATAGCTGTTTAGCGATAGATCGTCTGACAAATACCTTTTATCATCATGTATATCTTTTAGGTATTCTGGTTTCCCCGTATGATCCAGCACATGCCAACTAACACCTCCGCTTTGTGATAAGTCAGCAAAAAACCTATCTCTTGTCTGTTTCCGAAGATTATCAATGGTGCCGGAAAGAACAATAAAAATGTTCCAGTCATAATGGGCGGCCATAGTAACCAAACCTATCATATTTGCTGTCTTCCCAGATTGAACACTACCCATTACAAGGCCTTTAACTGGTCCCGAGATTCTCGTATCTCGTTTCAAGTGATTGAGTATCCAATGGCAATTGTTTTCCAAAGTATCTGGATCGGATATTCTAACCTTGCCATCATACACGCCCATCAGATGATTCTTATATCTTGTCCATGGGGAACCTGCGTCAGTCGGAACGGCTAAAGTATTGGATGTCCCACCTGAGAGTCCATACAAATCTGTGATTGGTGTATAACTGGACCGAACAGTCTTTACAAGTTCAGGCCACTCAGCAAACTCGAGATTTGGAGGAAATACCAGTTCTTCCATCTGCAAATTTTCAAATTCTTGCGCCGCTTGTTCTTCTGGAACGCAGAGGTGTTCCACGTCTTCCCAGGAGTAGCCCTCTTGGATTTTTTGAGCTATCCATTTTTTGCAGCTTGTGTATTCTTCAGCAGAAAACATGGTCATTTCCTTTCATTCAAATGCTTTTGTATGATATCGGCACACTCTTTAGTCTGTTTCTTTATTTCTTTTCCCCAAAACCGAATAACAATCCATCCATCGGATTCCAGTTTTTGTGTTACCTCTTTATCTCGTTGCATATTTCTTTCGATTTTGGGAATCCAAAACTCTCTTCTGGTCTTGATGCTATCCTGGTTATTTTCCCAGTCAAATCCATGCCAGAACTCGCTGTCACAGAACACCGCAACTTTTTTCCCAATAAAGGCAATGTCTGGATGGCCAAATACAGTCTTTACGTTTTTACGATATCTGATTCCTCTTGACCACAGTTCTTTTCTTAATGCAACTTCTATGGCCGAATCCTTATTCCGAACTGCCTGCATGTTTTTCTTTCTTTGCTCTGGAGTATGGTTATCCATATGTTTCCTCCATAAGTTCAGCGTTATTCTTCGATGACTTCCATCAAATCTCCAATATCACAATGGAATACCTTGCACAGTCGGAGCATTACCTCCATCTGTACCGGCTCATCCTTGTTCAACTTGGACATCCAATAACTGCTGATTTCTGCTGCTCTGGCGAGTTCACCTTTCTTCATTTTGTTCTGTCTTACAAGGTTCCAGAGCTTATTATAACTGACTGCCATGACAACCCCCTGTTCTCAAAAAACATAGTTGGCGTTGCTGTAGTAACCTGAAATATCGTCTAATCCTGCAGGTCCATCAGGATACAATTCAACATTCTGAATTATACACAAAATCACACACTTTTTCAAGATTCAATATGCGCCGGAATCCCGTGTTGACGGTTCTAGACATCAAGATCTTTCAGTTTCCCTCTTCACTAAGTAGCAAGCAGGGCAAACCCGTAAGTGTTTTCGGATTTGCGCTTGCTTGTTGGGAATTCCCAAACCCTTTTTCACACTCCGTGTGGCTACGCGTTTCTGCGAAACGCTGGATTATCTCGGATGGTATCCTTCAAAAAACAAAAAGAGCCGGAGTCAGGCACCGATAAAATCGGCATCTGACTCCGGTCATCATTTCATCGTTTTCCTAATTTGCTGGAAAGTACTCTCTCAGAAAAAGATATAGCCAGCAAATTCTCAAAATTATTTTTTCTGTTGTTTCACTCGTCGCCGCCCCATGTTTTAAGCGGTTTCCAGATCCTTTTCGTACAGATTTCCATACAAAAACTGATGCAGTCTGTTTCTTCCGCTTCATTTCCTTATCTGCTATAATCGCCGCAACATAGAAGAAGGAGCCTTACACGGATATGACTTTTTATCTTTTAGCCTGATCGATCTGCTCTGTTTTTTGGATCCGTTGTTCTTCCTCTCTTTCCATTTTGTAAAGGGTGGAGAGATTCCTTTCAGCAATTGCAAGCTCCTGGGCTTCATCCCGAATCTTCCGGTACTCGGCATAAGCCTGCTTCTTGGAAGCCATAAGCTCAGCATACTCCGCATTCAGATCTTTAACTTTAGGGATCTTCTTTACCCCCAGTTCATCAAAAGCAGCTTTCGCCGCTTTGTGGAGTGTCAGCTCTTCCCGGTGCGCCTCGAAAAACCTCTTACTGTATCCCGCCTTGCGATACTCCTCATAAGTTCCCCGGGTTTTGGAATAGTTGATGATGTGCTTCTTCAGAGTTGCGATCTCCGTGAGCCTGGCTTCTGATGCATGGATCGATGAGAGGAGAGCGTCCCGTTCAGCTGTTTTTTGTGCTACAGCCGCCGACAACCGGTTCAGATTTCTGAGATTCCTTTCATCGAGGAACAGCATGGTCTTTGACAGCTGCTTCAGGTTATAAATCTTGCCCCATTGTTCATAGCCCGGGCCTTTGCCTTTGATTTTCTCCTGAAGATCCAGGATGATATCGAAACTTCTGGCTCTGTACTCGACAGGCTTCTTGAAAGGATTCCTGTTTTCCAGGGGTCTGACGCTGGAGAGAATTGCCCGGATGTCTGCTTCCCTATATCCTTCCGGAAGGGAGGAAAGCCGGATATACCTTTGCTGTCCATTTCCCTTTACAGCAATGTTGGCACCTGTCTTGATTTCATATCCGGCGATCTTCAGCTTATCCAGAAACTCAGAAAAGTCTTTCGGCTTGGAAGCAAGGATTTCGTCGATCTTGATACAGATGCTTTCCCGGATATTTGCCTTTGAAGGGAACTGGGTCCGCTTCTTTCTGGCAGAATACGGAACGGGTTCGATCACAGAAAGGCCGTGTTCCAGGCAGATCAGATCACTGACTTTCTGCAGAGCGATTCCGGAGCGTCGAAAGTCCCGAAACTTCCGTCTGCCGTCAATGGAAGTGGAATTGAACACCACATGATTGTGGATATGGGCACGATCCGTGTGAGTCGCTACGATAAAGGAATACCTGCCTTTGGTAAACCGGAGAGCAAGCTCCTGTCCGATTTTATTGGCCTCCTCCGGGGAAACTTCGCCGGGTTTGAAAGACTGGCGGATCTGGTAGGCGATCACATCATCTTTCTGTGACCTGCCGGTGATCTGATGATACTGACGTTTTTGAAGCATGAACTCCTCATCAACTGTCATTGGGTCGCAGCAGTAGGCAGTAACCAGTTCGCCCTTTTCTGTTTTCTCGGGATTCTTGGCATAATCTGTCCTGTCAGCCAGGCTCCCGGCAACAGAACGCCCTTTATTAACGTGCAATGCAATCAATCTTGTAGCTGCCATAACGGTCACTTCCTTTCTTTGCGTGAGTTATTGGGTTCCTGATTCTATGAGGCCGGAATATCTATCCCCGGCCACAAAAACAAATTACCTTAAGGAGGGATGTATGAATTCCGAAAACATCACAATTGAAAATGTACTTGAAATCTTTTCTGACTTTCTGGATCAGAGCAATGACTTTGAAGTGGTAGAAACGAAGAAGATGGGTGTCCTGACGATTCTTGACGGCTCCGAGAGCAAAGACCGGTCAGAGTTGTCGATTGAAAGAGTCCGGGATGCAGAAGATCTGGCGAGACAGCTCCTGTGGTTTGAAATATCCGGCTATTTCTATGCCGAGAACAAACACACGACGGATCCCTGGGAAAGCGATGAAGCTGTGCAGAACCATGTAATGATGCGTATCCTGCCAAGGTTGAATCAGCTTCCGGAATCATGGGGCGATGTCTTTTATGAGTTTTTCTCTGATCCGGATGATATGTAATAACTGCGGTGCAGGGGACAGCCCCTGCACCGCATACTGCTTATTGGATCGCTGCAAGCCTTGCCAAGATCTCTTTTGAATTCTCCCAGATCTCATCCTGCCTTGCCTGCATGGCGCTGAGCTCCGCGCCGTAAATGCTGCCGGACGAGTTTGCCTGCCTGGCGATCTGGTTCAGGTTATTGGTCGCGTTCCTGAGAAGCCGGATCATTTCGTGGATATCATCCATATTGAGTTTTACGATATAGCCATCCAAAGCCATTTTTCGAAGATACGCACTCCGGTTCCTGACGCCGATCTCCGCCATCTTCTGATGGATCGTGTTCAGCTCTTCCCGGGAGAAGAGTGCATGCAGGTCATAAGTCCTCGCCATTACACTCGCTCCTTTTCCTCCGGATCTCGAAAAAGATGAGGACGGTGCTTTGCCTTTTCGATCTGTTCTGCACGTTCACGATGAGCTTTCAGCTCCTCCAGTACAGAATCCCTGGTGGCTGTCTGTTCAGCCTGTCTGGCCTGCTGTCTGAGAGCCTCGGCAGGATCCGGCTGCGGCATGTTATTGATGATTCCGTCAAAGCTGTTGTCGTTCTGTTCCACGGCATCCTCCACAGCACGAAGCGCAGCTCTCTGCGGATCGCGTTCCGGGAAACGCTCCGGATGCAGGATAATCTCCACGCGGTCAGAAACTTGCGGATCATCAAACACGACGCCGTTCAGCCACTCCTCGCATTCATGCCAGCCGCCCATCGTCAGGATGTTTCCGAGGGCACCGTAAAACCTTAAATTGTCTCCGGTGCTTTCCAGTGTGTCCAGCGTGTAGCCTGCAGCTTCCATTGCAGCGACCAGCTGGTCTTTCTCTGCCGGATGATCATGCATCGGCTCCGTGTGTGCTTCATCCCATTTACTCATTTTCATCCTCCTCATAGACCGAAAAGTCTACACTGACGAATTCCTCGTCCTTCATCGCTTTCAGCTTTTCACTGAGGCGGCTGACCTGGTCTTTCAGCTCTTTGTCTTCGATCATACCGAGTTGAGCCATCATATCCATGACAGCGGCGCTGCGGCTGGAATGATCGAATGCCGCAACCAGCGTGGTTTCCTCTACGGTAAAGATCATCTTGTTTCCTCCTTCTTTTTATGCGGTTTCTGTGTGCTTTTTTGCGCAGATTTCTTCCTGGGCTGTTCAGCTTGGGCCTGCAGTTCCTGCAGGACAGATAGCTTCTTTTCCGAGGAAGACGACGCTGACTGCTCCGGTGCCGCTATTGCTTTTGCTGCAGCCGGTGCCGGTTTCAGCTCATAGTCACTGGCTTCCTTCTCGGTCAGCGGTTTGGCATATTCCAGATAGCCCCAAGCCTGCATAGTGCCATTCTCGACGGGCTGGCGTTTGTCATAGTTGTGAATCTCGACCGGCTTGTTGTCAGCAGGCTTCGGAAAGGTGCCGATATCCACCGGACGCTGCGTGGAGTAATACCGGTAGAGACCGTTTTCCTGAAGTCCGGGAGCAGGCTCTTTTGGGGTAGAAGATATTACCTCGATATCTTTTTCGTTCTCCAGATAGAAAATGTGGTCATCGATCGCCATGATCATTTCATTGGCAGCTTTGCGAATCCGGTCCAGGGAAGCCTTCAGCTCGGGTGTATCTTTATCCTTCGACCATCCGGCGATATAGGCAAAACTGTAATCGCTGGTCTCGATGTGGTAATGCTGGGCAACGGTATAGGCGACAGCTTCCGCTTCGACTTCCTTGGCATTTCTGGTCAGCCTCGGCTCCTCCGGAGAGAGGTCCTTCGGATCGATGGCATGCAGCTTCTGATGAGCCATCTCGTGGATTATAGTCTTGACCGTTTGCACCTCACTCATGCCTTCCTGCAGGGCGATCCGCTGTTCCACCGTGTGGTAATAGCCCTTTGCTCCAGAAGGGATATCCTCAAAGCCTACAGGAACCGGGCAGGCCCGTTTCAGGGCTTCAAAGAACATCTCATAGTTCGCGACATTGCCGGAAAGTTCATCCACACCGATGGTGGGGAGAGGCTTTCCGTCTGTCTGGCTGACATCAAAGACGTTTACGACCCGAAATGCAGGAACCATGATCTCCTTCAGATCCTTGACCGTACTGCCGTCCGGATTCAGGACCGGCTGCTGCGTAACAGGATCAAGCCTGTCCACTTCCATCTGCTTCTTATACGGTGTCGGGGCGAGGATCCGGATACCGGTCTCGCCCTTCTGTACCTGTCTGCCGAAGTTTTTCTGCCAGGCAGTGTACCCGGCGACCAGCGTGGCGTCGGGCTTCTGCATGGCGATCAGGATCGTATTATTCAGGGAATAGTCATGGAATTTGGAGAGCGTCTTCAGATAGTTCTTGAAGGTCTCACTCTCGAAGAGCGCCTGGATGCCGGCTTCCAACTTATCTGTGATCTCCTTGACCTTATCGAACTGGGAAGGATAGGTTTTATCTTTCTTTTCCGGCATGGCGAACCTCCTCTCCCGTTTTCTGTCCCTGGGTGGAGTGGCTTTTCAGATCGTCC
>JAEEGF011294540.1_pt1 | contig 21556 bp, 12 predicted proteins | sample 9134171 | NCBI WGS metagenome assembly JAEEGF01 (sample SAMN16246542, study PRJNA631951) | gut metagenome | biome: gut microbiome; feature: rumen; material: AP-attached | host: Bos | place: Iran: Karaj | collected 2018-10 | reverse complement strand
TCCCAATAGAGAGCCTTGTCTGTCTCAGGCTTGTGCAGCAGGCGACCGAAGTCGATGGTCTTCTGCTTATCGGTAGCGTTGGTGGTATCCACCTCGATGAGCTCTGTGTGACCGATAATCTCCTTCAGGCTGTGAACGCCAATCTCGCTGAGGTACTCGCGCACCTGCTCGGCCAGGAAGGTGAAGAAGTTCACAACGTACTCAGAGCGACCCTGGAAGTGTTTACGCAGCTCTGGGTTCTGGGTGGCCACGCCCATCGGACAGGTATTGGTATTACACTTGCGCATCATCACGCAGCCCAGCACGATGAGGGGCAGCGTGCCAAACGAGAACTCGTCGGCGCCCAGCATGGCCATGATGATGACGTCCTTGGCAGTCTTCAGCTGTCCGTCGGTCTGCAGGCGAACCTGATTACGCAGACCGTTGATCACCAGCGTCTGCTGCGTCTCAGCAAGACCGATTTCAGGCGAGATACCAGCGAAGCGCATGCTTGAGGCAGGGCTGGCACCCGTACCACCCTCGGCACCAGAGATGACGATGAGGTCGGCCTTAGCCTTAGCCACACCAGCGGCGATGGTTCCCACGCCACTCTCGGCTACGAGCTTCACGCTGACGGCAGCTGTTGGGTTGATATTCTTCAGGTCGAAGATGAGCTGAGCCAGGTCCTCGATCGAGTAGATGTCGTGATGAGGTGGGGGCGAGATGAGCGAGATGCCGGGGATGGCGTTACGCGTCTTGGCGATAATCTCGTTGACCTTGAAGCCGGGCAGCTGTCCGCCCTCACCAGGCTTAGCACCCTGTGCCACCTTGATCTGTATCTCCTCGGCATTCACCAGGTACTCGGCTGTCACGCCGAAACGTCCTGATGCAATCTGCTTTGTCTTTGAGCTCAGGCTCACGCCATCCACCTCCGTGTGATAGCGGGCGTTGTCCTCGCCACCCTCGCCGGTGTTGCTTCGAGCACCGAGTTTATTCATCGCGAGCGCCAGGGCCTCGTGGGCCTCGATGCTCAGGGCGCCAAAGCTCATGGCACCCGTCACGAAGTGCTTCACAATGCTCTCCACGGGCTCCACCTCGTCGATAGGCGTTGGCTTGGCAGACTTCTTGAACTTAAAGAAGTCGCGGATGAAGATAGGACTCTCCTTCTCATCGACGATCTTAGCCCAAGCCTTGTATTTATCGTAGTTGCCCTGACGGGTAGCCAGCTGCAACTGGGCGATGGTCTCTGGGTTCCAGGCGTGCTTGATACCGTCCTTGCGCCAAGAGAATTGTCCGTGGTTCTTCAGGAAGCCCGTCGAGTCTGTCGCTGTGCCACAGCGACCTACGGAACTGCCAGCCTCGTGCAGCTTTATTGCATCCCTTGCAATCTCCTTCAGGCCTATACCACCGATGGTGCTCACCTCTGTGCCGAAATATCTTCTCAGCAGGTCTTCGCTCAGACCGATACTCTCAAAGATCTTCGCGCCACGATAGCTGCGGATGGTCGAGATACCCATTTTACTCATAATCTTCTTCAGGCCCTTATCCACCGCCTTGATGTAATTCTTCTCGGCAGTAGCATACTCCTCCTGAATTTTTCCCCTTTTCACCAGATCGTCGAGGATGGCGAATGTCATGTATGGGCAGAGGGCACTGGCACCATAGCCCAGCAACAGGGCAGCGTGCATGGTTTCGCGAATCTCACCGCTCTCAACAATCAGGGCGGTCTGTACGCGTTTGCCCACGCTAATCAGATAGTGGTGAACGGCACTTACGGCCAACAAAGAAGGGATGAAAGCCCACCCCGTCCCCTCCCCAAAGGAGGGGTCTTCGGTTACCTTGTCTGTAAGAATGATATAGTTGTAACCATCATCTACTGCCTGTTCTGCATTCTTACATAGTTTATCCAAGGCAGTTCTTAAATTCTCACCAGCCTGATTCCAATCAGGCTCCCCTCCCTTGGGGAAGGGCTGGGGGTGGGCTAATGATAATTTGATGGTCTTGAATCCCTTGTAGCGGATGTTACATAATATATCGAGTTGTGTGTTGGTCAATACGGGTTGTGGCAGACGAACCATCTTACAGTTCGAGGCATCGGGCGTCAGGATGTTGGTTCCTACGGCACCGATGTACTCTGTCAAGCTCATCACCAGTTCCTCACGAATTGGGTCGATGGCAGGATTGGTTACCTGTGCAAACTGCTGACGGAAATAGTTGAACAGCACCTGTGGACGGTCCGAGATCACTGCCAACGGTGTGTCGTTACCCATGGCGGCTACAGGCTCCTGACCGGCTGTTGCCATGGGGATGATGGTCTTGTCGATATCCTCCTGACCGAAGCCGAAGGTGACGAGCTTCTGTTCGAAGTTGCTGACGCTATTCTCCACGTGTCTTCCACTCTTCAGCTTCTCCAGTTGCACGCGGTTCTCGTTCAGCCACTCGCGATAAGGATGCGCCTTAGCCAACTGCTCCTTAATCTCGCCGTCGTAGTATATCTTACCCTCCTGGGTGTCAATCAGCAGAATCTTTCCTGGCTGCAGACGACCCTTTGACACTACGTCGCTTGGCTCAAAGTCCATCACGCCAACCTCACTGGCTACCACCATCATACCACCCTTGGTAATGGTGTAGCGGCTGGGACGCAGTCCGTTCCTATCGAGCATTCCGCCAGCGTAACGACCATCGCTGAACAGCAGCGCAGCAGGGCCATCCCATGGCTCCATCAGGATGGAGTGATACTCGTAGAAGGCCTTCAGGTCCTCGCTGATGGGGTTCTTGTCGTTGAAGCTCTCAGGCACCAGGATAGCCATTGCCTGTGGAAGACTCAGTCCGCTCAGCATCAGGAACTCGAACACATTGTCGAGGCTGGCTGAGTCGCTCATGCCCTCCTGCACGATGGGGCGCAGGTCTTTGATATCGCCCAGGGCCTCACTGTTCAGCACGCTCTCGCGAGCTTTCATCCAACCGCGGTTACCACGAATGGTGTTAATCTCACCGTTATGGGCCAGCAGACGGAAAGGCTGGGCCAGCTTCCACTTGGGGAAGGTGTTGGTAGAGAAGCGTGAGTGTACCAGCGCCAGTCCACTTGTAAAGTAATCATTGCTCAAATCAGGGAAGTAGCGACGCAACTGTCCGCTGGTCAGCATTCCCTTGTAGATGATATTCTTGTTCGACAGCGAGCAGATATAAAAATCCTCGTTGTCGATACGGTTTTCTATGCGCTTGCGTACCTTATATAATATACGCTCGAACACGGGCACCTGCTCGTCGGCGATGCCTGTTACGAAAATCTGCTTGATGTCGGGCTCCACCTCGCGAGCAGCTGCACCCAGCACCTCAGGGTTGGTAGGCACAGCGCGCAGGTGCATCAGCGTGAGTCCTTCGCGCTCAATCTCCTCGATCATTACTGAGAGGATGTCCTGCTGCGCCTTCTCGTCTTTTGGCAGGAATACCAGTCCCGTTCCATACTTACCTTTCTCGGGCACGGGGATACCCTGCAACAGGATAAACTCGTGCGGAATCTGTACCATGATACCGGCTCCGTCGCCAGTCTTGTCGCGAGTCTCAGCTCCGCGATGTTCCATGTTTTCCAGCACCTTCAGCGCATTGTCCACCAGATTGTGGCTCTTTCCGCCGTGGATGTTCACTACCATTCCCACACCGCAAGCATCATGCTCATAGTCGCTCTGATAGAGTCCTTTCTGCAACATTTGACTTCGTCCGCTTCCTCCTCGCTCGGCATAGCTCAAGTGAACTCGGCTCTGCTTTCGCTCGTTCGTCATTTCCGATGTTTGAAGTTTACATTTTGTCATATTATCCTTACTTTTACTATCTTTTTGTCTGAATTCGGCTGCAAAGGTAAGGCAAAATGTTTAAATATAAAAGAAATTGATGACTATTTTTAATGTTTATTTTCCGGCAACTGTCACTTTGTAACAAATTAAGGCTTTTTTGAATCAGAATGATCATAAAACGATGCAATGTGGGCTTTGGTATTTTACACTTTGATAGTTGTGTGCGTTTTTAACAATCAAAACGCAAGTAATTACTTTGTATATTCATTCAAACAATATACCTTTGCAACCGATTTATAGCAATGTGAAATATATAAGAGGTAAGAAAATGCAAACATCAAACAACAATATAATGAATACAAAGTACATTTTCGTAACTGGCGGTGTGGTTTCCTCGCTTGGCAAGGGAATCATTTCCGCCAGCATCGGTAAACTGCTGCAGGCTCGTGGCTTTAAGGTCACGATTCAGAAATTCGACCCGTATATCAACATTGACCCAGGGACGTTGAACCCTTATGAGCACGGTGAGTGCTACGTGACGGTGGACGGCATGGAGACCGATCTCGACTTGGGACATTATGAGCGGTTTACAGGTATACACACCACGCGCAACAACTCGATTACCACGGGGCGCATCTACAAAACGGTGATAGACCGCGAACGCCATGGTGACTATCTGGGCAAGACGATTCAGGTGGTGCCTCATATTACGGACGAGATTAAGCGTCGCATGCTACGCGAAGAAGAAAAAGATGAGCAACTTGACTTCGTGATTACTGAAGTGGGCGGCACCATCGGTGATATCGAGAGTGCACCGTTCATGGAGGCTATCCGACAGTTGCGCTGGCAGTTGGGACATGATGCAGTGTGCGTGCACCTGACCTACGTGCCATATCTGAAGGCTGCCGACGAGTTGAAGACGAAACCTACACAGCACAGTGTGAAGGAGCTGCAAGGGATGGGTATTCAGCCGGACATCCTCGTCCTCAGGACGGAACGCCACCTTGATGACCATGTGCGCATGAAGGTGGCGTCGTTTTGTAATGTCGACCTGGAGTGCGTGGTGCAGAGTGAGGATATGCCGAGCATCTACGAGGTGCCAGTGAGTATGCAGAAACAGGGCCTGGACGCTGCTATCATGCGAAAGATCGGTATTCCTGTTGGTGAGACTCCGGCTATGAAGCCCTGGCACGACTTCCTCGACAAACAGCGCAATGCCAAACGCGAGGTGCATATCGGACTGGTGGGCAAGTACGACCTGCAAGATGCCTACAAGAGCATCCGCGAGAGTCTGAATCTGGCTGGTATCTACAACGATGTGAAGGCCCGGCTGCACTTTATCAATAGCGAGGAAATCAGCCGTGACAACGTAGCCGGGAAACTCGACGGTATGGCGGGCATCATCATCTGTCCAGGTTTCGGACAGCGTGGTATCGAGGGCAAGATTATTGCGACAGAATATACCCGTATCAACGACATCCCCACCTTTGGCATCTGCCTGGGCATGCAGATGATGGTCATCGAGTTTGCCCGTAACGTGCTTGGTTACAAAGATGCCAACAGCCGTGAGATGGACGAGCAGACGCCGCATAACGTCATCGACATCATGGAGGAGCAGAAGAACATCACGCAGATGGGCGGAACGATGCGACTGGGTGCCTACGAGTGCGAGCTGCGAGAGGGAAGCAAAGCGGCAGAGGCATACACAGCGGTAGCCTCCTCTCACCTCTCACCTCTCACCTCTCACCTCTCCATTAGCGAACGTCATCGTCACCGCTATGAGTTCAACAATGCCTATAAAGAGGAATACGAGGCGAAGGGCATGAGGTGCGTGGGTATCAACCCTGCTGCCGACCTCGTGGAGATTGTTGAGATACCGGAGAAACGCTGGTATATCGGTACGCAGTTCCATCCGGAATACTCATCAACGGTTCTGCATCCGCATCCGTTATTCATGTCGTTCATCCGTGCTTGTATCAAATCGTAAATCGTAAATTCGTAAATCGTAAATAAGCATGGTGGAACAGGTCAAACATGAGTGTGGTGTGGCGATGATACGCCTGTTGAAGCCTCTGGACTACTACGAAAAGAAATATGGTACGTGGGCCTACGGCTTCAACAAGCTCTATCTGATGATGGAGAAGCAACATAACCGCGGGCAGGAAGGTGCTGGTATCGCGTCGGTGAACCTGAACAAGGAGCCGGGAACAGAGTATATGTTCCGTGAGAAGGCCGAGGGTAAGGATGCTATCACGGAGATTTTTTCACGTGTGACAGAGGAGATGGCTGGTGAGCTCTATATGGGTCACCTGCGTTATTCAACCACCGGCAAGAGCGGGCTGACGTTTGTGCATCCGTTCCTTCGCCGTAACAACTGGCGTGCCAAGAACCTTTGCCTGTGCGGCAACTTCAATATGACCAATATTGCCGAGGTCTTTCAATTTCTGACGGAACAAGGCCAGTCGCCGCGTATCTATGGCGACTCGTACATCACACTCGAACTGATGGGGCACCGTCTGGATCGCGAGGTGGAGCGGCTGTATCAAGAGGCTAAGGCGAAAGGTCTTACAGGCCTCGACATCACTCAATATATCGATGACAATGTGGATATGGCCAACGTGCTACGGAAAACGATGGAGCACTACGATGGCGGCTACGTCATGTGTGGACTGACAGGCAGCGGCGAGATGTTCTCAGTACGTGATCCGTGGGGCATCCGCCCTGCATTCTATTACTACGACGACGAGATTGTGGCCTTGGCTAGTGAACGACCAGTACTGCAGACAACCTTCAATCTGCAATACGAGGACATCCATGAATTACAACCAGGCCAAGCTCTCATCGTGCGTCGCAACGGCGACATTAAGTTTGAGCAGATTCTTGGTGAAGGAACGGCGCAGCCCAATGGTCAATATAAATATAGCGCCTGTTCGTTCGAACGTATCTACTTCAGCCGAGGTTCCGACCGTGACATCTATCAGGAACGCAAACGCTTAGGCGAGCAGTTGACACAACCCATTCTGAAGGCCATCGGCGGTGATGTAGATAATACGGTCTTTTCATATATCCCCAATACGGCTGAGGTTGCCTACTATGGCATGACTGACGGTTTCCGTCAAAAGGGCTATAATGTGCGTACAGAGAAAGTGGTATGGAAAGATATCAAATTGCGCACCTTCATCGCCGACAACAGCGAACGCAACGACCTTGCGGCCCATGTCTACGACATCAGCTACGGGAGCTTGCGTCCCTACGAGGACAACCTTGTGATTATCGATGACTCGATAGTGCGCGGCACAACCTTAAGAGAGAGCATTTTCAAGATTCTCGACCGTCTGCATCCCAAGAAGATTGTGATGGTGAGCAGTTCGCCCCAGATTCGTTACCCTGACTATTACGGCATCGACATGGCGCGTCTGGAGGAGTTCTGCGCCTTCCGTGCCACAATGGCATTGATAGAGGAACGGGGCATGTGGCAACTGGTCAACGATGTCTACTTGGCCTGCAAGCGAGAAATTTCACACGGGAGTGCCCCCGTTAATCGAGGGAACGGCCTCGCGCCAAGGGGTATAATATCCGAGAATCATGTTCGGGCGCTCTATGAGCCCTTCACCGTCGAGGAAATCAACGGGAAAATTGTGGAGATGCTACGTCCGAAGGATATGCATGCACCTATCGAATTGGTTTTCCAGAGCATTGAGGGACTGCATGAGGCGTGCCCCAACCATCCAGGCGACTGGTACTTTACCGGCCATTATCCCACGCCTGGCGGTACGCGTCTCTGCAACCAGGCGTTCGTAAACTACGTGGAAAAGGTAAAAAAGTAAAAAGGTAAAATAGATGAAGAGAGAAGCAAAATTGATACTCAGTGATGGCACGGTCTTCTTCGGTTGGTCATTCGGCTACGAAGGAGATACTTCGGGCGAAGTGGTGTTTAACACCGCGATGACAGGCTATCCTGAGAGTCTGACAGACCCCAGCTATGCGGGTCAGATATTGGTAACCACATATCCGCTGATTGGCAACTACGGTGTGCCCGACACGGGCATAGGCAGCGATGGTCTGCCCCTGTTTATGGAGAGTGAACGGATTCATCCGAAGGCCCTGATAGTGGCCGACTATAGCGAGACCTTTTCCCACTGGAATGCAAAGGAGTCATTAGCCTCGTGGCTGAAACGTGAGAAGATTCCTGCCATTACGGGCATCGATACGCGCCGTCTGACGAAGGTGCTGCGTGAACACGGTGTGATGATGGGAAGGATAAGCCTCACCCCCGACCCCTCTCCAAAGGGCGAGGGGAGTGATGACACTCATGATTATGGCTCCGTGAACTGGGTTGAGAAGGTAAGTTGCAAGGAGATTATCCGTTATAACGAAGGCGCTGACAAGAAGGTAGTGCTTGTTGATTGTGGCGTGAAGGCGAATATTATTCGTTGTCTGATAAAAAGAGGCGTTGAGGTGATTCGTGTGCCCTGGGACTACGACTTCAACGAGTTGGAGTTTGACGGATTATTCCTGGCCAATGGTCCTGGTGACCCGGAACAATGCGGTAAGACGGTGGAGCATATCCGAACATTCCTCAATAATCATGAGATAAGGCCGTGTATGGGTATCTGCCTGGGCAACCAGTTGCTGGCACGTGCCGCAGGCGCCAAGACGTACAAGTTGAAGTATGGTCATCGTTCGCACAACCAACCAGTGCGTGAGGTGGGCACGAATCGCTGCTATATCACGAGTCAGAATCACGGCTATGCAGTGGATGACTCTACGCTGCCTGAAGATTGGGAACCGCTGTTCGTGAACATGAATGATGGTTCGAACGAGGGTATCCGTCACAAGACCAATCCCTGGATGTCAGCACAGTTTCACCCCGAGGCCTGCTCAGGTCCTACGGATACAGAGTGGATGTTCGACGAGTTCGTCTCTCTGTTAGAGGTAAGAGGTCAGAGGTCGGAGGTCAGAGGTAAGCTTCAACCTCAGAGCAATTCTCTCACCTCTAACCACTCACCACTCACTTCTATTAAAAAAGTTCTCCTTCTTGGCTCCGGTGCCCTAAAGATAGGACAGGCCGGTGAGTTCGACTACAGTGGTGCGCAGGCACTGAAAGCCCTGAAGGAAGAGGGTATATACTCGGTGCTTATCAATCCCAACATCGCTACGGTACAGACATCAAAAGATGTAGCCGATACGGTATATTTCCAACCCGTGACACCAGAGTTTGTGGAGCGTGTCATTGAGAAGGAACGTCCTGACGGCATCCTGTTGTCGTTTGGCGGGCAGACTGCTTTGAACTGTGGTGTGGAACTCTATGAGAAGGGTGTGCTTGAGAAATATGGCGTCGAAGTATTAGGAACCCCCATTCAGGCCATTATCGACACCGAGGACCGTGACCTGTTTGTGAAGCGACTTGATGAGATAGGTGTGAAGACCATCAAGAGCGAGGCATGCAATACGGTGGAAGAAGTACAGAAGGCTGCCCACGAGTTGGGCTTCCCCGTGATATTAAGAGCTGCATACGCTCTTGGCGGACTCGGCAGCGGTTTCTGTGACAATGATGAGGAACTGGTTGCGCAAGCCGAGGAGGCTTTCTCGTTCTCCCCACAGGTGTTGGTCGAAAAGAGTTTGAAGGGTTGGAAGGAAATCGAGTATGAGGTGGTGCGTGACCGCTTTGACAACTGCATAACCGTCTGTAATATGGAGAACTTTGACCCGCTGGGCATCCATACAGGTGAGTCGATAGTGGTAGCACCGAGTCAGACGCTCTCGAACAGTGAGTACCATAAACTCCGCGCCATAGCCATCAAGATTATCCGTCACATAGGCATTGTCGGTGAGTGTAACGTGCAGTATGCCCTTGATCCTAACAGCGAGGACTATCGTGTCATAGAGGTTAATGCCCGCCTGAGCCGTTCGTCTGCACTGGCATCGAAAGCTACGGGCTATCCGCTTGCCTTCGTCGCCGCCAAACTCGGCCTTGGCTATGGTCTTTTCGACCTGAAGAATACCGTCACCAAGACCACGAGCGCCTTCTTTGAGCCCGCCCTCGACTACGTGGTGGTAAAGATTCCTCGCTGGGATCTTACCAAATTCCACGGTGTGAAGCGCGAACTCGGTTCGGCCATGAAGAGTGTGGGTGAGGTGATGGCCGTCGGACGTACCTTTGAGGAGGCTTTGCAGAAGGGCCTGCGCATGATTGGTCAGGGTATGCACGGCTTTGTGGAGAATCACGAAATAAAGATTCCCGACATCCAGAAGTCCTTGCATGAGCCGACAGATATGCGCATCTTTGTCGTTTCGAAAGCTTTGAAAGTAGGCTATACCGTTGAACAGATTCATCAGCTGACGATGATTGACCGCTGGTTCTTACAGAAGTTGCGCCACATCGTTGATATTGACCAGCAGTTGAAGGAGTTTGCCCAGTTCTCAGAGATGGCGGCGTTTATGGATAATACCGAGTTGTTGGAGTATCTCGAAGCTCCAGAGTTCGTGGCATTGCTCCGTGAGACCAAGATCTATGGCTTCTCCGATTTCCAGATAGGTCGTGCACTGGGTCTGGAGTTACGCATGAACATGACCGATGCGGGCCTCATGGTGCGCTCATGGCGCAAGGAACTGGACGTCGTACCGACCGTGAATCAGATCGACACCCTCGCTGCGGAATACCCCGCCCAAACCAATTACCTCTACCTCTCGTATTTATAACAAATCGTAAATCGTAAATCTGTAAATCGTAAATCTGTAAATCTGTAAATCGTAAATCTGTAAATCGTAAATAGAATTATGTGTGGAATCGTTGCAATATTAGACGTTAAGGAGCAGACGCATGAGCTCCGCGAAAAAGCATTGAAGATGAGTCAGAAGATCCGTCATCGCGGACCTGACTGGAGTGGTATCTACTGTGGTGGCTCGGCCATCCTTGCCCATGAACGACTGAGTATCGTCGACCCTGAGAGTGGCGGACAGCCGTTGTACTCACCAGAGCGCAAGCAGGTATTGGCGGTGAACGGCGAGATCTATAACCATCAGGAGATCCGTCGCCGTTTTGCAGGACAGTATGAATTCCAAACGGGCAGCGACTGTGAGGTGATCCTCGCACTTTATCGTGAATGGCGCAAGCAGTCCCCTTCCCTTCGGGAGGGGGTAGGGGTAGGCTCCTTCCTCGAAGACCTGAGCGGTATCTTTGCCTTCGTCCTCTACGATGAGGAGCGTGATGAGTTCCTGATAGCCCGCGACCCCATCGGAGTCATCCCCCTGTATATCGGCTACGACAGCGACGGCACTGTGTATGTCGCCTCCGAGCTGAAAGCCCTCGAAGGTCAGTGCGAGCGCTACGAGCCGTTCTTGCCTGGCCACTACTATTGGAGCGTGGATCCCGGTCAGAAATGTTATTATCGTCGCGACTGGATGCGGTACGATGCTGTGAAGGATAATCCTGCAAGTGCTGAAGCCATCCGTGATGCATTGACCGCAGCCGTCAAGCGCCAGTTGATGTCCGATGTGCCATACGGTGTACTGCTGTCTGGAGGTCTCGATTCCTCTGTCATCTCTGCCATCGCTGAAAGGTTCTCAGAGCATCGTATCGAGGACGATTCGAAGACCAGGGCCTATTGGCCCCGTCTGCACTCTTTTGCCGTAGGTCTGAAAGGAGCCCCTGATTTGGCCAAGGCCAAGATGGTAGCCGACCATATCGGCACCGTTCACCACGAGATCAACTACACCATTCAGGAGGGATTGGATGCCATCCGCGACGTCATCTATTTCATCGAGACCTATGACGTCACCACCGTTCGAGCCTCCACCCCGATGTACCTGTTGGCGCGAGTCATTAAGTCTATGGGTATCAAGATGGTGCTCTCCGGTGAGGGTGCCGACGAGATTTTCGGCGGTTATCTGTATTTCCACAAAGCTCCTTCGGCAAAAGACTTCCATGAGGAGACCGTCCGCAAACTGAGCAAACTCTATCTTTATGATTGCCTGCGTGCCAACAAAAGTCTTTCGGCCTGGGGCGTTGAGGGGCGCGTACCTTTCCTCGACAAGGAATTCCTCGATGTCGCCATGCGCACCAATCCTGAGGCCAAAATGTGTCCTGGTCAGACGATGGAGAAAAGGATCGTTCGTGAGGCCTTTGCCGACATGCTGCCCGCTGAAGTGGCTTGGCGCCAGAAAGAGCAGTTTAGCGATGGTGTGGGCTATTCTTGGATCGACACACTGAAGCAAATCACCTCAGAGGCTGTTTCCGACGAACAGATGGCCCATGCCGCAGAGCGTTTCCCCATCAACCCGCCAAAGAACAAAGAGGAATATTACTATCGTTCTATCTTTGCAGAGCATTTCCCCAGCGACTCAGCAGCTCGTTCCGTCCCCTCCGAGGCCTCTGTCGCCTGTTCAACTGCCATCGCCCTCGAATGGGATGCCGCCTTCAAGGGCATGAACGACCCCAGTGGCCGTGCCGTCAAAGGCGTGCATGAGCAGGCGTATTGACGGAACGACTAAAACGTGCCGTCAAAGGCGTGCATGAGCAGGCGTATTGACGGAACGACTAAAACGTGCCGTCATAGGTGGCCACGAGGACATGATGCTCGGGCGAAACGGTGATGGTGTCGTGGCGATTAGAACTTATATCTGATACCTACCTGGATGAAGCCCTGCTCACCGACGCCTGCTTCGGCAAAGCCGCGGAACTGTTTGCCGAACTCCACACCGATGAATGAGAGCTGGTACATGAAGTGGGTACTGCTTTCGTCTTTCGATGTATTGGTGGCGAGGTCTTTCTCTGTGCTATTCAGGAATGCTGCACCAACAGCGCCCTTGGAATAGAGACCAAAGCTGTTCTTGTTGACCCAGTACCACTTAATAGCCGGCATCACAGCGAAGTAGCTACGATTGCGCTCACCTACTTTCTCGTGATTTCCACCTTTCTTTAGGATGTCGCTATCCCATTTTGAATACGACACGAATCCACCGACGGCCAGTCTGGGATTGTTGAAATGGCGGAAGTACTCTACGGAAACAGGTCCAAAGATTGAACCGTCATCATACTCGGTGTCGGAGAAAATGGAACCAAGACCTTCGCCGAGGCCGCTTCCCATTTGAGATGTACTACCAAAGCCATACGACAGGCTTAACTCATTCTTCAAGTTCTCACACTGTGCGCCTACACTCATTGCAGTCATTAAGGCGACTGCGACCATCATAATCTTTTTCATAATTATATTATTTTAAATTGTTATTTGATGATGCAAAGTTACGATGGTTTTAAAGTGAAAACAACAATTGTCACCTTTTCCTACTGAAATGATTGCGACAATACGACTAAAAATACGACATTATTTTAAAACGCCCCATAATCTGTCGCATAGCAGGTATAAGATGACTCAAAAATCGCGGTTAAGCATCAGACGATAATCCACGGGCGACATGCCGATGGCATCCTGAATGCGGCGCTGAAGGGTTCGGACATTGGCAAAACCCGCCTCCTCGGCTATGACGGCAATGGTGTAGTTGGGCTTCTCGCGTAACAACCGTAGGGCGGCCAGCGTGCGCAGATTGTCGATATAGGCTTCGGGTGTACGGTGGATGGTCTGATGACGGAATAGCTGGTAAAGCCTGGTCATTGAGACGCCAAGCATATCTGCCAGATCAGTAGGACCGAAATCGGGACGCAGATGCGGACGTTCCTTCTCTACGCGTATCTCAATGAGTGCCATCAGTTGTCCGTCGTCCTGCAGGTCGGCATTACGCTGACGTTCCACACGAGCCTCCATGATCTCGCGTGCCGCCTCAGTACGACGGCGCAGTTCTACATCCCATTCCAGACGTTCCGAAAGGTCGAGGTTACGACTCACCATGCGTACCAGTTCATCTTTCAACCGTTCCACTTCTCCTCTCAGAAAGACGATCTCGTCTTGTAGCTTTTTAATATCTTCTGCCATCTTCAATCTTCAATGATAAAAAGCTGCAGGAATCCACTGAGATCGAAAACCTCCATCACATCTTTAGACAGATTCTTCAAGATTGCCTTGTGTCCGTTGCTGCGTGTATGCTTGAAGACGTTGAGGATGATGCGCAGACCGCTGCTGGAGATGTAATTCAGTTCCGTACAGTCAATGACTATATCGCAGTCTTTACGTTCAAATACTGGTGCGAGACCACGTTCTGCCTGGCTGCTGGCAGCATTGTCAAGGTCTCCTGAGAGGGCTGCTACGAGCCTTCCTGCCTGTTCGTTAATCGTAATGTTTAACATAATCTTATCTTTTTTACCTTTTTACTTTTTTACCTTTTTCATAATCTTCAACACATTGTGCCCGTCGAGTCGTTGGTATTCCAAGCCATCAGCCATCTGGTGCAAGAACATGATGCCCAAGCCTCCGGGAGGCCGTTCGTCGGCAGGCACGGAGAAGTCTGTGGAAGAGTCGGCTGTCGGATCGAAAGGCTGTCCGTCATCGTCGATGATCAGCACCAGTTGGTGGTCATCCATCGTTGCCTGAAGCTTGATGGTTGTGGCCTGCCCGTGATTGATGATGTTTGCCACAGCCTCCTCTACGGCCAACCGCAGGCGTTTCGCCTCATGCTCGCTGATGCCGGCCTTGTCAGCAACGTGGGCGATGAAGGGTTGCAGGCGTGAGATGTCATCCATTGAGGCAGTCATTTCCATACTGTCTGGTTGCCACTTGATAGCCATCAGTGTGATGTCGTCGCTCTGCTCAGCGTCACCGGCATGACGGTGCACCTCTGTCTCCATCAGCTCTATCAACTGCTGTGCTGTGTCTGTAGAGTGCTCGCTGGCGAGTTGCTTGACGCGATTTCTGCCCAACAGCTCGTCATTGCTATTCTTTGCCTCGCTAAGTCCGTCGGTAAATAGGAACAGCATGTCACCAGGCTTCAGCTGAGTCTGCTCACCCTCATAGTTCCACTCTGAGAGTGCTCCAACAGGCAGGTTACGCTTGACATCCAGCAGTTGACCTACAATGAGCGGCGCTTCGTGCCCAGCATTGCAATAGTCGAGATGACCCGTCGTGAGGTCGAGAATGCCAACGAACATGGTAACGAAGTCGCCACCTGTATATTCCTCGCAGAGGTTACGATTCATGGAGTCCACAATATCAGCAGCACTATCGGCACGACGTGCTTCGCTCCGGAACATCGATCTCATCACGGCCATGAGCAAGGCGGCTGGCACGCCCTTGCCACTGACATCGCCGATGCAGAACACGAGACACCCATTGTGCAGGAAGTAGTCGTAGAGGTCACCACCCACATCGCGGGCCGGTGTCTGCGAGGCATAGAGATCGATGCCGGCATGTTCGGGGAATGGTTGTGGCAGCAAGGCCATCTGGATGTCGTGGGCAATGGTAAGCTCACGGTCTACTGCAGCCTTCTGTGCCGCAAAGGGGTCGGCGATTCCTTTGATCTGGTGGCGACAGATGAAATAGATGGCCAGCAGACCAAGCAACATCACTGCCAGGATAATAATGTTCAGAATCCTTGCTTTAGTCAGAATCACGTCTTCAGGTGCCACGATGACCATTGTCCAATTCACGTATTTGATGGAACGATAGTACAGCCTTGATTTTACACCGTCGACTTCTGTCACGCAGGTTCCCCGGTGAGACAGCATCATTTTGCCAACATTTTTGTCGAACTGTGTCAGCATGCGCTGTTTGTCAGGATGTATGATGATGGTGCCATCGCGATTAACGATAAAGAAGTAAGACTGGTGTTGGAGTCCTTTCTCGTACTGATTGTTAATTTCGCTGATGTCTTCCATGAGTTCGTTTCTCAACCACTCCAGCGACAGGTCGGCAGCAAGCAAAGCCACAGGGTGACCTTCGTGGTCGTGGATAGGAACGGTGTAGGTGGTCAGCAGACGCGGTTCCTGGTTGTCAGCGAAAAACTGGCTCTCGAAGTAGGGCTTTGTCCAGGCACTTTGGTCTGCCTTCAGCTGCTGTAGAAACCACTCACCATAGAAGTAGCTGTTGTAAGTACTGTCAATCCTCGACACGATGATACTGTCTGCCGCGTCCTTTCTGGCACAAGGTACGAATACCCGGCCTTTACTGGGATAATAGTCTTGCTTGAACAACATAGCGCAGCAAACGATGGAAGGGGTCTGCCTGATGATACGTTCCATGTGGTCGAACATCTTGTCGGGATTGTCAATGTCGCGCTCAATGTCGTGGACATTGTTATCTGCAGCCACATGTACATCCGACAGTTTGCGGCGTATTTCCTGATGATTCTCAAGCAGAAAGCCTAAATAGCGTTCTTCGGCCTCGTTGAGCATGTACTTCCTCACCGTGAAATACACCACACCGGCAATGACAACCATCATCACCAGAACCACCGCCATGATGTGGTATGTGAGCCGTGCCGACAGAGAGTTCTGCATACAGTTAGTTATAATGATGGTGCAAAGATAAATAAAAAAGCTGGAAGCACAAAACTTCCAGCTTTTTTTTTAGTTCATGGCACTCCACCAAGCCATTTTTCTGATATCCTCATTCCACTTGCCATAGTTACCTTTGGTGGGATTCTGCTCGACGAACATCGACACCCCGTGCATCTTCGCGTCAGTCACCGTAAAGTCGCTGTACTTCATGAACCAAGGCTTGTCGGTACTCCATCGGGTGGCATTGCGGTACTCAACGACGGCCTTTTCGAGTGCCTGTTTCCATTGCTGATAGGCATCTTGGGGGGCATGGGCCAGGAAGAAGTCGCCTGCATCGTAGAAGATGTTATACTCGGGATGAAAATCATTATCGATGTCAGTGTGGTAGTAGTGGATGAGTCCCGTCATATCGGCATAGTCGCCGTTGAGGTTGCACTGCACGGCCTGCATGGCCTGGCGCGTGGCCTGTGCGAGTTGCTCCATCTGGCTGCTCTGGACAGCCGTGAGGGGGAGATAGCCGTAAACGCTCTGATAATACTTGTCGATGATGCTGGCATAGAATCGACCGTCGGCAAACATGTCGGGTACGATCTGGTCGTAGGGAGCGCCCATGTCGGGAATCTCTGCGGGAGAACCGATGATGTAGTCGCACACGTTGCGCAGCTCGTAGAGAACCTCCAGGCACATGAAGTTACAACAGTCAGCCATGATGAACTTCAGGTGGGGCAACCCCTTCAGGATATTGGCCATCGTGGGAATGTTTATCCAGAGTGCGTTGTCATTTTCGCCACAATCCACGCCAAAGGCCCTGCTGTTAGCGCGCTTCACCTCATCTTTCATCAGCCAACCACTGCCGTGCCCCCAGAGCACCAGTCCGTAGTTGCCGCCTGTGGCGGGATAGTGACTGAAAGCATAACGCATCACACCCTCCATCACCACGGGATCCGAGGCGCGGTTCTCACCGTCGCTGCTGGTGATGCCCATGTCTCTCAGACTGACAGAGTCTGTCACCACACCGTTCTTGATACGAGCCAGCCAAGGCATCTTCTCTGTCTTACCACGACGTACGAACACCAGCAGGTTGTCATTACTGCTGAGAAGCTTCGAACCCTGCTTCATCTCACTCAGGTCCTCATCGACGACATTAGCCAGATTGTTTCTGCCAGCCATATACACCAGCACGGTCTTGCCCTGAGCCACCATTCTGGATCCACCTTTCTTTGGTATGGGCCGTACGGTCTCGATGTCATCATCATGGCTACTACAAGCGGTCATCATAACCACCATCATCATCATCACTGCGTAAAAAACATTTTTCTTCATAACTTTTATTTTTTTATTGATTTACTGATGCAAAGTTACGACGATTTCAGGCCGTCTACAACATTTCTGCTGTTTTTTGCTTTAAGTCTATGCGACAAGTGCCGTTTTTCTACGACAGTCATTTTTTTGCCTATCAGAATCTGTCGTATGGGCAAAGAAAAAGCTTCCTGCGGGGAAGCTTTTTCTTGTGTATAAGAGAGTATGTGTGGTTTAGTGAGTGATCTCATTGAAGACCTGATTTGTCTTTGCTTCTATCCCGCTCAGGGCCTGCTGGCGCATTTCCTCTACCAGTTGCAGAAGCTTATTGCTGCCACCCTTGTTGGTTCCGTTGGGGTACTTGTAGCTCCAGATCTCCCACTCGGGACCGAAGTTGAAGTCTGCTTCAGCCTTCAGGAGCTCAATCTTCCAGAGCTTCAGCTTGGCGCCTGCCTTGCCATAGATACCGGCCGTTACTGCTGCCTCGAAGGTGAAGGGAACCTTGTCGAACGGAGCGACCTTGCCTTCCAGGCCTGCCTTGAACATGGGGCCTACGCTGAGCGTGGGGCCTACCAGACCGTCGATCATCACGTCGCATCCGAGGGTTACACCTGCTTCTGCCTCTGCAGAGAATGAACCAGTGGGCTTGATAAAGCTGAATTCCTTCTTGGTGGTCTCATACTTGGAGATGGGCTGCCAGCCATTCTGGTACTTCATACCTACTGAGAACTCGCTGGCGTATTCGTACTTCACACCTGTGTAGATCTTACCACCTACGCCGACATTGACATGGAGATCGAGATGGGGCTGAACGACGATGGCTACTGGAACAACGCCTGCCATGAAGGTGAAGGTAATTTCCTGAAGGTCGCAAATTTTGTGGTCTTGCATGTCATCGGGCAACTCAGCCTTTCCGCCTACGCCGATCGTCATCTGGGGAGCGATAGAGAATTCACCGTCGAGACGTCCCTCGAAGTAGTTGCACTGGAACTTGATGGGGTTCAGGCTCTTCTCATCCCACATCTGCCAGACGGTCTTGATCTTTGCCTTTGAATTCAGCTTCAGATAATAGTCGAGAGAGATGTTGTAGGGCACTTTGCTCTTGATATTCAGCGTGTCGCCTTTCTGCTCGCCAAACGTGGCGTGGATGTCGGGAGGGGTAATGGTGCCATTCAGGTTCAACACCTTGCCATGATCCTCTCCATTGATTGTCAGACCGTTCTTCTTGACATTTTTGATGAAGGTGACAGCCTTGTCTATGGCATTGTAAATATCTGAAAGGAAACCACGGGTTTGGCAACCTTCGAAAGTCTCGCCAGCCATGATCTGCTCGGCTGTCAGTGTACCGAAGCCTCTGCCGTCAGCACCACGGGTAACCTGACCGTTGGCACCCACCATGCTATTGATGCTTACTGCGGCGGGGTGAAGCACGTTGTTGGAATCGGTATATTTATCAGTACAGCCATCTGCACCACGTGTAGTACCAGCGTTGGGATTGACAAAGATAGAGGTGCTCAGCTCATAGTCCTGTCCCATCAGTACCTCACCGAGACCAGAACGGACGACGGTTAGAACGTACTTGTCGCCTTCCAGCCTCTGGGCTGTGGCACGGCGCAGATAAGCGCGCTCATCCAGACTCTGCCAGATGCCCATCGGACGACTTACGAAGTCATTGATGCCCAGTTTGTCGGCCAGTGCCTTGCTGACGGCTATCTGTGTGGTGTCAGCATCGAGGATCATCACGTCATGAGGTGTGATAAAATCTGTATAGACCAGTCCGACAGGTCTCTTGATACCTTCGTCGTCAACTGCTATCAACTCCTGACCGTAGACTGGAGTCTCTTCAATAATTGCATCATCATTGCTGCAAGATGAAAAACCAAAACTGAAAATACCTGCGGTAAGGATGTTCATGAACATCGACTTTACCAAATTCTTCTTTGTTGTCATAACTTTTTTTTAATTTAAAATGATTTACTGGTGCAAAGTTATGACGATTTTTACCTCATTCCAACAAATTTCTTGTTTTTCGCTGTAAGTCTATACGACAGCTGCCGCTTTTCTGCGACAGACATTTTTTACCCCTCCATATTTGTCGTATGAAGGGGTAAAAAGGTGATTTCTATTCAACTACTATCTTTTTCCCTCCGACAATGTTCACACCACGTTGCAGGGAGTCAAGACGCTGGCCCTGCAGGGTGTAGATGGCGGCGGACTGCGAGGTGGCTTCCGTTTGGCTGACGGCACGGACAGCGGTCGGTGCATCGGTAATGGCATCGTACTCTGCCATGGCTTTGGCCATGTGCTCGTCAAGGTCGGAGAGACGGTAGAGACCGTCGGCGTTGGCGGTCAGGCCCTCGACGGTAACAGGTAGAACCATGGGAGGCACATCGAGTGAGAGCAGCGTGCGATCCTGCAACTGCTGGACGGACTGATAGACCAGGTTGATGGCGACGTAGTCCTCCGTGCCATTGCTCCACTTCTCGAACACCAGTTTTGAGCCGATGGGGGTATGCAGTTCCAGGGCGTCCTCCGTCTCGGGGAACTTGAAACCGAGGGCTGCACCGATACTTGCCAGATTGGAGTCGTGGCCACAGAGGAACATGAACTTGCGGTCGTTGTTGTTCAACTCTTCACGGATGCGACTCACCAGCGGATAGGCCAGGTTGACAGCGGCACTGTGAGTAGTGAAAAGCAGACCGTCATAGACCTCCTTCACGGCGCAGATATCACGCCACTGCTCCATGGTCAGCTCATGGCCGAAGGGCGCGAAACTCTCCGACTCGTAGCACTGCAGCACCAGCGCGTCGGCAACGCTGTTAGCCAGTGTATAACCGCCTGTCATCTTCGGCTCGTCGCCCTTCTCTATCTTAAACTGTGTGTCGTCGTACCAGAAGTGCGTCGTGTCGTTAGCGGCAGCTGGCGAGTGTGCCATGTCGAGCACCTCCTCCATAAGCGTCAGCGTGGGCTGTTGGGCTGCCATCCACGCCTCAGGGCCGCCATGCATCGCCTGCATCTCAGCGAGTACCTGCTCGCGGTACGCGTCGTTCATCTTTGTGAACTGCGGGGTGAACACCGGGTCCATCTTGTCCTCTTCGTACTTGTGGGTAATCTCCACGTTGGCGAAGGGCAGGAATCCGGCCGAGAAGTACTTCGCCGTGGCAATCGTGCGCTGGCGCGAGTTGGCATAGAACAGCACCTCGTCGCCCGTGGGACGGTAGTTGTCGGGCAACAGGCCTTCTTCGACTATCCACTTGCGGAAGAACTGTCCTATCTCTGTCTCTAAGACACCGCCACGCAGTGACAGCTGACTGTTTGGTGACGACCATGCAAACCATGTGTGCGGTGTCACCCGCTGATAGGCCGCACTTCCCGACGATATCGGTGAGCGGATGTTGTGGCGACTCATCACCACCACCTCCTTCAGTTCATACCGTGCCCGGAAATCGTCCGAGCGTTTCGTCTGCGCCTGTAGGCCCGTGCCGCAGATGACGAGGATGGCGGCAAGCATCCATAGTTTTTTCTGTTTCATCTTCAGATTCTTTGCAATTTGCGCACAAAGGTACAAAAAATCTCCCGAACCGCTGCGATTCGGGAGATTTTTATACGGATTATTAATGGATGCTTTCACGTCACAGCGCATCATTCCAAACATACAGGGAGCCAGGACGATGTGTATCTACTTCTCTATCACCCCCTCTTTGTCCAACTTCTCGATAAGTTCCGTCACGCAGGAGCGGGCTTCTTCAGCTGTCACGTCGTATTCCTCGCAGAGCCTTTCGGTCAGGGATTCTACGGTGAAGTCACCCTGTGCCTGCGCTTCTTTCCACAGCCATGCGGCACTTTTGTTCAAGGCCAATATTTTTCTGAAATCGATGGCTTTGAGGCCTTCACACATAATCACGTTCTCGCCGCACACTTCGCGCAGCACAAAGTCATTCTTTATTCTCATAATCGTCTGTAAATTGCTAATAAATACCTTCTTATGGGGCGCAGCCAGTACCAAACTTTTGCACCAAGCATCCGCCACCTGTTATATAAATAATGTGTCTTATCCTTGGCATCCACCACATGCGTCACACGAGCCTTGATGTCG
>JAEEGF011459940.1_pt1 | contig 21557 bp, 17 predicted proteins | sample 9134171 | NCBI WGS metagenome assembly JAEEGF01 (sample SAMN16246542, study PRJNA631951) | gut metagenome | biome: gut microbiome; feature: rumen; material: AP-attached | host: Bos | place: Iran: Karaj | collected 2018-10 | reverse complement strand
AAAAATATGCCGAGAAAAACGAGAATCCTGGTTTTGAGGCTATTTCGGACGAACAAGCTTTGAGTGATTTGGATTTGCTGGAAAAAGGTAAGCTGAATTATGCCGCATTGGTACTGTTGGGCAAGTCGAAAACCATAAAAAAGTATATGCCGCAAAACAACGTGGTAATAGAATATAGGAATGACCCTGCAAGCATTCAGTATGATGATCGAGTTGAAATTCAACAACCATTATTTCTGGCTATTGATAGCATATGGGCATACATTAATCAGCCAACCCTTAATCCCCAAGTTCATATAAGTGAAGACGCATACATCTTTGACATAAAGCTATTCAACAAAGAGACGGTTAGAGAGGCCATACTGAATGCTATCGCACATAGGTCGATGATAGTGCAGAATGATGTTGTTATCAAATTGAGTCCCAATGAAATGACCATTACCAATGCTGGCGGATTCCCGATAGGTGTTGACAAGAGAAATGTACTTACCGTGAATAGTACTCCGCGAAGCAAACGATTGGCAGAGGTGCTGCAGAAAACAGGTTTAGTTGAGAAATCAGGGCAGGGCGTTGACAAGATGTTCACCAATTGTATTATGGAAGCCAAGCCGCTTCCCGACTTTTCTGCTACGGATAATTATCAAGTAAGTCTTACTCTTCGTACCGAAATTAAAAGTGTACCATTTTTGGTTTATATCAGGCAAGAACAAGCTAAACGCCCACAACATCATAAGCTGAATGTGTTTCAGCTGATAGCCATTTATAATGTATGTTTTGATGATGGATTGGATGTCCCGATGGCGACGATAGATACTCTTTTGTCCGAGGGAATATTGCAGAAGTCCAAGTCTGGCAAGATTTCTATGTCGAAGGAGTATAAAAAGATAGCCTCGGAGATTGGTGTGAATAGGAACAATGATGATAAGGTAAATGATAAGGTAAATGACAAGGTAAATGACAAGGTAAATGACAAGGTAAATGACAAGGTAAATGACACTTATTTGATAATCAAAGACAATCCAGGCATTCAACGCAAGGGAATTTCTGATTTTTCAAGCAAGAGCCTTTCCACGATAGATCGTCATATAGCCATCCTTGTGAAGAGTGGTTTAGTAGAACACAGGGGCTCTGACAAAACAGGTGGCTATTATGCCAAGTAGTAAAAGGAGAAATGAAGGTGTCACGACACCCGCGACCCGCAAGACATAGCGGTGGAGTATAACGACACGGTCATCTATCCCGACAAGGTGAGGTTGAATTGCTATTATTATCGGAATTATTCGTTCTGGAAGGACATAAAGATGATTTTTTGCACGGTGCTGGGGAAGAAGATGGAGTATGCCGGGGAGAGGATTTAGTTTTGTTCCTTCTCCTTGATGAGAAAGGACCAAAGAATCTAGGCCGACATCAACGGTCCCCTCGCACAAAGCGGGCGCTTCCCCGCCATGTCGGCCATTACCCGCGCACCCAGCCCGGTCTGGAGTAGGCGTTCCTGGGTTGTCAGAGCTATAAGATCGTAGATTTCGATATAGCCAAAGGACTTCAACTGCTGTCGGCAGCTTTTGCCCTTATAGTTATGGGCGGGAGTGTATTTTCCGAAGGCCATCTTGCAATGGCTAAAAGGCGAAAAGGTTGACCCGAAGATGTTGCAGCCTGAATATGGCAGGATGTTTGCTAAGAATGATTGGTTGATGGAGATAAAGTGATTGTTAAGATTATTGAAGAGCTTTTTGGGAAGTGTTTGGCGGTTTTTGGAGTTTATGTTTTTGGTGGAGGGGATGTAAGCAAAGACCTGGGGACAGAGGGACAGGGTTGTACGCCAAAGAATCGGGCACTGTGCTGATGGAAAGTGAGAACGGGAAGTAAGGTCCGATGGGAGAAGAAGGCGAATTGAGCTTGTTAGTTTTGTAATTGATTTCAATAAGATCGCTCACAAGGCGAAGTATAAATAGAGATAAACTGAAGCTTTCACCATATGGCTTTAATAGAAATTAATAAAGAGCATGAACGCTACCAAGCACTAATGGATGCGTTTTCAGACCAAGTATTTAGAAATGAGTTGGAGGAGGTTAAGTACACGCTGAACGGATGGCTGGAAGAATGGATGAAAAAGATGCCTCCATTAGATAACCGCATAGGTAATGTTTTCTCTATTGAGTCACGTGTGAAAGGAGTTCATACATTTGAAGAAAAACTCTATAGAAAGAATTACATACAGACATGGGATGTGTTTACGGATAAAATTGAGAACCAAGCATATATAAAGCGGGTGCTAACAGACTTGATAGGGCTGAGGATCAATTGTCATTTCGTAGCTTACGAGAGTATAATATATGATTATCTGAACAGCACATGTGAAGCGCAAAAGCGAAATGGCTTTGAATTTAATTTCGATGAGAACACAACACAGAAGAATGGTAATAAAATATACAAATTCTCTGGCGTTTATCAAGGAGCATATCACTTTGAAGTTCAGATAAAGTCTATTGTCCACAATGTTTGGGGTGAGGTGGAACATAAAACGGTCTATAAGAATCCTGTATATGATGGTTACATAGAAAAGAAACGTCAAATATCGTCAACGCTTCATGACACGATGATGGCTTCGGATAAAGAGTTGTACACGTTGTTTAATATGAAGGAAACGGAAACGCAACTCATCCAGTCATTATTTTTCTGTGAAACAAATGAGCAGGTGGCAGAGATATGTAAAACAAATGTCTTAGGTGTTCATTATAATTCGTACTTCCTAGCATTCCCCAAACTTGATGATATAAAGCGATACATTGTTTGTAAGTTATCTGATACCACTTTTGAGAAGATATTGGTTCCGGTAGAATCAAGTGAGTTCTATGATGCACTAAAGGAAGAAGTCAAGAAAGCATTTCCTAAGTTTTATCTGTTTTGCCTATTTAATATCGACTCGATACTCCATGAACAAAAGTCGTATGATGATTTTTTGGTGTATTTCCTGCAACAAGTTGTAAAAGTGGAGAGGGATGAGTTTGATCAGGAAATGGAAAAGGTCTTTGAGGAGGATGAGGATGCTGTGGAAGTTGATTCACAACAAGATATTATCAATGACTGCCTTAATCGTGTTGATGAAATACTCGGTGGATGCAGAATTAAATAAGTTGTTATGAGAATATTACAGTTGGTCCAGAACGGAAATGAGATAGTTTTAACCACAAGGACTATAGAGTGGTTAACGCATAATACAGATGTATGTGTTTTTGATCCTGTCAGTTTTAATGGCTACCAGCGTCAGATTGATGAGAAGCATTGTGAGAAGATAGTAACCTATCTGAAAAGCTCCGACTTCTTGCCGAGTTCTGTTATCTGTGCCTGTGATGACTATATTGATGATGGACGTCTTCGCATTGTTGACGGGCAGCATCGCGTTTATGCTTTTAAGATGCTTGAAAGGGGTTTTCCTGAAAGGTATGCCGCGATATGCAAAACAGAGATTCCGGTTGTAGTACTGGTTGGGGTACCATTAGCAACAGAAATACAAACTTTCATTACTATCAACAAAACCTCAAAAAAGGTTGATACTTCTTTGGCATTTGTGTTGAAAAACAAACTCAGCAAAGAAGGCGACGATATGGTAATGCCCAGGGCAGAGTATATTTCAGTCGAGGTAGCTCAAAAGCTGAATGATGACGAGAGTAATAAAATGTGGACCAACAGGATACTCTATGAGGGTAACATTAAGAAGTCGAATTGCTACATTAGTCTGAATGCCTTTGTCAGAGCTACCCGTATTTTAGTGAATACGCTTAACCAGAGAGGTTACATTAATCTGGCATGGGATGCGGAAACGAAAAGAGAATACGTCGACGAAACAGCTAATAAGACATGCAATCTGATTCGCCACATCTGGTGTTGTGTATACCTTAAATGGCCAGAGATGGAAGAGACCTCTTTTGAAGACAGGCAGATTCTACAAGGCTCAATAGGGTACACTGCGATAACGAGAACTCTGGTAAAGTTGATTAAGGAAAATAGTATTTGGGCAGGAGAAGTTGAATCATTTATCAAGAAAACGATTCTTTCATTTAATGTGCCTTATGAGCAGTGGACAAAAAAGGGATCTTTTTCAAAGTATTCATCTGAGTCAGGGTATAGACTTGTTTCGGATACACTGATAGAAAGCATCAAGCAATAATATGATCTGTCACGACTCAAGATGAACGTTAGCTTATTAGATATGATGAAGTAAAGAGCTGCATTGAGCGAGAGCGGAGAAATCCATCTAAGTATTACCCAGAAGAGTGACTTATAATATAAAGAGAGGAAGAAAGTTGATGAATACAGGGAAAATAAATCCAAATTCAATTCTTAGAAAGACCTCGTAGTATTAAACAAATAGCTATGGCAGACATAAACGACATTAAATACTATCCAGACCGGTTCTATATCAGGGTTAATGGCTGTAATATGAACGGGCTGTTTTCTCCCAAGGATGATTTCACCTTATCTCTGGACCAAGCTGTCTTTATTCATGAGTATTATCATTATCTGACTAATATCACAACCTTCCAGGGTGTACGTTCTTTCTTTGCGGCATTTTGTGATATGATGAAAATCGTAGTCAATCTTACAAATAGTGGAGGATTGGCTTCTTTCCCGATAGAAAAAAACACCTTGCCAAGTTGCGCCTATCTTACTCAATACTGGCGAGATGAGAAAGAAATATTCAAAGAGGATGATATTGACAAAAGACTGGCAGAAGAGACTGAAAATGCGCCCTCGCATAGATTCGAGATAAAAGGGATAGAGAAAGAAACAGGCAAGCCATATTCTGTTGTCGTTGATGGAAAGGAAATAAAGGGATGTAGAGAGTATCTCACGATAGACATCGAAGGATTACAACAAACAACGAATTTCCATCTTTCAATAGGAGCACTTGATGAATTTTTGAGTGCATCGATAGACGAATTCATTTGGGAGAACAATCTTGCTGATAATAGACAAGTATTCAATAAGCGCTATTTTTATCCATACTTAACGTTTGATGCTATACTTGAATACCTTGGCCTGAATTTGGGATGCCGTTCCAAAATATTGATAGCTTATTATGCTCTTCATTCAAAGAATCCGGCGGTTGCTTTTTATGACATGCTTCAGCAAGTGAAAAAGGATGGATACGACGCCATTGAACAGAATCCTGCTGAATATATGGAGAAGCATTTTTCCATATTCGTAGGCTACGATTGTTTGATTAATGAAATAGATAAATTCATAGAAGAGGCAAAAGCACAAAAAAGAGTACTTACGGCTCATCTCCTTGCTTATTACCAAGACAGATTCATTACTGCTACAGCTTTTCTAAAAAAAGATCCATTGTTCTTTGTATGTCCATTCTTGATAGATAATTTAAATGATGAGAGGAATAGGCAAGACTTTTGGATAGGTTTTATCAGAATAAAAACTTGTTTTCCCGAGCCACTTATGATTCAAGGAAAAGACTTTATCACAACAAGACCCTCAGAGTATGGAGCGGACTTGACAGTACTTGTTCTCGCCATTTATGAAATCATGGAGAGCTTGGAGAAGAATCAAGTGGCAAAGCGATTAGACCATTATAAAAACAAATATGACTTCCCAGACGGAGTGGAAAACTTTGAAGACGTTTCTGCATTCAATGATCCACCGCTTACATCCTATTGGCATAAGGCGTTGAATGAGTTAGGATTGTACCAGTTTTATAGGGATAATGTGAAATAGCTTGTAAATAAACCAAAACGATTTTTCATTTATAGATAAATACAGAAAAAAAGAGTTGGTAAGATATCTTTCTCATCTTCATTTGTTTCCTCAGAACTCATCGAATGTTCTGGAATTGTCTATGCTTTTGTATAATGTGTTAGGCGAGAAAGATGGTAGACCACACCTGTTCATCTCAAAGTTTCTTAGGGAGATAGAGCGTTATTACCCTATATCAATATCAATCATCGGTTTTTTTAAGTATTAAATGCAATTGTTATGGAACAAGTAAACTTGACTTCTCTTATTGAAACGGGTAGGAATATCCAAAAAGGGTTGCAATACATTGAAGCGGGTTCTTATGTCATCAGGACTTATGCGGAATACAGATTGGCCGATAAAGATATTTATTATACATGGAAAGAATACGTAATACGGTTTCTGCAATTGTATAGTAAAGAGGATGTGACCCGATTCAGTCAATATGCTGACCTGTTTGAGAAACATCATGACCCTCGCTATATTTCAAATATGATAGGAATATTGGAGGCATGTAAGGCGATCCCATCAAAACAAATGGAAGCACTTCAAGAGGCTGATTCTAGAGAAGCCGAAATGAATGTTGTTCTTGGATTGGAGCAGAATTATTTAGAAATCCTAAAAATAGGTGAGAATACTGTCAACACAAGAGTGGCCATAGACACCTTTCACAAATGGCATGCGGCAGCCAGTGTGTTATTTGACAAGTGGTTTTACCCAACCGATGAGGACTGGATAAAATTTCAAGATATTGAAAGTATGGGTAACGGATATACACTCAAAAGCGAATACAACAAAATCTATACTCCATATAAAAAACTGATGGCCAGACTTAAAGATGGTCGAAACATCAGAATGATTCATGCAAATCCCGTTTCAACACAACAATTAAAGAAAAACATATTGACAAAAATCAGTATATTTATAAGCTATTCCCATTCTGACAAAAAATGGCTAGAGCGATTGCAAAAACATCTCAAAGTGTTGTCGAAGCATTTTGAACTTATTGAGTATTGGGATGACACAAAGATAAAAGGCGGTGACAAATGGAAAAAAGAGATAGAAGAAGCTATCTCTAGAGCTAATGTGGCCATACTTCTGGTTTCAACAGATTTTCTATCTTCCGATTTCATCACTACAGACGAACTTCCCCCGTTACTCAGAAAAGCTGAAGAAGAAGGAACTAGAATTCTTCCTTTGATTGTGGCCCCTTGTGCTTTCACATTGTCAGAGATTAGCGTTTTTCAAGCGGTCAATAGTCCAGAAAAGACATTGGCTGATTTGGTTCCAGATGATGCGGCAATAGATAGGGCATATTTAGAGGTGATAAAAAACATCCAGGAATTGTTATAATGCTTCCGAAACTGCTCAACTTATAGTGTAATATGACATATTTGTAATAAAACATCTATAGAAATATTATCAAAGTAGACAATGAAGGTTGCGACAAAGCTTCATGTACATAGAAGAGTATCATCATGTCAGCAAAAGTAAAACATTTTGGACATTGCATCATTTGTCATCAAGATAATGTAGAATTATCTGACGAACATATCATACCAGAAGCGATAGGTGGCTATTATCATTGTTATAAGATTTGCAACAATTGTAATCCTAAAATGGGATCAATGGTTGATAAATACTTATTGGATCACTTCTTAATCAAGGCGGCGCGTCATGAACACAAATTACGCGGTTATAGTAATACCATTCCCAATCCACTTACTGGGGATGCCTATCTTGAAACCGGTGAAAAGGTTCGGGTTGAAGACGAAGGCGGTTTGTTAAAGCCTAGGATTTTGCCCCAAACAAGTCATACGGAATCTAATCCGAATGAAATGCATATTACCATTGATGCTCGTGATGAGAATCAAATCCCACAGATTCAAAACAAATTGTTGAAAAAAGCCGGTTTTGCAGAAGGGAATTATAAAATCGAAAGCAATCGCGTGGTTCATATCATTGAGAATCCTTTGGTCCATGCTCAAATTGGTTTTGATTTAAAGAATTATAAAATCGGTCTTCTGAAAATAGCCTATGAGTTTTGTGTCGAGCTGTTTCCTGATTATGAAGTGGATGGGAAAGGACGGGATTATTCGAAGATACTACATGAGGGAAGTCTAGACAGACTTGACGAAGTTGTTTTTGTAAACAATGGGTTAAACAACGATCCTTTTAGCGTTTTGTTGTCGCAGTTTATTGATTATTCTAATCGAAAACGCCATCTGATTTTGTTTTATAATTATGATAACAAACTGTATTGTATGGTTAAGTTATTTGATAAATTCTGTCAAATTATCCAAATGTCGGATTCACAATACGGGAATAATGATATTGTAAAGATTATTGTAAATGATTTTGAAAAGCGTCGTTGTGAAATGTTCACTTTGGAAGAGCTAATAGACAAGACTTGTCATGATTTTTCTACAAGTTACATTTTTGATGATGATGGAATGACGGTATTATCAAATAGTTCTAAAGAGGGGAAGGTTGGTTTTTACGCCAATGTTTATGGCGATAATATAGTCTATGATTCAAACGGGAAGCCTGTTATGACGCAAGAAATGTTAATAAACAACCTTGATGATGGTGATATTTTGGACACGACACCCACAGACGGAAGCTACAAAACCATCTATCAAATACCACCTGGTCATTATTTGATGTTGGCCCCTACAAATCAATTAATTCAATTGAAAGAGATAGTTGATGTGTCAAATCACGATAAATATTAAGAATCAAAGATATACTAAGGCGGATGGAGATAGAAAGAATCTTTCTAAAAGAATACAATAAGGAGCATTACAAGTTTTTCAAATTGTATGAAAATACGTACAGATTTTGTAACCAATAGCAGTTCCGTCAGTTATATTATCATGATGGACCTGGACATTCTTGACGGCTTTCTTAGGATGGAAGAATCGTTTCAGAGCGATTCGGAACCAGTAATCATGGCTAGAGCTATCAGGGAATTTATGCTTGAAAAGGGTACCGTGTCATACATTGAGGATCATGAAGTCTATACCTATCTCATGGAGTTTAGGGATGATGACGACGAAGCTTATTCAAAGGAGATGCTACAAGCGAATGACATGAATACAGATGTTTCCACCATGACGGAGAAAGAATTGTTCAATTATCTTAGGGGAGAATATCTATTGGGTAGAAGACTGTCTGGCATAATGCAAGGATTGTCAGCTATTCAAGTAGAATCCTATTAAAATATGCTGGCTCGACATATTGGAGATTACCATTTCTTGGCAGATCCTGAAACTGGAACAACGTTCCGATGGGGAAAAACGTTTGACGATAACCCTTTGTTTGCCCCTGTTCCTGAGTTGGCAGATATATCAATCAGCAACAGGTGTACGAAGGGTTGCTCTTTCTGCTATAAGGATAGTACTCCTGACGGAAAGATGATGACTGTTGATGAATACTGCCAAGTTTTGGATAGTATGAGTTCTCCAGAAAATGGTACAGTATTCCAAGTAGCTATAGGTGGAGGGGAGCCATTAGAACATCCTGATTTTTTGGAGATAGTTGAAGAAACTGCAAACCGGGGCATTGTTCTAAATTTTACGACCAACGGTAGGCTGTTAACACCTGATGTTTTTACTGCCATAAGAGGTAAAGTAGGAGCGGTGGCTATTTCTGCTGCAAGTATTATAGATTTGAAACATATTATACCATTATTAGAAGACTCCAATGGGATTAAAGTCAATCTACATTATATCCTTTCTAATGATTCCATTCAAGAAGCTATAGATATGGTAAATGGAGAATATAACAATCAGCTTTCTGGAATTAATGCTGTAGTGTTCTTGACTTATAAACCCGCTGGGCGTGGAGCAGACAATGCTGTGTTGAGGAAGGGAACACAAACTGATATATTTATCAAAGCGATAAAATCGCCCAAGATTTCGTGTAAAATTGGATTTGACGCTTGCTTCGTACCAATGTTGATGCGGAATCATGCAGTGAGAAAGGATTTGGTGGATGTCTGCGAAGGCGGTTTCTTCTCTGTTTATATTGATGAGTATATGAGAGTTTCCCCTTGTTCATTTTCTGGCGGAAAAGATTCTTACTCTTTGATAGAATATGGTTTTTATGATATTTGGCTAAATAAACTACAATCCTATAGAGACAGGGTGAAGAAAAATGATTGCCATAATGATTGTACTGTCCATGACCTATGTAGAGGTGCTTGCCCTTATTATCCCAAAATAACCAATTGCTACGAGTGATGATAGAGATTGATTGGAATCAATTGAAAAAGAATAGCGACTCGAAGGAAATCTCTTTTGAGAAATTCTGTTTTCAAGTGGCAGTTGCTAAGTTTAGGGACTATGGGAAATTCACTTATCCCTACAACATGAGCGGGTCTGAATTCTATTTGGAATTAACCCAGCCATTGGTCTATGAAGGATTATCCTTTCCTATTGGTTCGGTAATTTGTTGGCAGGCTAAGTTTTGGGTAAATCAAAATGATTTGGAGAACACGTCTCTTACAAAGACAAGAAGGAAAGCGCTGATAGATGGCTTTAAGGACACGGCTGTTTCACATCCCCAGATGGTCCTATGGATTGTCTGCACGCCTGGCATGGTGAAGGAGAAGATCTATAATGACTTGAAAAGTGAACTTGCAGTCATTAATCCCAATATCGAAATCACACATTGGCATAAAAGTGTGTTTGAAAGTATTTTCTTGGAGGATGAATCTAAGTACAAGGGAATAACTGCATTTTTCTTTGGAAAGTATTATATTAATAATGAAACGCTTACAAGATTATCACGTGCAACTATAGATGCTCTTAGGCAAAAATATGATGTCGAGTTACACACAGAAACGTCTTTCGAAAGGCAGTTGATGAGTATGGTGGATGCCAAAACCGCTAATAAGGTATTGAGAGAAAGACTACACGCATTAGCTGAGAGATTAGAGCATTACGAAAAACAATGGACAAGTGAGGCTAGGAAGGCACGTCGCTCTGAAACCTTTCCTGAGAATGTTCTGGCAGCCTTTGAGGAATATGAGTCATACCTTCTGACTTTAGGCAAACACTTATGCACTATTGACCAAGAAGACGGTCTTGACGCAATGGTTTACAAAGGAGAAAAGATTCTTCGGGAATCGATTAGGAGATTTGAGGAAATTGCCGATAAACTGACGGATGTAACTGAGGCTGAAGAAGAATTTGTAGACTCTTATCTTTTCAAAAACTATGCTGAAGACATTATTATCATCAAAGACATCATATACAGCGGAAAAGAAAGGAGGTTTCGTTCGCTAGAGTATGCTATCGACTTACGCATTAGCGATTATTTCCCTGTTTTCGCTCAGGCAGGTTATGGGAAAACTCATTTTGCTTGTGCCGTTGCTAATAAACTATTAAAAGAGGATTTGCCTGTATTGCTCTTAACAGGGAACAGATTCAAACATTATTCTCGTCCACAAGAAGCTTTTATTAAGCTATTTGAGGTTGAAGGGAAACTGACTTTTGACGAGTTATTGGGTGCTTTGGACAGTTTGGCGGCTTGTTATCCCGGTGCCAGAATGCCTATTATTATTGATGGTCTCAATGAGAGTTTTCCAAGTGATACGATATGGAAAGAAGAACTTCCTCTCATGATAAGTGCTATTAATAACACTGAGCATTTGTTTCTTGTAACTACATGTAGAGAAAAAACAGATTATATTCAGCGTATCTATGGGTTGACCAATTACAGTGATGTTGATAATAACATTTTACTGGAAGGAATAGAGGACATCAATCTGGCGGAGACCGTTAGAAAGTATTATACAAAATATAACATCACCAATGCTCACATCGTAAACAAACTCCCATTTAAAAATCCTCTGCTACTGAAAATTTTCTGTGAAACCAAGAAAGGAACCAATGGTCTTGTTGTCAATGATTATTCACTGGCGGAATGCATGAAGGATTATTCCAATCAATTGGTTGACAACATAGCAAAGGTTGAAGGTGTTATAGATAAATCTGTAAAACACGATTTAAAAAAAGGTCTTCTTGCAATGGGTCAGCTTCTTTGGGAAAGGAATAGCAGGACACTAAATTATTGGGATGATTTCAGAGCTATATTTAACGGGAAGACAGAGGATTTAATAGAAGAAGGTATCTGCTTCCAGATAGATTTGAAACAAGATGACAGCGAAGTTAAGTTTACATACGACCTGATGGCTGGTTATCATATTGCCGATTATCTTCTTTCCTGTTCTAAAAACATCCCAGAACTTGAAAAGCTGCTTCATACTCCTGTCGTTTACAACAAACTCTATGGCAATAGCGATGAACTCCATACATTAAGTGAGGATATCATCAAGTCGCTGGTTTATTTGGTTGCGGAAAGAGATGGTAAGGACTTGTTTGATTTGGTACCAGAAGATGCAGCTCTTTCTAAGATTTTGGGTAATTTGGACTTTATCTGTGGTAGTGAAAGAGGAAGAAAGTCACTTGAAAAACGTCTTGAGATTCCTTTGGGTACAGATTTGAAAAAGTCTATTTGTGAGTTGGTGAAAGAAAAAGTTCAAAAAGCTCAATCCGTATTTGGATTATCTTCCTTGTTACCAGCATTTATGCAAATGAATGCCGAAGAGTTCGATATGCTTTTTCATTCCATATTCCTTGACTATGGCGCAATGGAAGATGTAGTACAAGGCATTAGAAAACATTTGAAAGAAGATGTTATTGCTGATGATGCTTTGGCTACGGCTTTTCTTTTTTCAGGATCTTTTGTCCGAGAGAAAAGACAGGAACTTATCAGACAGATTACGTTCTATGCCGAGAATCACTTTGAACAGTATCTGCCCATTGCCGTATCTGCCTTAACGATGAGTGACCCTTTTATTCGAGAGGCAGTTTTTCTTTCAGCTGTTGGAGCGGCTGTCAGGTGTGGTCGAGAATGTGAAGTGGAGAAAGCAATAGCTTTATTGTCTGATAATTTGCGTGAGAATCCAACTACCCATATCGTTTTGCTTGATTTGCTCGAATCGCTGATGGAGTATGCAAAAGTTCATTATTCTTTAACCGTCGAAAAATCAGTTTTGTTTTTGGCAAAGAACGCGAAGTGGCCAAAGAAAAAAGAGAATTGGAAAAGTAGTGTGTACGAATATGATTTTGAAAAGTTCCACTTGCGACCTTATTCTATGTTACCTCACAAGAATAGTAGTCCATACACATCTGATGATTTGTGGTATATGATTGTAAAGAGAATGAAGGATAAAGATTTTCATGATGATGTTTATTCACAGCGAGAAAAAGAATTATCCGATAATCGTCGCTATTGGCAAGGTGCAGTATCCAAAATGGCTTGCAAACATAGAGACACTACGCAAAGGGAGTTGGTAGGTTGGTTGCTTTTGAATGGAATTATAGATCCCATATACAAAAACACCCTGCGTACTGATGAAATTGATATAGATCCTTCGTACCCAGCTTTTTCTCCATTAAAGAATCTGGATACAAAATCATATCTTTGCAGATATAAGGAAGATACGACCTCATGGCTTATGACTAATCCTTTAAGTCACTTTGAAAAGAAACTCTGCACTTCTTTACTCAGGTCTAAGCACAAATGGGTACTTTTAAGAGGTTATAATTCGCAAATTAACGAAGAGCAAGAGAAAGGTAGTCGTTTCTATTGGAGTTTGGTGTCGTGTTTGAATTGGAATAAGCTTAATAGTCATGTTGTTATGGATTTATGTGGTAATTATTCACATATGTACGCATTTGAGATAGGTTGGCGAGAAATGAAAACGACAGACGAAGATTATTTTAACCAGGAGTTAGGGATGCCCTTGTTAAATAAATATGAATTTTCTACTTGGGATAGCGAAAGAGACAAGGTACCTAACTTCTATTTTATTAATGAGGATATTTTTAAAGAATTAGGTTTGAATTTTTCTCTGAAAGAATTGTGTTATTATAAAGGGGAGGAAAGAGTTGTTGAGGTTTTCCAATCAACATCATCGCTGCTTTATTATATGCGTCAAGATGTACTTGAGGAGATTTTGGAAAAGTTTGATGTACATCTTGACTATAATATGTATGCGGAAAAATTTGACTTGAAAAAAGATATTGGTGATAATAGTTATAAAAGTTACAAGAAGATGATGAATTATGTTGATGTAAAAAATGGAGACAATTAATAAAGGAAAAGGAAAACGAAATGTTCGGGAAGACTGAAAATGAATATGGTTTTAGATTTATTGATAGACAAGAGAAGTGTTTCTTTGCGGATAATAAGGATATAAGTCAATCCTCCTGAAGTTGTATTGCCAAGCGAAAGACAATCCATCATTAAAGGACGATATTGAAAAATCAAGCTATCATTGTTGTGGTGAAAAGACATGGTATCTACGATTAGTATTTGGAAATGTGTATTTTTGCATCGTGAATAGATTGGAGAAGAAACATTATGAGTTTGAAACTGAATAGTATTGAATTGAAAGGCTATAAGTCGGTGAATTCAGGAGGACAGACTTTGCCCGTTAATGATGATGTCACTGTCTTGATTGGTGCCAATGGCGTTGGAAAAAGCAATATCGTTTCGTTTTTCCAATTGTTGAACTATTCTATGAGTGGTTCATTGCAGACTTATATTGGAGAGAATGGTTTTGCTGACGCTTTCCTGTATTATGGCTCAAAATATACTGATTGCATCAAAGCACGACTGCGCTTTTCTGATGAGGATAGCAACAACGAGTATGCTTTTAGGTTGGCGTATGCTGCGGGTGATTCGATGATATTCACGGAGGAGACCATCTCATTTATGAGGCAAGGACACAGTAAACCTTTTAAATTGACTTTGGAGGCTGGAAAAAAAGAATCACAGTTGTACGAGGCAAAAAAAAGTATCTATAAGGACACGGTACAAGTGTTTATTAATTTGCTCAAGAATTGCCGTTATTTCCAGTTTCATGACACCACCAAGGAAGCTAAAATACGAAAGAACGGATATATAGGTGACAACAAGTTTTTGCGCAGCAATGCGGGTAACCTGGCTGCATTCCTTTATGGCATCAAGCATCAACAAGGTGGTGAACCGTATTATCGGCGAATCGTGCGCTATATTCAACAAGTGATGCCTCAGTTTGGCGATTTCATCATGGAACCATCGGTGGTCAACAAAGACTATATCTCATTGGACTGGAGGGAAAAAGATAGTGATTTCATCTTTGGCGTGAACCAGTTTTCTGATGGGACCTTGAGGTTTATGGCTCTGGCTACCTTGTTGCTTCAACCGCCTAAGACTATGCCTTCTCTTATTGTCATCGACGAACCTGAGTTAGGGCTTCATCCTAAAGCAATTTCTCTTTTGGCAGGATTGATAAAGAAGGCTTCTGAAAACGCACAAATAGTGTTGGCTACCCAGTCACCCAATCTTCTTGATGAATTTGATGCTGACAAGGTTGTTGTCATTGAACGTGATGAGCAGCAACGGACTTCTGTATTCAAACAACTCAATAGCGAACAACTTAAGGAATGGGTGGAGGAGTATACAACGAGTGAACTTTGGGATAAAAACGTGATAGGAGGCCGGCCATGAAACGCCTACATGTGACTGCTGAAGGGCAAACGGAGGAATCGTTTGTCAACAATACATTGAAACCGTATCTGGCTAGTTACGGTGTGTATGCCGATGTGAGACGTGTGTTGACAGGTAGAAAGCACGGCAGAGATTTCAGAGGCGGAATGACCAATTACGCCAAGGCGAATAATGATATTGTACGTTGGCTTAAAGAAGAAAGCGATAATGATGATGTGGCTTTTACAACCATGTTCGATTATTATGCCTTGCCTGAAGACTTTCCAGGATTTGAAGCCGCTGAGCATATAATAGATCCTTATCAAAAAGTCGCAATAATTGAAGAGGCTTGTTACCAAGATATTGGTGATAGGCGATTTTTACCATACATTCAATTGCATGAATTCGAAGCATTGTTATTCGTCAATCCGCAAATGTTCGAAATAGAGTATTTTGAACATCCGGATGCTATCAATGCCATACAATCTATTGCAGAAGAGTTCGGAAATCCTGAGTTGATTAATCAAGGTTCGGATACTGCTCCGTCAAAACGCATTATTAGAGTTTTTCCTGATTATGAATTCAATAAACCCGCTGTCGGTTCAATGATTGCCCATGAAATTGGTATAGATGAGCTAAGAAAAACCTGTATTCATTTTAACGAGTGGGTTACAAAACTATTACAATTAGGATAAAATGTAATAGTCTGGGGAACGACGAGGTGAGGTTTGAACACGGATTGACACGGAAGGGAGTTGGAAATTGATAATTGGTAATTGAAAAGTGATAATTTAGGATTTATGTGTGGGGAAGTCGGTTTTTGGGGGAAATAAATCATACATAAATCTATCATAAATCTTTGCTTCGCCTTATCTTCGATGGCGGAGGTTGTTTGAACACGGATTTGCACGGATTGGACGGATGATTTTTGCGACGGTGTCGCAAAGATCCGTGGAAATCCGTGGGATCCGTGTTCGAGAGGAAGTAAATAATGTGGTTTTTTGGAAATAAATCTTTCGTAAATCTATCATAAATCTTTGCTTCGCCTTATCTTCGATTGCGGAGGTTTTTTTGAACACAGAGGTTTTTTGAACACGGATTTACACGGATTGAACGGATGAGGATTTGAAATTGATAATTGACAATTGATAATTATTTGGGATTTGGTTGTGGGGAAGTTGATTTTTTGGGAAATAAATCTAAAGCAAATCTAACATAAATCTTTGCTTCGCCTCATCTTCGATTTTGGCGGAGCGTTATATGGGTTAAATCTTTCGGCGGCTGGTCCTTATCGGACGGCCGCTGTTTGGAAAAGAAGACGGCTTGGCTGGTTGGCTAGGCCGACATCATCGGACCCTTCGCACAAAGCGGGCGCTTCCCCTCCCATCATTGCGGACTTGTTCCGCAATCGGCCGGGCCCACGCACCCAGCCCGGTGGAGGGTGGGAGGAGCCCGGTTTTCAGAGCTGCAAGATTGTAGATTTCGACAAAGCCAATGGATAACAACGGCTGTCGACAGCTTTGTCACCTTTAGTTACGATGCGGGCATGAATATGCCGAAAGCGATTATTGAATGGATCAAAGGGAATGAAATTGATTCATCAATGTTTCAACTATCTTATGGCAAAATGTTTGCTAAGAATGATTATTTGGTGGAGATAAGGTAATTATCAAGAATATTAGAGGATGTTTGGGCGTTCTTAAAACCCAATTCATACAAGGAAGAGAATAAGGCTGGGTAATTTGGTAAGTAACGTTGATTATTATCAAAAAGTAAAACATGTCGAATATAACACTACAAGATTTAATAAACCAAGGTGAGGACTTGCTTCAGAAAACTAAAGAAACTCCTGGATATGGATTTGTGCCTTTTAAAGAGTTTGAGGAGTGGAAAAGAATTGCTGATGTGTTCTTGAATAATAATTATCCTAATAATCAGCAGTCCATAAATTTCCATAAACTTGTACAGGAATTAAACCATAGAGATATACATTGTAAAAGGTTGTTGGCTATTCTGAAAGCAATTGATGCCGTACCACCAATATCAAAAAAGGAATTCGATTTTGAATTAGTGCTGGAAAACCTTTTTGAAAAATTTCATTTAGTGACAAATCAACTGAAAAGACGCCATAATGGAAGAGAAACACTGATAATTAGGGACGAATATGATGTTCAGGACTTACTTGAGGCTCTTTTAAAATTGTTTTTTACCGATGTCAGACCTGAAGAGTGGTGTCCTTCTTATGCTGGTAGCAGCAAGAGAATGGATTTTCTTCTAAAGAATGAGGGAATCATTATAGAAGTCAAGAAAACTAGAGATGGTTTAAAAGACAAAGAAATAGGAGAGCAACTGATTATAGATATAGCCAACTACAAAAAACATCCTGATTGCAAATTATTATATTGCTTCGTGTACGACCCAGATGCCTTGATACGAAACCCTCGTGGAATAGAATCGGATTTGTCTGGTGTTATTGACGGGCTTACTGTGAGGGTGAGGGTGGTGCCGAAGTAAATAACCTATTTTTCACCGAGTTTCTGCTTATTAGCTCATCAATCGAATCCCCGTTTCGGCGGTGGCTTCCCATTCAGTTATGAAGCGGGCGTGAATTTGCCATTAGCCATTATCAAGTGGCTAAAAGGCGAGATTGTTGACCCCAAGATGTTGCAGTCACAATACGGATAGATGTTTGCTAAGAATGATTGGGTGGTGGAGATAAAATAAGTGGAGCCTAATATTGGTTAAAAGTATATTGTGAGGTATTTGGAAAAGCATTTCAATAATTTTCAGAATAATAAATAATTATTAAATGTCATTTATCATTTTCAATCATGTTTTGACCCCAAGTTGTTGTTTTTTATTATTTTTGCCCTTGCAAACATAAATATTTGGTTATGACGCTAAAGGAGATAGAAATTAAGGATTTTAGGTGTTTTGAGCAATTCTCCTGCCAATTTGCACCTGGTGTAAATGTGTTTATAGGGCGAAACGGAGCAGGAAAAACGACCCTTATTCACGCCATTCACAGGGTCGTGAGTTTCATTTTCTCTAACAATCGCTCGTTGGGCAAGGAGTTTCTGTCACAAGGAAACAACACGCTCAACGTGAGGGGTTTTAAAGAAGCAGACTATCGTTTTGACACCGATTTGAGAGAACCCGCTCTGGATGCGACCATCAGTGCCAAGGCTGAATATAACAACCAAGAACTCGATTGGAAACTATACAGACGCAACCAAACCAATGCTGCCCTATATCAGCGATACTATAAAGAGGCATTCGCTAAGTTTATGTACGAATGGAAAGTGGAAGGCGCCTCGCTACCGTTGCTGGCTTATTATTCCGATTCATATCCCCACAAGTACGTGAAAACAGTGAAGTATGCACTTGACATAGTGAACAATGGCGTGATGCCCCGCAATTTCGGCTACTACCAATGGGACGATGAGGCAGCCTGCACATCAATATGGGAGACGCGTTTTTGTAATTGTTATAATCGTGTTCAGCCGTATTATAAGTTGATGCTAGAAGTGTCGTCAAAGCTAAAGGAGATGGAGGAAAAATACGATGCTGTCACGTTGAGGGGCAATTCAGAATATGGGCAGTTGAAACAGGAAGAGGCAAGGATTCAGAGAGTCACTGATGTACCGTTTCAAGAAATGAACTTTGTGGAAAACCGTTTGAGGCAATTTGCCGAGGTGTTGCCAGGCATAGGCGCGCAGGGTCATGAAATTGACTTTTTGGGGCCAGCTCAAACCAACGAAGGATTCCAGTTGTTGCTGCACTTCAGGAATGGCAGCTCGTCGCTGTTGCAGGATTTGCCGGCGGGCTACCGCAGGCTTTATTCTATAGTGTTCGACATGGCTTATCGATCCTATATTTTGAATGGTGACAAGGAGCCGGTGGGTGTGGCGATTATCGACGAGATAGATTTGCATCTGCATCCGGAATTGGAAAAAGATGTGTTGAATGTATTCCACCAGACTTTCCCTGGCATACAGTTTATCGTGTCAACCCATTCGCCCATGGTGCTTACCAATTTGCAGAACAGTGAAGGTGAATGTAGGATTATGCGCATGGAATTAGGCGATGATCATCCTGTCGTTATCAACGATATCTACGGTTTGGACTACAACACAGGTGTTGAAGATGTAATGGGTGTTGAAGCAAGGAATGTTGAAATAGACAATTTGCTGGATACCTTGGCCTACTATGTCGACAACAACATAGGGGAGCAGGCGCAAAACGTGAGGTCGTTACTGCTGAAAAAGTTGAATGGCAACGAGAGCCGCCTAAACGAATTGCTTGCCAAGAGAATAGAGGAGATGGGGGATGAGATACATCGATAAGCATCGGTATTTACAGGCCGGGCATGCCATCACAGACAACTATTTGGACCAAGAATGCCGCATAGACGATGGTAATGGGCATTATTGCTTCCTGAATGTCGATTACGATGGTTCGTTTAATACTACTGGCGCGAAAAGCGAAATTCAGCGACTTTCCCTCGACAGCCAAGAGAACTATTGCTGCTACTGCATGAGGGATCTGCACATGCAAAACCAACAGGTTACGTTGGAGCATATCATACCTCAAAGTTGTTCGGCTGACGAGTTTGATAACTACACACAACTGAATGTATCACCGCTCACCGTCGATGAGGTTGTTAGGACCGAAAGTTTCACCAAAGTGACCGATGTTCAGGTTCCGCCACGCCCGCATACCGTGACGTTTGAGAATTTGGCGGCATCATGTGATGGAACTTTTCCAGACAAGGAAGGAACGTCGCAATGCTGTAATCATCATAGAAGGTGCAAATTTGTGTATCCGATGTTTTATGAGGCAAACGTGGAGGAAGAGATCGTGTATAGGGAAAATGGAGCCATGCAGCCTAAAGACGGTTGCATCCATTCGGACGTGTACTGGAAGACCATCGAGAACGTGAAACTGAATTGTCAAAATCTGATGGACATACGCCGATTGTGGCATTTGTTTGCCAATGTTGACCAAATTGAACTGGTAGCGTGTCTGAGCGATAGGAACCTTAGGGTGAAATCGTTGAGGCAGGTGCTTTATCAAGACAGTGCCATGTTAGAACAGGACAATAACATCCAACGTAAATTCATGAAAGACCAGTATTGGCGAACATTTCTGCTTTACCACTGGTTTCATCACAAACTTTAATGTGGTTTGAGCTGGTCCAAAAACAGCAACAAAGCGACCCACACGACGCGCATGCTATAGCGGTGGAGTATAACGACACGGTTATCTATCCTGACAAGGTGCGGCTCAACTGCTATTACTACAGACACTATTCGTTCATCAAAGACATAAAGATAATCTTTTGCACGGTGCTGGGGAGGAAGATGGAGTATGCTGGGGAGGTGATTTAAGAAACAAATCTTACATAAATCTGTCATAAATCTTTGCTTCGCCTTATCTTCGATTGCGGCGAAGCGTTTTATGGAACACTGCCTGTCGCAGCCACCGTCAAAGCACCGAGACTATCGCCATGGCGCAGCGGCAGGAGTGTCAGCTGATGCTCAGTGACACCTTATGGCAACAGCTCAGCATCCGTTTCGACGATCTCGTCGTGGAGTGGCTAGCCGACAGCCTCCCCGTCACGGGTAATCCTCCGCCCACAGTCCGCTTCAAGGCGGCGCGGGCCGAGGTCAGCCATGAGGAGCGGTCGTCAGCGACGTTGGCAGCCCTAGTGCAGCACTCCGACACGGTGTCGCAGCAACAGGAGGCATCGGTAACAGGGATGGCAGCCGTTGAGTCCAAGGCTTGTCGAGGGGACGGGACGTCGCGTCAACGACTTTGGCTCTGGCTTTTGCCGTGGTTGGTACTATTCTTATGTGCTGGATTCTTTCTATTGAAGAAACGTTTCGGCTGGCCCCCTTGACGGGGCTGGCCGTTTTTTATGGTCTTTAGGCTTTTGAAGTTCATCTAGGTGAGTAAGTGGTGTGTCGGAGACACACACTCCTATTTACCCCATACACAGTGTGGGGGAGTAACAGTAGGGTCTAGGCTCATCCACAGCGTGTCGGAGACACGCTACATCACGAATCGGGCGTAGTCCAAAAGCAGCAGTGTCTCACGATAGTCTCTAAACACTCTCTAAACACTCTCTAAACATTCTCAACTTTCAACTCACAACTGACTCTAAACTCTAAACTCTAAACAATCAATTGTCAATTATCAATTAAAAAAACCTTATCTTTGCCCCGTAAAAACAAAAGAACACCTTTTATGGAACGCAAACG
>JAEEGF011885831.1_pt1 | contig 21561 bp, 19 predicted proteins | sample 9134171 | NCBI WGS metagenome assembly JAEEGF01 (sample SAMN16246542, study PRJNA631951) | gut metagenome | biome: gut microbiome; feature: rumen; material: AP-attached | host: Bos | place: Iran: Karaj | collected 2018-10 | reverse complement strand
GATCAAGACCTTCGGCGAAGCCTTGCAGAGTCAGTATGTCGATGCTCGGGACGAGTGCCAGCGATATGGAGCCAACCACTCGGTGTTCGACCAACTGGCTCCTGTGTTCACCGTCGATGACCTCCGTGCCTTGAAGCGTGGATTCTGTAGCGACGTGTCGCTCAGGAAGATTATCTCTCGCTGGATGCGTGACGGCTGGATTGAGAAGACCGACCAGAAGCATTGGAATAAAGTGAAGAGTGAAAAGTGAAGAGTGAAGAATTTGCTACCGCACACGAATGTGACTTTGTGACTTCGTGACATTGTGACATTAAGGTCGTTCGACCTTGAACTTTCTCACGTTCGACAGAGTCCAAACGAGCTTGGCTCTGTTCTCACTTAATCGAGACTTTAAGGAGGTTCGCGGTCTTAGCACCGCACCTCCAATTTAGAAACTTAAAAATAAAAACGAATATGGAACTGATTTTGGAACGTATAGCAAAACGCAAGACCTACACGATAGGACACCTCTACATCCGCCAGCAGGTGATGGACGAATATCTGCCCGGAACAGAAGACAAGTATTTCTGCGACACCCTCGAACCCACTTGGCGCGACTATGCCCACGGGGCATACAAGGTGAAAGGCCGTTCGGCCATCCCCGAAGGTCGCTACGCCGTAGTGATCTCTTGGAGTCCGAAGTTCAAGATGTGGCTTCCCATCCTGCTCGGTGGCCCTGAGTTCAACAAGCAGTGGCAGGGCATCCGCATCCACATGGGCAACACCGTCAAAGACACCCAAGGCTGCATCCTCGTCGGTCGCAACCAGCGTGTTGGTGAAGTCCTCGAATCCCGCAAGTGGCTCTACGAATTGAAGCAGAAAATAGTCGAGGCCAAGAATAAAGGTGAAGCCGTCTGGCTAACCATCAAATAGCATCTGGAATAGTTTCAACGACGAAAGAAGAAAGGGAACCGTGATGGCTCCCCTTCTTTGTTTCTATAGGCTTACGAGTGACGAAAACCTTACGATTACGACCGCCGCAGATCCTTCAGCTTCTGCTTGTAGGCTTTGCGCAGCTTGCGAACGGCCTTGTCGCGTATCTGCCGCACACGCTCACGCTTCAGGTCCATATCCTCAGCTATCTCAGCCATCGTCTCACGCTCTTGGGTAATGCCAAAGAAAGCGTTCACCACCTGACTTTCCCGCTGGTTCAATGACAGCAGCGCAAATTCGACGGCATTCTCGACAGCCTCGGAGTGTACACGCTCGTCAGCTATAGGCGCATCAGGATTCACCAGCACAGACAGCAGACTCGTATTCGTGCGATGCCCGAGCGGCGCATCCACAGACAGCGGCTTGCTCTGCTGATGGGCCGTAGGATCACCCAGCGCATCCTTGGGCACCTGATAGAGCCCAGCCTGCTGAGAGATGGCCTTCTCAATCTGACTACGAATGTGCCCAGCTGCGAAATTCACGAACCTGACGCCCTTCTCGCCGTCGAACTTCGTGGCAGCCTTCATCAGCCCGATGTTGCCTTCGCTCACCAAGTCCTCCATGGCCAGGCCATTGCCCTTATACTGACGGGCTACGACAACGACAAACTTCAGATTGGCCTCCACCAGCCGACTCAACGCCCGCTGGTCGCCTTGCCTGATCTTACGCGAGAGTTCACGTTCCTCTTCATCCGTGAGCAGGCTGCTGTGGCCTATCTCGTCCAGATATCTGTTCAATGCTTTGTCTTCCATATTCTTGTTCTAATGTAGTGGTGTCAGAGGATAGATGATGTTCACGATGAACACGTTGGCTAAGAGGATGATGATATTCATCAGCAGGCCGATGCGCATAAAGTCGCTGAAACGGTAGCCGCCAGGACCATAGACCAGCATGTGGGTAGGCGAGCCGATAGGCGTGGCGAAGCTTGAACTGACGCTGACCATCAGTGCCACAAGGAATGGGAACGGTTCATAACCCAGCTTCTCTGCCGCCTCGTACATGATCGGGAAGAACATGGCTCCGGCAGCCGTGTTGGAGATGAACTCGGTAATGAACGTGCCCACGAAGCAGATAGCAGTCATCACCACAAGGGGATTAGTGCCGCAGATGTCGAGGATGCTAAAGGCAAGGCGCTCGGCGATACCCGTCTTCTGGATGGCAAGTCCCAGTACGACCGAGCCTGCAAAGACCATCAGGATTTCCCAGTTGACGGCCTTCATGGCCTGTTCTGGACTACAGCACCGGAACACGAGCATGGCCATCGCAGCGATGAAGGCACATTGCAGCAGCGGCATGACGCCCAGGGCCGAGAGGGCTACCATGGCAATCATGATGGCGGTGGAGACGAGCGTGCCGCGCCCGATGTTGGGCACATCGTCAGAGTCGTAGAAGTGGAGGACGCTCTTCAGCGAAGCGGTGTTGACGTTGACGTTCTTCGGACATATAAACAGCAACGTGTCGCCAGCCTGCAACACTACCTGCCGCGGTGCCTTGTTGATGCGCTCGCCACGACGGGCCACAGCCGCCAGCGTCAGGTTGTTGTCCTTCTCAAACGTACTGCCGCCGATGGTCTTGCCTATCAGGCTGCTACCGTAATTGATGTAAGCAGTACGGAACTGGCGACTCGAGTCTAACTCGCTCATCGTAAAAACATGGTGGTCGGCACTCACCAGCTGATGTTGCTTCGCCATCTCTAAAAGCTCGTCAATCTGTCCGGCATACACTATGTGGTCACCTCCCATGATGGGTTCGTCTTCAGCGATAGGCGTCGTGACATTGTCAAAGTGATACATCTCTATCAGGCTGCCACCCTTGACGTGGTACAATCCGGCCTCGCCCAGTGTCTCGCCGACGTGTGGATTGTCTGACGGCACCTGCAGCTCAACAGTATACTCGCCCGTCGACTCGAAAGCACCGTCAGGCGCCTTACGTTCGGGCAGCAGCTTGCGCATGGCGATGATGGACAACACGCCGATGAAGAGACAGAAAAGGCCAGGGATGGTCGTGGTGAGAATGTTCATCGCCTCGCCAGTCTTCTCCTCATAGAGTCCGCTGATGATCAGGTTCGGCGGCGTGCCTATCAAAGTACACACACCACCCATGCCAGAGGCATAGCTCAAGGGAATGAGCAGTTTGGAGGGCGATATATTCAGCTTCTTTGACCACATCTTCACGATATTCACAAAGAGTGCCACCACGGTAGTGTTGCTGAGGAACGAACTCAGGGCAGCCACTGGGAGCATCAGACGGACAACGGCCTTGCCATAGCTCGAGGGCTGTCCCAGCAGATGCTTCACGATCCATTGCAGCACGCCCGTATGCATGAGTCCTGCCACAACAACAAAGAGCACGCCAATCACGATAACACTCGTGCTGGAAAAGCCGGAGAAGGCTTCCTTGGCATCAAGCACACCGGTGACATAGAGGATGCCGATGGCACCCAAGAACACAAGGTCGGCACGAAGTTTGGTGAACAACATTACCGTGAACATCGAGAGGACGGTGACGATAGTGATCCAGGCGTAGATGTTAAAACCTAAAAATACAAATGATTCCATAAGCTCAAATTAGTAATATATACTGCAAAGGTAATATTTTTCTTCGACTTTCAGTACATGATAGCCACAAAACTGCTCATTATTTAATAAAAGTTTAACTTTTATCCTTTCCATGTCGGGAATTAGAAAAAAATTAGTAATTTTGCACCATTAATCAGAAAACGAATCATGGAATATATGTCACAAGAGGGCTACGACAAGCTCGTAGCTGAACTCCGTCATATGGAGAGTGTTGAACTGCCACAGGTGCGCGATGCCATTGCAGAGGCCCGCGACAAGGGCGACCTCAGCGAGAACTTCGAATACCACGCCGCCAAGCGCGAACAAGCCCGTCTGCTGGGGCGTATACGATTCAAGCAGAAAGTGCTCGCCAATGCACGTGTGATCGACATGTCGCGCTTAGGCACCGACAGCGTGCAGCTACTCAGCAAGGTGGAGATGACCAACCTCACCACCAACGCCCGCATGACCTACACCATCGCCAGCCCCAACGAGGCCAATCTGCGCGAAGGCAAGATCTCCATCAAGTCACCCATCGCCCAGGCGCTGCTGAACAAGAAGGTGGGCGACACTGTCGAGGTGCGCGTGCCGGCAGGCATGATGAAGCTCCGCATCGAGAGCATCTCACTCTGAAAACATTAACACACAGCCAATAATAATCCCCAGCCGCAATGACTGGGGATTTTTTTTGTAAGTCGGGGCGACAGGACTCGAACCTGCGACATCCTGGTCCCAAACCAGGTGCGCTACCAACTGCGCTACGCCCCGAACTATTTACGATTATCGATTCACTTGATGATACCCTGCTCAACGAAGATCTTCTTCAGGGCCTTGACGGAACGCTCAACCTGCTCCTCTGTATGAGTGGCCATCAGGGCATAGCGCACGAGGGTGTCCTGCGGGGCACATGCGGGCGGAATGACGGGATTGATGAACACACCAGCCTTGAAGGCGAGGGCGGTGACGAGGAACGTCTTATTGGCATCACGCACGTAGAGCGGAATAATGGGACTCTCCGTATCGCCGATCTCAAAGCCTTCCTCACGGAAACGCTTCAGGGCGTAGTTGGTCACCTTCCACAGGCGCTCGATGCGCTCAGGCTCGTTCTGGATGATATGCAGGGCCTCGAGGGCAGCGGCGGTGGCTGCAGGCGTGTTGGATGCAGAGAAGATATAGGAACGCGTGTTATGACGCAGGAAGTTGATGGTATCCCAGTCTGATGCGATGAAGCCACCGATTGAGGCGAGCGACTTCGAGAACGTACCCATGATGAGATCCACTTCGTCGGTGAGACCGAAATGGTCGCACACGCCCCTACCCTGACGGCCGAAGACACCGATACCGTGGGCCTCGTCGACCATGATGGAACAGTTGTACTTATGCTTCAGCTCAACGATCTCAGGCAGCTTGGCAAGGTCGCCCTCCATCGAGAACACACCGTCGACGACAATCAGCTTGATGGCCTCGTAGGGCAGCGTCTGCAGCAGGCGCTCAAGGTCTTCCATGTCGTTGTGCTTGTAGTGCAGCTGCTTGGCAAACGACAGGCGGCGTCCGTCAACGATCGAAGCATGGTCGCGGTCGTCGCAGATGATATAGTCGTCCTTGCCACATACCACAGCGAGCACTCCCTGGTTCACAGAGAAACCCGTGGAGAAGCACAGTGCCTCTGTCTTGCCGATATATTCAGCCAGTTCCTTTTCCAGCTGCACATGGAGGTCGAGTGTTCCATTAAGGAAACGGCTTCCGGCACAACCTGAACCGTATTTATCGAGAGCTGCCTTGGCGGCATCGATGATGCGCTGGTCGCCCGTGAGGCCTGTATAGGCGTTAGAGCCGAACATCAGCACCTTGTGTCCGCCCATCTCAACTTCTGTCCCCTGCTTGCCCGTGATAGCACGGAAATAGGGGTAAACGTCATCTTCCATGAACTTCTGAGGCACACGGTAGCTCTTAAATTTCTCTTCTAATTGTCCCATTGCTATAATAGGTAAAACTTGTCTTTGTTACTTTCAGCGTGCAAAGTTACACAATTTTTATCAAATCGTGCAAGTTTTTCTTAAAAAAGTTCTATTTTTCTATTTTTCTTGCATAAATAGTTGGTTAATTAACCGATTTTCGTAATTTTGCACACAAATTATGAGTAAGAAGAAGATTGTTTTCATCATCAATCCTATTTCGGGTACCCACTCAAAGGATGAAGTCCCCAACCTCATCGAGAAGAGGCTGGACCACGAGCTGTTTGACTACGAGATCCAGCTGACGGGCTATGCCGGCCACGCCACGGAGATCGCCCGCAACTGCGTGGAGCGACAGGTAGATATTGTGGTGGCCGTGGGTGGCGACGGCACGGTGAACGAAGTGGCCAGGGCCCTCACCCACTCTCAGACAGCCCTCGCCATCATGCCCTGCGGCTCTGGCAACGGACTGGCCCGGCACCTCTGTATACCCATGGAACTGAAACGCGCCCTCGACGTCATCAACGCCTGCAACATCGAGGCCTTCGACTACGGCATCATCAACGGTCTGCCATTCTTCTGCACCTGCGGCATGGGCTTCGACGCCTTCATCTCCCTGAAGTTCGCAGAGAGCGGCAAGCGCGGACCCATCACCTACGTGGAGAACGTACTGAAAGAGGGACTGAAATATCAGCCTGAGACCTACGAGGTGGAGGCTGACGACGGCAAGCACAATTACAAGGCCTTCCTCATCGCCTGTGCCAACGCCTCACAATACGGCAACAACGCCTACATCGCCCCAGGCGCCACGATGAAAGACGGCGAGATGGACGTGATCATCATGGAGCCCTTTGACACCTTCGAGGCCCCGCAGATCGCTGCCGACCTGTTTATGAAGACGTTACCCAGCCACTCGAAGATCAAGACCTTCCGCACCAAGCATCTCCATATCCATCGCAAGCAGCCCGGTGCCATCCACTACGACGGCGACCCCATCATGACCGATCCGGAGGTCGACGTGCATATCGAGCCACTGGGCATCCGCATCGTCACCGATCCGGATATGGTGGAAGACTCAGGGCAGCCCAACTTTCTACTCAATGCCTTCAGCGACTTCTTTAATAATATTAATAATGTACGCGAGGACATCGGGAAACAAGGCCACCGCATTCAGGTGATCAACAAGCTTCTGCTGCGGAAACTGAAGAATCTGTAGGTAGATTCAGAGCCAACAGAGAGATGTGATATGTGGCAGATTTATGTGGTGATAGTAGTCTTGGCAGGTTGTGCAGGCTATGCCGGATGGCGGATATATCGGGCGTTGACGCTTCGTGATGATTCCTGCAAGGGCTGCGCATTGGCAGAGAAATGCACGAAGAAGAAGGGCTGTCCCGTCTGCGATGGCGAATGTCACGAACGCAAATAAGCACGGCAGAAGGCTCTAAAATGTTAAAAAAAGCCAATCGACAGCAAATTCTTCACTCTTCATTCTTCACTTTTCACTTCTTTTTAGTACCTTTGCACCCGCATTCTGAATAAGGTGCCTTGGATGAGTGGCTTAGTCTACGGTCTGCAAAACCGTCCACGGCGGTTCGAATCCGCCAGGCACCTCAGAGAAAAAAAGGACCCCTGCTCTAGTTGAGCGGGGGTTCTTGTTTTTTATTCTTCTTCGTCGAAGAGGTGCTGGATCTCGTTGATTTCCTCCTCGTCGAACCATTTTGAGAGGCGTTCGCGGGCCTTGGCGATGATTTCAGGGTCGATGCCCGTCCACACTTTCTTCAACACATAGAGCAGCACAGCAAGGTCGTCAGTCAGTCCGGCGATGGGAATGGCATCGGGGATGACGTCGAGGGGACTGATCATATAGCCCAGGGCGCCGATGATGATGGCCTTGTCGGCTTTGCTCACCTTGTCGCTCTGGAGGGTATAATAGAGGATGAGGGCGGCATAGACGAGTTTGGAGCCGGCACGCTTGGCGATGCGTGAAATCTTTTCAACGAAGTCCTTTTGAGTGAACTTGTTGGAGTAGTTCATAAAATCGGGTAATTCCATCTTCATATTGCTTTTATTGTTATTTCGATTTATTTGTTGATGCGGATGATACGGATGCCTGTGTGGGAGGGATGCTGGCGTAGATACTGCCAGAGTGTCATCGGCTCCTCAACCACCTTCTTGTGCAGTTGCGAGGCGTTGAGCAGATGCAGGTTACCGTTCTTCCAGACAGCGAAACCCAAGTGGGCGATGTCGAGACCGGCCTTATTGCAGGTGATGGCGATGATGTCACCGTCTTTGACAACATTGCGCAACTCGTCGCTCCGTCCTACCCTCTCCTTGGGGATATAACGGAACTGCTGGCCAGACACACGCTGCTCCATCCGCCGGATCTCAGGCACGTATTCAGGATGTGCCTTCAGGGCCTTGTAGCTCTGCGGATGCTGGCTCATATAGTTGACGCTGACGGTTTGGACGGCCGTGAACGGCGGATTGGGCTGCTGGATCTCAGTCACGAGTCCCGACTTGCTGTTCTCAGTGATCCACTCTGTGAAGTAATGGATGCGGCTCGTATAGTTGTCGATCTTGCCCTTGCGGTAGCGCATGGCCTGTAGGGCAGCACGATAGGCGGCATAGGTGTATTTCTTCTGATAGGCGCACTTGGTGAGGGCGGTCACCGTCTCAACAAGCGTGGTGCAGTCGAGCTCGCGGGTGTTCACCACCAGCCTCTCCTTGTCACCCGCTTCCAAGGTATGAGCCACATAGGGACGGTTCAGGAATCCACGTGCGAAGAACAGCGGCAGATTGGCATAGGCAGGCTGCTGACGGGAATTCTTGAGCATGGTGCAGATCTTAAGGCTGTCTGCGGTCGCTGCATCCAGCTGACGGCCTTGCGCCATCATCGTCAGCGCCAGGCACACACCTATCATTATAGTCAAACACCTTTTCACCTTTTCACCCTTTTACTTTTTTACCTTTTCATCTTTAGAACTTCCCAAGTATCCGGTCCATCGCCCAGTTCACAGGCGTGGCTGAGTTGCTGGTACACGTACAGACAGACAGTCCCTGCAAGTGCTCAATCACGTTCTTGATGAGCGGATACTGCACGTATGGCGGATTGGGCACCATGATATTCTCGTCGCCATCGCTGGTCTGCAGACGGATGGGATTGTAGTCAAAGACTGAGAAGCTGACCTGTCCCTCGGTGCCGATGATCTCAATACAGTCCTCGCGGGCACTCTCATGGGCCACATAGCACCACGAGCCAGAGCCTGGCAGTCCGTTCTCAAAGCAGAAACAGGCACTCACGGAGTCCTCTGCGTCGTAGTAGCCGCCACGGTTGGCACAGATGCCCCGCGCCTCGAGGATCACCCCGAACATGTCCTGCAAGAGATCGAGCTGGTGAGGGGCCATATCGTAGAAGTAGCCGCCTCCGGCAAACTCCGGTTGCAGGCGCCAGGGCAGTGGCTGATGGTTCCTGATAGCATCGGCATCAGCCGTACGCAGGGGTTCGGTATAGCGTATCTGCACATTCAGAATCTTCCCTATCCTGCCACTCTTCACAATCTCCTTCACCTTCTGGAAATAAGGCAGGTAACGGCGGTAATAGGCCACGAAACAAGGGACACCTGTCTGCTCGGAGATGCGGTTGATGCGGGCACAGTCGTCATAGCTCGCTGCCAGGGGCTTCTCCACATAGACAGGCTTGCCGGCCTTCATCGCCATGATGGCATAGGTGGCGTGGCTTGACGGCGGCGTGGCGATATAGACGGCATTCACATCGAGATCGTCGATGAGCTCCTGGGCATCGGTATACCACTTCTTGATGCCATGGGTGACGGCATAGGTGCGGGCATGCTGCTCTGTGCGGCTCATCACTGCCACGACACTGGAACCCTCCACCTCACTGAAGGCGGGTCCGCTCTTGCGCTCAGTCACATCACCGCAACCGATGAATCCCCATTGCAATAACTTCATGTGTGCGTTACCATTATATATTTGGGTGCAAAGATACATATTTCATTGAACATTGAACATTGAACATTGAACATTTTAAATCCGTTTTAATATTATTAACGTACTCTACCGCAAGAAAATCGACAAACGTCAATCGTAAATCACAAATAATCACTAACTTTGCACGCAAAAAACAGCACACATAATGGAAAAAGATAAGGAATACATCCTTCTGAAAGACCGTAGTAGCCGAGCCTGCATCAGTACCGGTTACCGTCTGTATATGTCAAACTTCAAGCGCATCTTCCGCGCCTCGTGGATAGCGGCCATCGTCTTTGCCGCCTTAGTGAGCGTGGGAGGCACGATGATGATACTCCGTCCACAGCTGGCACTCATCGTCCTGCCTGTGACCGTCATTATCGACGCCCTGTTCGTGTCATACGGCTTCTCCGTACTGAAACAGCATCAGGAAACGGGAGCCATCGGCTGGACAACGCATTGGTACAGTTTTGATGCACACATCTTCGTCCGCACGCTGAAAGCCTGGCTCTGTATGCTCGTCATCAGTATCATCGGCGGAAGTCTCATCGGCTTCGCAAGCATCATGCTCATCGGCTATCTCTCCTTGTACACGGCCATAGGCACCATCGCACTCATCTCGCTGCTGGCCTTTGTGTTCATCCTGCCCATGACCTATACGAACATACGCTATGTGCTGACAGACGGCACAGGCTATTGGAGCAACCTCTTCAGTCATTATGGTAAGGGCATGCGCCGATGGGGATTCATCTTCCTCGTGGTGTTCATGACCACACTCATCGGCTGGGTATGCTACACCATTACCTCGCTCCCTGCCATCATCCTCTCCCTGGCAGGCAATGAGGCGAACATGGGATTCATGAATGGCGATCCCTATAACATGCCATCGTATATCGGGTGGATGTCGGCACTGGTGTTCCTGCTGATCGGCTTCATCCAGGCCTACATCATGCTCTCCTTCCTGTTCCCCTTATACTATATGTACGGCGCTATTGAAGCCCATGAACAGGAGAAGAATAAATTTAACAAAGAAGCTTTATGAAAAGAATACTCTTCATCGACCGCGACGGCACACTCATCGAGGAACCTGCCGACGAGCAGATTGACGCATTTGAGAAACTGAAGTTTGTGTCGGGCGTGTTTCGCAACCTCGCCTTCATTCGCGAGAAACTCGACTTTGAGTTCGTCATGGTCAGCAATCAGGACGGACTTGGAACAGACGCATTCCCTGAAGACACGTTCTGGCCGGTTCAGAATTTCATCCTCCAGACACTTGCTGGCGAAGGCATCACCTTCGACGAGATATTGATTGATCCGCACTTCCCTGAGGACAATGCTCCCACGCGCAAGCCGAACACTGGCATGGTGGAGAAGTACATGAATAATCCTGAGTATGACATCGCCAATAGTTATGTCATCGGCGACCGCGAGACAGATAGAAGCTTTGCTCGAAACATTGGCTGCAAATCACTGATACTGAGTGACGAAGGAATATCTTGGAACAAGATTGCAGAACTGCTGTTTGCTGGTGAGCGCATCGCAGAGGTCAGTCGCAAAACCAAAGAGACCGACATTCACATCAAGGTGAATCTCGACGGCACAGGCAAGTGCAATATCCAGACAGGACTGGGTTTCTTCGACCATATGCTGGAACAGATTGGCAAGCATGGTATGATGGATCTCATGATCCACACGAAGGGCGACCTTGAAGTGGATGAGCACCATACGATTGAAGATACAGCCATCGCTCTTGGCGAGTGTATCCTCACGGCCTTAGGCGACAAGCGAGGCATTGAGCGCTATGGCTATTGTCTGCCTATGGATGACTGTCTGTGCAGCGTTGCTCTCGACTTCGGAGGTCGTCCGTGGCTGGTATGGGATGCTACGTTCAAGCGCGAGAAGATTGGCGAGATGCCTACTGAAATGTTCTTACATTTCTTCAAGAGTCTCAGCGATGCTGCAAAGATGAACCTGAACATCAAGGCCGAGGGTGAGAATGAACACCATAAGATTGAAGGTATCTTCAAGGCGCTGGCACGTTCGCTGAAGATGGCCGTCAGACGGGATATCTACCACTACGAGCTGCCCTCAACGAAGGGAATGTTATAGATTTCTTGCGAAAATTTGGCTAATTCAAAAAATATTCGTACCTTTGCAGCCATTATTATAAATAAGGTATAGAAAGAAAGCAATGATTACAGTAACAAATCTGCAGATACAGTTTGGAAAGAAGGTCCTCTATAAGGACGTCAACCTGAAATTCACGAGTGGCAACATCTACGGCATCATCGGTGCCAACGGTGCGGGCAAGTCTACCCTGCTCCGTGCCATCAGCGGTGAACTGGAACCCAATAAAGGAACGGTGGAGATGCAGCCGGGCGAGCGCCTGAGTGTGCTGGAACAGGACCACTTCAAATACGATGAGTTCTCTGTGATGGACACGGTGCTGATGGGCCATCAGCCCTTGTGGGCCAATATGAAAGAGCGTGAAGCCCTCTATGCCAAGGCAGAGATGACCGAGGAAGACGGTGTGAGAGCCGCAGACCTCGAGATGGCCTTTGCAGAGATGAACGGTTGGGAGGCAGAGAGTGAGGCTGCACAGCTGTTGCAGAACCTCGGTGTGGCTGAGGGACAGCACTATAAGCAGATGGCAGAGATCTCGAACAATGAGAAGGTGCGCGTGATGCTCGCCAAGGCCTTGTTCGGTCATCCTGACAACCTGCTGCTCGACGAGCCCACCAACGACCTCGACCTTGACACTGTCCAGTGGTTGGAAGAATATCTGTCGAATTTGGAGCAATGCGTGCTTGTGGTCTCTCATGACCGTCACTTCCTCGATGCCGTCTCCACACAGACCGTCGATATCGACTTCGGCAAGGTGACACTCTTCAGCGGTAACTACTCTTTCTGGTACGAGAGCTCGCAGCTTGCTTTGCGTCAGGCGCAGAACCAGAAGATGAAGGCCGAGGAAAAGAAGAAGCAGCTGGAGGAGTTCATCAGGAGATTCTCTGCCAACGTGGCAAAGTCGAAGCAGACTACCTCACGTAAGAAGATGCTGGAGAAACTGAATGTAGAGGAGATTACACCTTCTACCCGTAAGTACCCAGGCATCATCTTCTCGATGGAGCGCGAACCTGGCACACAGATTCTTGAAGTGGAGGGCTTGAAGGCTGTTGATCCGGACGGAACAGTACTCTTTGACAACGTAAACTTCACCATCGAGAAAGGCCAGAAGACCGTCTTCCTCTCGCACAATCCCAAGGCGATGACAGCTCTCTTTGAAATCATCAATGGCAACCGTGAGGCCGACGCAGGCACCTTCAAATGGGGAGTGACCATCACAACGGCCTATCTCCCACTCGACAATACGGAGTTCTTCCAGAGCGAGATGAACCTTGTGGACTGGCTCTCGCAGTGGGGACCTGGTAATGAGGTGACAATGAAGTCGTTCCTCGGCCGTATGCTCTTCAAGGAAGAGGATGTGCTGAAACACGTAAACGTACTCTCCGGAGGTGAGAAGATGCGTTGTATGATTGCACGTATGCAGTTGAAGAACGCCAACTGCCTGATTCTCGATACGCCCACGAACCATCTGGACCTCGAGAGCATCCAGGCTTTCAACAACAACCTCATCCAGTTTAAGGGCAATATCCTCTTCGCCTCTCATGACCATGAGTTCATCAACACCGTGGCAGACCGTATTATCGAACTGACGCCAAAGGGCACCATCGACAAGCTGATGATCTACGATGACTACATCTACGACGAGGCCATCAAAGCGAAGAAAGCCGAACTCTACGCCTAATGGCACGAAATTTGCATGAGGACTTGCAGAATTATTAAATTAACGCAATTATGACAGAAAAAGATATCAACATCGAAGACGGGGAGACCTTGAACGAGGCTCCTGTCGAAGAGACTGACAAAGAGGCAGAAGTCTCTGAAAACTCAGAAGATTCAGAAAACTCAGAGAAGCCTGAAGAGCAGGATCCTCTGGAGAAGGCGCAGGCAGAGATTGCCGAGTTGAAAAATCAGCTGCTCTACAAGGTGGCAGAGTTTGAGAACTATCGCAAGCGCACCCTGAAGGAGCGCGCAGAGCTGATCCTGAATGGCGGAGAGAAGTTCATCACATCCATCCTGCCCATCATCGACGATATGGAACGTGCCATTGAGAACGGTGCCAAGACCGATGATCCTGAGGTCCTCCGTGAGGGTATGACACTGATCCATCAGAAGTTCATGAAGACGCTTGAAGCACAAGGTGTCAGTAAGATCGACACCGAGAATGCTGACTTCGACACCGACGTACATGAGGCTGTAGCAATGGTACCGGGCATGGGCGACGACAAGAAAGGCAAGGTCATCGACTGCCTGCAACAGGGATACAAACTAAACGACAAAGTAATCCGCCACGCAAAAGTGGCAGTAGGACAATAAACCAATGGCACAGAAAAGAGACTACTACGAGGTGCTTGGGGTTGAGAAGACCGCCTCGGAAGACGAGATTAAGAAAGCATATCGCAAAATAGCCATCAAGTACCACCCAGACCGTAATCCGGGTGACAAGGAAGCTGAGGAGAAATTCAAGGAGGCTGCCGAGGCCTACAATGTGTTGCACGACCCGAAGACACGCCAGCAGTACGACCAGTTCGGCTTCAATGGTCCGGGCATGGGAGGATTCGACTTCAGCGGATTCGGAGGTGCGTCGATGAACATGGACGACATCTTCTCTATGTTCGGCGACATCTTCGGCGGTCATGGCTTCAGTGGCTTTGGTGGCGGTTCACGCCGTCCGCAGCAGCACCGTGGCAGTGACTTGCGACTGAAGGTGAAGCTCACACTGGAAGAGATCAACAAGGGTGTCACGAAGAAGTTCAAGGTACGTAAGGATATCCCCTGCCCTCATTGCAGCGGATCGGGTGCTGAGGCTGGCAGTGGCAAGGAGACCTGTCCGACGTGTCATGGGCAGGGCGTCATCACCCATACCACCCAGAGCATCTTCGGCATGATGCAGCAGCAGAGCATCTGTCCGACATGTAACGGTGAGGGACAGGTGATCAAGAACAAGTGTAAGCACTGTGGTGGCACTGGTATAGAAAAAGGTGAAGAGGTCGTTGAGATCAACATCCCTGCCGGAGTAGCTGAGGGAATGGTTGTCAACGTGCCTGGAAAAGGTAATGCCGGCAAGCATAATGGTGTCAACGGAGATATACAGGTGTTCATCGAAGAGGAAGACAACGACACCTTCGTTCGTGACGGCAACGACCTGATCTACAACCTGTTGCTCGACTTCCCCACAGCAGCCCTTGGCGGAGAGATAGAGATACCCACCATCGAAGGCTCCAAGCTGAGGGTGAAACTGGAGAATGGCACCCAGCCCGGCAAGACCCTCCGTCTGCGTGGCAAAGGGCTTCCTGTCGTGCAAGGCTATGGCAGTGGTAAGGGTGACCTTGTGGTGAACATCAGCGTTTACGTGCCAAGGACACTCTCTCGTGAGGAGAAGCATGCCATCGAGTCGTTCCGTGAGAGTGACAACTTCAAGGGCGACAAGCAGACCAGAGACTCTATCTTCCAGAAGTTCAAGAATTACTTCAGTTAATTTGTAAATTGTCAAATTGTAAATTGACATGACTTACCAAGAGACGTGCGAATACCTGTTCAATGCCATGCCGATGTTTGAGCGGCAAGGAGCCAGCGGCTATAAGGAAGGACTTGAAAACTCCCTGGCTCTGGATGAGCATTTCGACCATCCCCACAAGAAGTTTCTGACTATCCACGTGGCAGGCACTAACGGCAAGGGGTCCTGTTCGCACACGCTCTCGGCCATCCTCCAGATGTGCGGCTACAGGGTGGGACTCTATACCTCACCCCATCTGGTTGATTTCAGCGAGCGCATCCGAGTCAATGGTCAGCAAATACCTGAAGAATATGTCGTCAACTTTGTAGAGCAGGAGAAATCTTTCATCGAGTCTCTCCAGCCATCCTTCTTCGAGGTGACCACGGCCATGGCCTTCAAGTATTTCGCTGAGATGGATGTGGACATCGCTGTCATTGAGGTTGGATTGGGTGGCAGACTCGACTGCACCAACATCATCACCCCAATCCTGTCAGTCATTACGAACATCGGGATGGACCATACCCAATTCCTGGGTTCTTCTCTTGAGCAGATTGCTTTTGAGAAGGCCGGCATCATCAAACCGGGTGTGCCTGTGGTTATCGGAGAGACCACCCCTGAGACGCGAGCGGTATTCGATGCCATCTCCACTGAAGTAAAAGCCCCCATTACATATGCAGAGAACAAACAAGAGGTGAAAAGCTTCACACCCTCTGACCATGGCTTCATTTATCAGACAGAACACTTCGGCATCCTGACAGGAGAACTGGCAGGCTCTTATCAGACGAAGAACACGAATACAGTACTCTGTGCTGTCAGGCAACTGGAGAAACTTGGTTTCATGCATCCCATTAATTGCGATCCTGAGGCAGAGTGTCAGAATAAGGAAGTCAATGAAGGCTTTAGGAATGTTTGTGACCTGACGGGTCTGAAAGGACGCTGGCAGCTGGTGAAGGGAAAGCCAAGGACCATTTGCGACACAGGCCATAACCTCCCTGGCTGGCAGTATCTGAGTGAACAGCTGAATACCGTTAAGTGCCATCAGATGCATATTCTTTTCGGCATGGTTGATGATAAGGATGTCGAAGGCGTCATGGCTCTTTTGCCCAAGAACGCCATTTATTACTTCACAAAAGCCAGTACCCATCGGGCTGTTTCTGAGAATATCTTGAAGCTCTATGCTCAGCAACTTGGTCTCCAAGGAGAGAGTTATCCTAATGTTGCCAGCGCCTACGAAGACATCAAGAATTCTGCCAAAGATGACGACTTTGTGTTCATTGGAGGTAGCAGTTATGTGGTTGCAGACTTCCTAAAGAACTGCATTTAGAGTTTTTTAATACATCCGAAACATTTTTTTCGGTGTTTCTTTCTTCTATTTGCTTTTTTTTCTGTTACTTTGCAGAAAAATAGTTTAGTAACTAAAAGCATTTTTTATGGCAAACACAACAGAAACAGCGAATGTATGTGGTCTGAAGCGCGAGAACTTCCAGGCCACCATTAACGGTAAGAAAACCGATTTGTACATCCTCAGAAACCGTAAAGGTTTCGAAGTAGCCATCTCTAACTATGGTGGTGCCATCTGCGCTATCATGGTTCCAGACAAAGATGGTAAAGTAGGTAACGTGATCCAGGGTCACGACAGTATCCAACAGCTCACCAGCGGTAAGGAGCCTTATCTCTCCACACTGATTGGCCGCTGGGGTAACCGCATCTGCAAGGGTCAGTTCACGCTGAACGGCAAGGACTATCAACTGGCTCTCAACGACGGTCCTAACCACCTGCATGGCGGTGCTGTCGGCTTCAACGCCAAGGTATGGGATGCCCGTCAGATGGGGCCCCGCTCTCTGGCCCTGCATCGTATCTCATCGTACGGTGAGGAAGGTTACACGGGCGAGCTCGATATCACGGTAGAGTTCACCTTCACTGACCTCAACGAACTGGTGATCGAGTACATGGCCACAACGAACAAGAAGACCATCGTCAACCTGACGCATCACGCCTTCTTCTCTCTGTCAGGTACAGCAGACCCCACTCCGACGATTGAGGATCAGATCTGCGAAATCAACGCTGACTTCTATCTGCCCACCGACGCCACAGCCATTCCTACGGGTGAGATCCTGAAGGTGGAAGGTACACCGTTTGACTTCCGCACACCGAAGCCCTTCGGTCAGGATATCAACGCAGATCACGAGCAGATCAAGTTTGGTAAGGGCTTCGACCACAACTATGTACTGAACAAGCGCGAGGAAGGCGAGTTGAGCTTTGCTGCCAGAATCACTGATCCGAAGAGCGGTCGTACACTGGAGTGCTACACCACCGAACCGGGCATGCAGCTTTACACCGCCAACTATGCCAGCGGCTATAAGGGTGCCAATGGTTGCACATTCCCCTTCCGCTCTGCAGTCTGTCTCGAGACTCAGCACTTCCCCGACACGCCTAACCGCCCATACTTCCCCAGCGTCATACTGCGTCCAGGTCAGACCTATAAGCACAAGACGATCTATCGTTTCGGCGTAGTCGAGTAATCAACCCAACGTAAAACCGAAAAAAGACTTTATATTTTTATATGAGTAATCAAAAATCGAATGGAAGTATTATCGCTATCATCACGATGATGTTCCTATATGCCATGATTTCGTTCGTCACGAATCTTGGTGCGCCTATTGGGGTGATCTGGAAAAACCAGCCCGAGATTGGCGGTTCCAACGTGCTCGGCATCATGGGTAACTTCATGAACTTCTTTGCTTACCTGTTCATGGGTATCCCAGCAGGAAAGATGTTGACAAAGGTTGGCTATAAGAAGACGGCCCTGATTGGTATCGCAGTAGGCTTCGTCGGCGTACTCATCCAGTACCTCTCCGGCTTCTCTGGTGGAATTCCTGGTTTCTGCATCTATCTCTTTGGTGCATTCATCTCCGGTTTCTCTGTATGTATCCTGAATACAGTGGTGAACCCGATGTTGAACCTGCTTGGCGGTGGCGGTAACCGTGGTAATCAGCTGAACATGATTGGTGGCACATTGAACTCCCTCGCTGGAACGATGACCCCAATGCTCGTTGGTGCCCTGATCGGAACAGTGACTGCCTCTACACAGATGGCCGACGTCAATCTGGTGATGTATATTGCCATGACGGTCTTTGCTGCTGCCTTCGTCGCCCTCATCTTCATCCCCATTAAGGATCCTGAGATGGGTAAGGTGACTGCTGATACGGTGTTCGAACATTCGCCTTGGTCATTCCGTCACTGTCTCTTAGGTGTGATTGCTATCTTCGTCTATGTCGGTGTCGAGGTCGGTATCCCTGGTGGTCTGAACTTCTATCTGTCAGATACCTCAGCCAATGGCGCATGGGTGAATCCTGATGCCGTTGTGAATGCAGCCACTATCGGTGGAGCCGTGGCAGCCATGTACTGGCTGCTGATGCTGGTGGGCCGTCTGTGCTCCAGCTTCATTGCCGCGAAAGTGTCTTCACGTTATCTGATGCTGATTGCCACCTTCGCATGCATGATCCTGATTCTGGCAGCCATCTTCACGCCGAAGAGTGTAACGGTCAGCATGCCCTTGATTTCCATTCTGGAAGGCACCATCACTTCTACGACAGTACCTCTGACAGCCTTGCTTCTTGTGCTCTGCGGTCTGTTTACATCCGTGATGTGGGCCTCTATCTTCAATCTGGCCACTGAAGGTCTTGGCAAATACACAGCCCAGGCTTCTGGTATCTTTATGATGATGGTAGTAGGCGGTGGCGTATTGCCGGTAGTACAGAATTTCTTCGCAGACATCTTCGGATACATGCCCAGTTACTTTGTCTACTTCCTGGCAGTTGCCTATATGTTCTACTATGCGCTCATCGGCTGCAAGAATGTGAACAAGGACATCCCCGTTGATTAACCGTTGATTAATTTACACCTATTTTAAATATAATGGATATTGAATTTGTAAGAAGCCGCTTCATCAAACATTTTGATGGAAAGACCGGCAATGTATATGCTTCTCCCGGACGTATCAACCTGATTGGTGAACATACCGACTACAATGGTGGTTTCGTGTTCCCTGGTGCTGTCGACAAAGGCGTCATGGCCGAGATGCGTGCCAATGGGACGGAAGATACCGTCATGGCATATGCCATCGACCTGAAGGACCGTGTGGACTTTAAGCTCTCCGACCCCAACGGTCCACGTGCCAGCTGGGCCCGTTATATCTATGGTATCGCCCTGGAGATGAAGAAACTCGGTGTACCCGTTAAAGGATTCAACATTGCTTTTGCAGGTGATGTTCCCCTGGGTGCAGGCATGTCTTCTTCCGCTGCCATGGAGAGTTGCTTCGCCTGTGGTCTCAACGACATCTTCGGCGAGAACAAGGTCAGCCAGTGGGATATGGTGCTGGCAGGTCAGGCCACGGAGCACAACTACTGTGGTGTCAACTGTGGCATCATGGACCAGTTCGCCTCTGTCTTCGGAAAGGCAGGCTGTCTGATGCGTCTGGACTGCCGCAGCCGTGAGTTCGAGTATTTCCCCTTCAAGCCCGATGGTTATCGTCTGGTGCTCCTCGACTCTGTGGTGAAGCACCAGCTGGCAGGTTCGCCCTATAACGACCGTCGTCGTTCCTGTGAGAATGTGGTGAAGCACATCGCTGCCAAACATCCGGAAGGAAAGTTTGAGACACTGCGCGACTGCACATGGGAACAGCTCGAGGAAGTGAAGGACGAGGTGGGCGCTGAGGATTACAAGCGTGCCAAGTTCGTACTCGGTGAGAAAGACCGTGTGCTGGCCGTCTGCGACGCCCTGAACGAAGGTGACTACGAGAAAGTCGGTGAGTTGATGTACAAGACTCACGAGGGTCTCTCCAAAGACTATGAGGTATCTTGTGAGGAACTGGACTTCCTGAACGACATCGCTAAGGAAAACGGTGTGACGGGTTCCCGTATCATGGGTGGCGGCTTTGGTGGCTGTACCATCAACCTTGTGCGCAACGACCTCTATAAGAAGTTCATCGAAGACGCCAAGAAGCGTTTCAACGAGAAATACGGTCACGAGCCGAAAGTCTATGATGTGGTCATAGGAGACGGCTCGCGTAAACTCTGTTAAGAGCATTGCAACTTAGCCAAAAAAGGTTAAATTACGGCATAAAGTGTTATTTTTACACTTTATGCCGTTTAATTATTTATTTAAGTATTGCATAATTCAAATATTAATTGTAATTTTACACCCAAAATAAACGCTATAACAACAATTAAACTTAAAAACGTATTAAAATGAAAGTACTTAAAGGTATGTTTTGTGGACTGGGCGCAGCAGCGCTCCTGTTCTCGGCCTGTGAGCAAAAAGTGCAGGCACCACAACTGACAGTATCAGGTTTAGACGTAGCCAAGTTTGACACAACCATTCAGGACAAGCCCGTGAAGCTTTACACCCTGAAGAATGCCAATGGCATGGAAGTGTGCATCACGAACTATGGTGGACGTATCGTATCACTTGTCGTACCCGACAAGAACGGCAGTCCTACGGATGTCGTACTTGGCTTTGACAACATCGCCCAGTATGCCGACACCCTCAACAGTCCGTCAGACTATGGATCCAGTGTCGGTCGTTATGCCAACCGCATCAAGGAGGGTAAGTTCACCCTTGGTGAGACGGAGTATCAGTTGAAGAAAAACGACGGTCCGAACTGTCTGCACGGTGGTGGCAACACAGGTTGGATGCATCAGGTGTACGACGCTGAGCAGATCGGCGATTCCGTCCTGAAGCTGACGATCGTTGCTGCCGACGGTGAAAACGGCTTCCCTGGCAAGGTGATGGCTGTCACAACCTATAAGGTGACGGCAGACAACATCCTCGACATGACATGGGAGGCAGAGTCAGACCGTCCGACTATCATCAACCAGACCAACCACAACTACTACAATCTCAGTGGCGACTTTACACAGCCCGGCTACGATCAGGTGCTTTATGTTAATGCTGACAACTTTACCCCGAGCGACAAGCTCTACATCCCTACGGGTGAGATCAAATCAGTGGAGGGAACCCCAATGGACTTCCGTGAGCCTCATGCCATCGGCGACAGCATCCAGTCTGACTTCGACCAGATCCAGAACGCCACAGGCTATGACCACAACTTCTGCCTGAACACCTTTAAGGACGGTAAGGGTGACGACACACAGGTATGTGCCAGCCTCTATAGCCCCAAGACGGGCATCTTCATGGAGATGTTCACCAACGAACCCGGTGTACAGGTCTACAGCGGCAATTTCCAAGGTGTCGGTGCTGATGCCGACATCATCCGCAAGCACGGTCTCAAATACCCCAAGCACGTGAGCGTCTGTCTCGAGAGCCAGAAATATCCCGATTCTCCCAATCATCCCGAATGGGTTCAGCCAACCCTGAATCCTGATGAGAAATACTACAGCCACGCTGCCTATAAGTTCTCGATTAAATAATCACTAACTATTAATATTTTAAACAATGAATTGGAGTTCAC
>JAEEGF010934417.1_pt1 | contig 21569 bp, 20 predicted proteins | sample 9134171 | NCBI WGS metagenome assembly JAEEGF01 (sample SAMN16246542, study PRJNA631951) | gut metagenome | biome: gut microbiome; feature: rumen; material: AP-attached | host: Bos | place: Iran: Karaj | collected 2018-10 | reverse complement strand
CCCAAAGCCAAGGAGATCGCCTCCAACTTGCCCGAGGTGACCATCGCCACGAGGAATCCCGATGAGGTGGGTCGTGCCCGTGACCTGAACGGTACGGATGTCGGTATCATCCGCGGGAAGTTCGGTGTAGCGGAGAATGCCTGTGTCTGGATTCCCCAGCAGATGAAAGAAAAGGCGGTCTGTTTTATCTCCGAGAACCTCATCATCCTCCTGCCGAAATCGCAGATCGTGAACAACATGCACGAGGCTTACAAGCGGATAGAATTTGATGAGACCTACGACGGCTATGGCACGTTTATCAGTGGTCCGTCGAAGACGGCCGACATCGCCCAGGTGTTGGTGATGGGCGCCCAGGCCGCGCGTAGTGCCACGATCCTGCTCCTGCCGGAGTGATCACAGCTGCCATTTGTACCAATCGTAGCAGATGCCCCGTCCGCCAAAGCCCTCTTTCTGATAGATCAGTCCTTCGTTCAGAAAGGTGCCTTGGTTCTCGGTGGAGATGCCGAAGTCGAAATAGGGATGCTGTTCCAGGGCCTGTCGGATGACCACCTGGAAGAGCAGGTCGAGGGCATGGATTTCCCGTCCTCGCGGACTGGCTGCGATATACTGTGCATGCACCACGCGGTCGGTGACGTAAAGCACCGTGCCGCCGATGGTTACACCATCTTCTTTTGCCACCCACAGCCGGATTTGTTGTGGGAAGCGTTGGTGTAACAGTTTTATTTCCTCGCGTGTATGCACGGGCTGCAGGCCGTAACGGGCTTGCAGGTTGTCTGTCAGGATCTGCCAGAACGGCTGGAAGTCTTTTGTCTCTTCAATCACCACGCCCGCCTGACGGGCTTTTTGTGCCCCACCCTGTCGGATGCGATACCAGGTATTGGGATGCTCCCGGGAGATGGTGGACGACAGACTGCGGGTGAGTCGGACGTCGCAGACCTCCACGATGGCATACATATCCTCTTCCGCCGGCTGTTGGTGGTAGATCCACGGCACGGGCTTATACACCACCTGTCGGAATCCCTCCTCGCGCAATGTCGCATTCAACAGTTTGAAGATCTCCACTACGTCAGCCGCCGTGGTTTGGTCGCTCATGATCAAGCCGCCATAGGTCAGTCCCTGATGCGAAAAGAGCGTATCCCCCGCCACATTGGCGGGCAGGAGCGCATACAGTTTTCCGCGGCGGTAGATTATCAACGAATGATCCTGGAAGCGGTCGGCATGATAATCCATGTAGCGGCGGTCGAAGAGGAAAGTCCCATTCTTCGACGCCGCTACAAAGCTGTTCCATTCGCCAGCAACCGCTGGGGTATATCGTCTAATCTCTAAGTTTGGCATACGGATCCGTTCCGAGCACGGTCTTGGCCAGTCGCTTCGCCTTATCGCGGAGGGCTGTGGTATCATCGCCCACCTCTCCGTAACAGAGTACGACACCCATGCGGCGGCCCTTGTGTGCCTCGGGCTTACCGAAGATACGGATGCGGGTGCGATCCTCCTTCAGGGCCTCGTCGAGGTTGTAAGGCAGGAGTGAACGATCTACCGGTGTCTTCGCCTCCGTCGGTGAGAGGATGACGGCCGATGCGCCGGCATGCTCCAGATGGATGGCGGGGATGGGCAGACCCATCACGGCGCGGAAGTGGAGCTCAAACTCACTGAGGTTGGTGGTGTGACCGAGGGTCACCATACCTGTGTCATGCGGACGCGGACTGAGCTCCGAGAAGATCACCTCGCCTTGTTTGGTGAGGAAGAACTCCACGCCCCAGATGCCGGCACCTGTCAGGGCCTTCGTCACCTTGTCGGCCATCATCTGGGCCTGTTTCAGGGCCTCGTCGCTGATCTTATACGGCTGCCATGACTCGCGGTAGTCACCGCTCTTCTGCACATGTCCGATCGGCGGACAGAAGATGGTGGGCCAGCCATGCTGCTGGGTCACGGTGAGCAGCGTGAACTCTGAGTCGAAATCGATGAACTCCTCGATGATCACCTCCTTCACGTCGCCGCGCGAACCCTCCATCGCCTCCTTGAAGGCCTGCTCCAGTTCACCGTCATTGTGGACATAGCTCTGGCCGTGACCGGAGGACGACATCAAGGGCTTCACCACACAGGGGAAGCCGATCTCGTCGGCAGCCGCCTTGAACTCCTCGAAAGTCTTGGCATAGAAATACTTCGCGGTGCGCAGACCCAGTTCCTTCGCGGCGAGGTCGCGGATGGCACGACGGTTCATCGTGAAATTCACGGCACGGGCTGAGGGCACGACTTGAATACCCTGTTCCTCGAACTTGAAGAGACGCTCCGTGCGGATAGCCTCAATCTCGGGCACGATGATGTCGGGCTTATGTTTGTTCACCACAGCCTCGAGCGCATCACCGTCGAGCATGGAGAACACTTCGCGCTCGTCAGCTACCTGCATCGCAGGAGCGTTGTCGTAACGATCACAAGCAATGACATACTGGCCGGCACGCATGGCGGCAATCACGAACTCCTTGCCCAGTTCACCTGAGCCTAATAGCAAAATCTTCTTCATACTTCTTATCTGTTGGCATACATGTTATCGTAATACTTCTGGTAGTCACCGCTGGTCACGTTATCCAGCCACTCCTGGTTGTCGAGGTACCAGCGGACGGTCTTCTCGATGCCCTCCTCGAACTGGAGTGAAGGCTCCCAACCGAGTTCGCGCTGGAGCTTCGTGGAGTCGATGGCGTAACGCAGGTCGTGTCCGGCGCGGTCGGTCACGAAGGTGATGAGGTCCATGTCCTCACCTTCCTTGCGGCCCAGCAGACGATCCACGGTCTTGATCACCACCTTGATGATGTCGATGTTCTTCCACTCGTTGAAGCCACCGATGTTATACGTGTCAGCGATCTTACCCTCGTGGAAAATCACGTCGATGGCACGGGCATGGTCCTCGACGTAGAGCCAGTCGCGCACGTTCTCGCCCTTGCCATAGACGGGCAGCGGCTTGCGGTGGCGGATGTTATTGATGAACAGCGGGATCAGTTTCTCGGGGAACTGGTAGGGGCCGTAGTTGTTCGAGCAGTTCGTCACGACCACGGGCATGCCGTAGGTGTCGTGGTAGGCGCGGACGAAGTGGTCTGAGCTGGCCTTGGCGGCAGAGTACGGTGAATGGGGATTGTACTTCGTGGTCTCGAGGAAGAACTGGTCGCCGTAGGCCAGGTGGTGTTCGGCACTCGAAGCGGTGGTGGTGAACGGCGGTTCAATACCTTCGGGGTGGGTCAGTTCGAGGGCGCCATATACCTCGTCGGTAGAGATGTGGTAGAAGCGCTTATTTTCATACTTCTCAGGCAGGCTCTCCCAGTAGAGTTTCGCGGCCTGGAGGAGGGAGAGGGTGCCCATCACGTTCGTCTTGGCGAAGGTGAAGGGATCCTTGATGCTGCGGTCCACGTGGCTCTCGGCTGCGAGGTGGATGATACCATCGACCTTCTTGTCCTGCATGAGCTTGTAGAACGCGTCGAAGTCGCAGATGTCCATCTTCACAAACTCGTAATTGGGTTTGTTCTCGATGTCCTTGAGGTTGGCCAGGTTGCCGGCATACGTCAGCTTGTCGAGGTTAATGATGTGATACTCGGGGTACTTGTTCACGAACAGGCGCACCACGTGACTTCCAATAAAGCCTGCGCCACCAGTAATAACGATTGTTCTTTTCATATCTTATAAACTTGTTTTGTTGTCTCCTAATGTAATGACTTCCAGATCTTTGAATTCGCAGCCGTCGATGGTCAGGCGGACGAGGGTACGGTCCTTGTGCCAGCCTTGGATGCCTGCGGCGCCGGGGTTGATGTGCAGCAGATTCAGCGTCTTATCGAATTTCACCTTCAGGATGTGCGAGTGGCCGGCGATGAAGAGCTGCGGCGGGTTCGCGAAGAGCGTCGAGCGGACGCTGAAATCGTAGTTGCCGGGATAGCCGCCGATATGCTTGATGAGCACATCCACATCCTCGCACTTAAAGCGGTTCAGTTCGCGGTACATCAGTCGCAGGTCGCCGCCGTCGCAGTTGCCGCAGACCGCGCGGAAGGGTCGGAAGGCTGCCAGTCGGTCAGCCACCTCCACGCTGCCGATATCGCCGGCGTGCCAGATCTCGTCGCAGGGCTCGAAGTAGTGCAAGTACTTCTCATCCCAGTAGCTGTGCGTATCGCTTAATATGCCTATCTTTTTCATTTTCTCAACCTCCTCATATACCATATTAGCATCGGGATCGTCATGGCGAACGAGCCGAAATCACTCACGGGCATCGAGTACCAGACACCGTCGAGATCCCAGAACAGCGGGAACACATACGCCATCGGCAGCAACAGGAACAGCTGACGCGACAGCGAGAGGAAGATCGAGACCTTCACCTTGCCGATGCTCTGGAAGAAATGGGTGATGGTGGCCTGCGAACCCACGACGAAGAACACCAGCATGTCGAGTTTGATACCGCGGGCGGCGAGTTCGATCAGCGTCTCGTCGGTCGTGAAGATACGGGCGATCTCTCTGGGGAACAGCATCGAGAGGCCCCACCCCACCAAGAGGATGGCAGTCGCACAGGCGATGGCGAGATACAGGCAACGGAACATGCGGTCGTATTGCTTGGCGCCGTAGTTGTAGCCCACGATCGGCTGCATGCCCTGGCACACCCCCATCACAAACATAAAGAACATCATCACCACCGAGTTGGCGATCGAGTAGGCCCCTACCGCCATGTCGCCGCCGTAGCGCACGAACTGGTTGTTCATAAAGATCACGATTACGCACGAGCAGACGTTCATCAGGAAAGGTGAGATGCCGATGCCAATGATACTGGTCACCAGCCGCTGCTTCAGCTTGTAGATGCCACGCTGCAGGTGTAGGATCTCATTTTTGTTCGAGAAGAGCCACAACTGCCAGCACATCGCCATCGTCTGCGAAGTCACCGTCGCCAAGGCTGCGCCGCGGATGCCCCATCGGAACCACCAGACGAACAGCACCACCAGCACGATGTTCATCGCCACTGTTGACAGCACCGAATACATGGCGTGTTTAGGCTTACCTGCTGCTCGGAGCACGGCATTCATACCAAAATACATGTGGGTCATCACATTACCCAACAGGATGACCGTCATAAACTCACGGGCGTAGGGTAACGTCACCTCGCTGGCGCCGAAGAACAGCAGGATCGGGTCCAGGAACAGCAGACAGATCACCATAAACGAGAAACCGATGATCAGGTTCAGCGTAAGGGTATTACCCAGCAGATTCTGAGCTGTCGGGTAGTCCTTCTGTCCTAACTTCACACTGATAGAGGCACTCGAGCCCACGCCCACCGCCGCACCGAAGGCCGCGCTCAGGTTCATAAAGGGGAACGTGATGCCCAGACCCGCGATGGCTTCCGGACCCACGATCTGACCGATCATCGCCCGGTCGATGATATTATAGAGACTCGACGCCGACATGGCCACGATGGCCGGCAGGGCATACTGCCAAAGCAACTGCCCCACAGGCTTCGTTCCCATTTCCAACGCCGCTTGCTTATGATGATCCATTCTTTTTGATTTTGCGGTGCAAAGGTACGACTTTTTTCCGATACCGCCATACATTTCCCCTTCAATTTAACATTTTACATGTTACATGCCCAAAAACCTATCACTGGGGCCTGGCCCGAGTGATAGGTGGCGGCAGGGACCTATCACCGGGGCCTGGCCCGAGTGATAGGTTAGATGGGGATATCTACTGCTGGCAGCCAGGTTGTTTCTAGCTGGAAAGCACTGGTCGCAGTGGCATTAAACAGGGCACCGGTGAGCTTCGTCATCCGATTCCGCTTCAAGGGGACATCTTCCACCACCTTTGTATATAATACCTCGTCATTGGCATCCAGTACCTCGATGGTCACGTCCATCTTCTCCTCATCGCTCGCCAGGAACAGGGAATTACCAATCTTAATCGCCGCACCAGGAGCCGCACTCGGCAGACTCACCGTCACGAACCCGGCATCATCTGCTGCCAGTCCCGTCGTCGGATTAAAGCGCTTGCTGCCACCACCAAACGTGGTCCTGATCTTCGCCGCATTCGCCGGTCGCTTATCCGTTGACACGATCCCCAACCTGGAGATCACACGGTTTAACGTAATCGTACCGAGATCCATCGCTGCCGTACCACTTACCACAACAGGCTGCGTCTTCGCAAACGTCTCGCGCACCTTTTCCGATGTATAGGCCGCCACCGTCGGACTCGTCAGCGTAAACACATCCCCCTCGAGACTGTCACGCGCCACCACTACCATCGTGTACGACCCAAGCGGCAAGCTGCAAGTAAAATCCCCGAAAGTCTCGTAGGTGCTGTGATTGTCCTTCAGTTGCGTCACCTTGCAGACCTCGGTCGCACCCTCATAGAACGCCAGCGTCATCGCCTGCACATCTTTGTAACCGGCAGGACTCTCAGCGCTTCTTGTCCCCGGAAAATCTTCCATCGAAACGGAGAAGTCCTTCACATGCACGCTCACCGGTGCACATCTTCTGGTCTCCTGATTAGAGAGGTTATCAACTTCCTCAGTACAGCTACTGAAGGTTACCACTGCGCTTACAAAAAGCGCCATGCCACAAAGGGCTCTGAAATGTAAATTAAATTTTTTCATTTTTGTCTTCCTTAGTAAGACTTCTTGTTAACTTTGTCACTATTGACTGTGCAAAAGTAAACAGAAATCTAGAAAAGACCAAATGATTTACAGATTTTAACTCTTATCGGGGATGAAAACCTATCGCTGGGGCCTGGCCCCGGTGATAGGTGGCGGCAGGAACCTATCAGTGGGGCCTGGCCCCAGTGATAGGTGATTATTTTGGGGAATAATTTGGTGGTTTCGGAGAAAATGATTAATTTTGCAGCCGTTATCAGTAATTCTATGTTCTATGACAAGACAAATCAGGCAACAAAGTTCAACTGGCATCCATCATGTGATGCTGCGCGGTATCAATCGTCAGATGATGTTTGAAGACGAAGATGATTACCGCAAATTCGTGTTTATCCTCAAGGACATGGTCCAGCCTCACGACCAGCTCCGACGGCCATTACCACCTCGTTGTGCCATCTACTCCTACTGTTTGATGCCCAACCATGTTCATCTGCTCATTCAAGAAAAAACGGATAAGCTGGCCGCTGTCATGAGGGATGTCGCATCGCGATTCGCAAGGTATTACAATGACAAATACGAGCATTTCGGCCACCTTTTTCAGGATCGGTACAAGAGTGAACCGGTGAATGATGCCGCCTATTTTCTTATACTTATTAGATATATCCACCAGAATCCTATCGCTGCCGGACTGTGTAACGACGTGGAGTCTTATGAATGGAGCAGTTGGTTCGAGTTTACTGCAGACCCGAGGCGTTTGTCTTCTATTTGTGCTGTTGGGGCTGTCCTGAAGAAATACCCGTTGGAGGAGTTGCGCGAACAGGTCAACACTCCGTTGCCGAAGACGCTCAAGATGTTAGAATATGACTCTCGGGGGACTGTTTCCGACGAAGATGTGAGAAACTTCCTTTCGTCTAATTATGGAATAAAACATCCTGCCGACCTCGCTCTTTACGACAAAGATCGTCGCAACGAAATCCTCAAGGCCGCCAAGGATTTTGGAGCGAGCATTCGACAACTGGTACGGCTCACCTCCCTAGGCTATTTTATTGTTCAAAACGCCTAAAACCTATCACTGGGGCCAGGCCCCGGTGATAGGTGGCGGCAGGAACCTATCAGTGGGGCCTGGCCCGAGTGATAGGTTTATAACCGTTCATAAACTAATTTTTAGCTAAAATATTTGGTTATTAGCGAAAGTTTATGTACCTTTGCAGCCGTATGGAAGAAATATTAGATATCAAATCAATGCCTACGGTTCAAATCATCCAGGCATTAGGCAAGCGGTTCAAGGAGTATCGGATTGCAGCAAGAATGACACAAAAAGAAGTCGCTGAACAATCTGGAGTAAGCCTTCTGACTATCAGACGGTTTGAACAGGGCTATTCATACGACATCAAACTTGGCAACCTCATAGCCCTATTGAAGGCTATCGACTTTGCAGACGGCATAGTTGATATTCTCCCTGAATTTCCTGTTTCGCCTTATGCACTGGCCAGGCAAGATGCCCACAAACCCAAAAGAGTAAGACATGGACAACAACATTAAAGTAACTATATGGGGCAAAGAAGTTGGCCGACTCACATGGGACGCTAGCAGAAAACGTTCCATTTTTGAGTATGCGCCGAGTTTTATCAAAGGAGAACTTGACATTGCTCCTCTGACGGCATCCATTCACGACCGTAGAAGCCGCCTACCCTTTTACGGTGAAGCCAATAATGGCGTGTTTTATGGCCTTCCAGCCTTCATCAGCGACAGTCTTCCCGGGAAATGGGGTGATACAGTTTTCTCAGCATGGGCCTCTGCAAACAATCTTGACGAGGACCATTTGACAGCTGTTGACAAGCTATCCTTCATAGGCAAGCGAGGAATGGGTGCGTTAGAATTTGAACCTTCTCAAAAAATCGGTTCAGGCGAGATGAGCCTTGAACTTGATCAACTGTATCGCAAGGCGCAAGAAATTCTTGAGAAAAGAGAAGAAACCATTATTGACGGCAAGGACCTCACCCTGGAAACATTATACGAAGTAGGTACATCAGCAGGAGGACAGCATACCAAAGCTATCATTGCACGTAACAACAAAACTGGTGAAATCCGTTCTGGCCAGGTCATGTTATCTCCCGACTATACTTACTACCTGCTGAAAATCGCCGAGAAAGACTACTATCCACTTACCAAGGTCGAGATGGTTTACTATAAACTGGCGACAATGGCAGGCATTACCATGATGCCATCCGAATTGATATCGATTGATGGCGACGAGCATTTCCTTACCGAGCGATATGACCGAAAGGACGGCAAGAAGATTCACACTCAGACGCTTGCCGCCATGAATCCCAATGCCAGGAACTATGAGGATCTGATGACCGTCTTAGACAAACTCAACATCCCATACAAGGAAAAAGAGGAAACGTTCAGGCGAACTGTATTCAATATCCTTGCCACTAATGTTGATGCACACATCCGTAATTTCTCTTTCATGATGGAGGAAGGTGGAACTTGGCACATCACACCGGCATACGACCTGACATTCTCGTGTTTCAATCCAGGAAACAAGTTCGACCCAGCCCATTATCTGAGAATCGGAGGAAAAACCGTTGATATCGGATATGAAGACTTGGTAGAATTCGGACGCAAGTTCAGCATCACCAATCCGAATGAAATCATCCAAAGCACAACCGATTGTGTAGCGAAATTCCGCCCTATCGCCCAGGAGATTGGAGTGGATCGCTATTGGATTGACAAAATCGAAGAGCACTTTGCCGAGATGTCGCCAAGGATGCTCTCGATGCTCAATGGCTATAAGCCCCTCTCTTTCGACTACATCATCCCTGAAAAGGGCATCACCGTCAAGAACCTTCATTGGACGGAAATGGGCAATGGCGCCATGCGTCTGGAAGCCGAGCTGAATGGCACACCCTTCAGAGCCACTTTTGCCAAGAAATCCAAGGAATACCCAGCCATCATAGAAAATGGTGGCATCAAAATGCCATTCGAGAAGCAGAAAGAATATGTTGAGAGATTATTCCTGCCTAGAGTAACCTATTAAAACCTATCACTGGGGCCAGGCCCCGGTGATAGGTGGCGGCAGAAACCTATCAGTGGGGCCTGGCCCGAGTGATAGGTAGAGGATGAGGGTGGCAAGGATGCCTGACAATAGGAAGGGGAAATAGACGCTGCGCCAGAAGTATTTCCAAGGGAAGCCATGTCGTTTGACGGCGAGAACCACAGAGGCGATATGGCTTATGGCCTCAAAGAACGACAGACTGGCCAGTACTGTCCAGTAAGGCAACCCTTGCTGCAATAGTAACCACGCCACGGGGATGTTCATCAGCAATGATACCATCTCAATCATCTGATAGTATTTCGGATCGCCGAGGGAAAGGAAATACACATCCACCAGGGCATGCAGACTGCGAAGATAGTAATAGCCGCCCATGGCAAGCGCAAAGGGAATCACATATTCTGGCACCTGACCAAGCCAAAACTGAACCAATGGGCGCGCCAATGCCAGCAAAGGCAGCGTGACCATCAGATAGCATGCAAACGATGCCTGGGCGTTGCGACAGAGAAGACGATGGAAATCCCGTCTGTCAGAAGAGGCTGCAGCGGCATTCGTTTGTGGCCGGAAAGCTGTGCTGACATTACCTGACAGCATGTTACAGCCCTTCATCATCTGATAGGCTATACTGCGCGCAGCATTCACCACGACGCCTCCCGACAGGTTGAAAAGATAGTTCACACTCTCATGAAGTACGGAATAGCCCGTCCAACCCAGAAAGTTCCATCCGGCAAAGACGCCCATCTCTTTGATCAATGGTCTGTTCGGTCGCCAGGTCATTCTGCATTCAGAGAAATGTCGTCGGCAATAGAGGGCATTCAGGCTTCGTATCAAGAGAGACGCCAAGAACAGCATCAGCGAATAATTGATCAAGTGGTCGAAAGGCCCTGCATCTATCAGAAAGATGATTCCCAAGGTTAGCAGCCGCTCCGCCACTGCCAACACTGAATAGACATCCATCCGCTCATGGGAAAGAAGCAAAGCATCGTAGGGAACGGTCAGCATCGATATCACAGCCGTCGCTATGGCTATTTGGAATATCACCTTGGCCACATTCATCTGTTCAACTGTCAGGTTCAGATGAAGCAAGGCATAGAGGCCAACCGTTTCCAAGAAAAACACAAAGATGGCAGCCATCAGCAACTGCACCAACACGCCCGTACTGAACACCTGCTGAAGACGGATCTCATCGCCAGTGCCGCGTGTATAGTTAAGAAACCGTTGAATGGCATTAGAGAAGAACACCCGCAACGACATAAACATCAGCACCACACTGCCCACCACGTGATAGACGCCGTAGTCCTCAATTCCCAGTTTCTGTAGCAAAACCCTGGAAGCATAGAGGCTGACAACGAGCACAATGCCGCTTTTGGCGAAAAGCAGTGCCGTGTTTTTAGCGATGCGATTGTTTGCCTGATTCATGGGGGAATTACCTTTATGCCGTTTTTTAGGGCGCAAAAATATGAAAAACTTTCTTAACTACCAAATTTTACCTGAAAAAACCTATCGCTGGGGCCTGGCCCCGGTGATAGGTGGCGGCAGGAACCTATCAGTGGGGCCTGGCCCGAGTGATAGGTGATGGATTAGTCTTTGTCGAGGTCGTCACCGCCGTCGGTGTTGCCGGGGTTGTCGCCGGAGGCGGGGGTGGTGGGCTGCTGGTCTCCGCCGGCAGCGTTATCGCCAGAATTGCCGTTCTGCGAAGAACCACTATTCGAATCCGTTGCGACGTTTGCGACTGAGCTTTCGGGCTTGAGATAGACGGCGCGGGTGTTGACGCCACCGTAGGAGTCGTAGGCCGCCTTCTTCGCCGCATCGCTGCGGTAGTAGGTCAGCATCTCGTTCTCCACGAACAAGCGCTGGCTGCCCACCTTGAGGGCACCACCTTTATCCTGACGACTGTGTACCCACGCACATCCCGCATTCGCCAGTGGCTCACGCATACCGAGCACATACTGGCCGTCTGCGCCCGTCGAAACCGATGTGAATCCGAGCGCGCTCACCTGCGTCAGCAGGGCCGTCTCGTCATTCTTATCCAGCACCACCTTCCACGAATCCATCGTTGCGCGCGGCACACCGCTGAACGCATCGCGCGTCTGCTTCGCATGGAAAAACGTGATCTGGTCATGCTCCTCCCAGCCCGCGTTGTTCGCTATCACAGCGGCGGCCAACTGTGCCACGGTCGTCTCCGCGCCGATCACCAGACTGCCCAGCGCGATGTCGCTCACTACCACGCCGTTCGCCTTCTTCTCCACTGCGATGCTGGTCAGCGAGCCGCGACAGAACTGATAATCCGCCACCACGCACCCGCCGTTCAGGCGCTCCTGTTTCGTGATAAACACGGGGCTCACGCCGTAGTTCGCCTGAATCATCATGTTATACACGCTCACGCCCGAAGGCTTCCCTTCGAATGCCAGCAGCAGTCGGTCGTTATACAGCTGGTGGTTGGCCGCCACATTACTCAGTTGGCAGCGCATAAACATCTGCTTCTCACTGCGTCGCGGCGTACTCGCCTTGCGTGGTGATCTCGCCAGGATCGTCCCATTCACCGTCTGTCGCGTCTGGAAACTGTCATTCAACTTACCTCTGGTCTCACTCAAAAATCCTGATGTCTTTGCCATAATTTAAATCCTCCTCATTTTATAAAGTTAAACAATTTTCAAAATCTTAACGTGTCGATCGTTTCTGGTTCAGCTTATCCTTGACCGGGCACTCAGTCCGATACGGACAATCATACACCGCTTCAATCGCCTCCTTCAGATCCTTCACCTCGCTTCTCAGTTTCTTGACCTCTGTTTCTAACGGGCCAATGATCAACTCCCTGAACTTGTTGACGAACTCGCTGCTCAAGTCCAACTTTTTCATCTGGTTTTCGGTCTTCAGACCTTCCACCTCCTGCTTGTGTTTCTTACCTGCCACGAACCAGCCGCAGCTGCCCAGCAGCGTCATCAAACTCAGTAACACTTCTGTCCAATTTATCATTTCAAATCCTCCTTATGTTTTAACAAAACCTATCACTGGGGCCAGGCCCGAGTGATAGGTGGCGGCAGAAACCTATCAGTGGGGCCTGGCCCCAGTGATAGATTCTCGGTTAACACCTTGGCGCTTATAGCTGACGTGCAAAAACGTCGGATAAACGATCAACTGGTCAAAATTGCCCAGCTGTTCGATGATTTCAGCCAGCCTTTTGTTGTCTGCACATGTGATGTCGGCGGCTTCGCCTTTCAGATGCTGTGAGTTTTTCACGCCGCCCACGGCTTTGTTGTGCGCCAGACACCTATAGCCGCTATTCACGGTGATCGGCATTCCCAGGCGTTCTCGTGCCGGGTCCAAGACATGCTCCACCAACGCCTGCAGATTCTGCTCCGCCGACGGTGGGAGTTGCCCGCAGCACTTGCAGGCAAACTCCTTCATTTCAAAATACCTCATGATTCCTCCTTTCATATAAAAACCTATCGCTGGGGCCTGGCCCCGGTGATAGGGGGCGGGAGAAACCTATCAGCGGGGCCTGGCCCCAGTGATAGGTCATCAGTTTATTCAGGTGTGCATTGATTGTGATGCCCCAAACTTTTTCAAATCTTTCAGTTGTTACACGCTCAGCGCGTAGCCCGTCAATTGAGTCTATGAGGCTTGCTTCCAGCTCTTTTACCTGCTTCACTGTGAGCTTCATCCGCTTCGAGATGCTCCGATAATCCGGCAGCTCGAACGCCAGTTCCACGTATGTGACCATTCGGGGATCACCACTCTTTCGGGCTGCTGCCCTCGCGATTCTCATCCCCTTGTCACGCTCACTCTCATAGCGTTCGAGCTCTGCCATCTTCTCCAACTCGGCTTCTATCTGCCAGTTGCCCAGACGCACCTCAGGGCCCACCTCCTCGGGCGCATTTGCATCATCAAATCCGTCCTCGTCAACCTCACCGCGCACCAGTTCTCCGGTTGATTTCAACAACGGTTCACCGTTTAACCGGTAGTCACGTAACGTATGCGCCATATCACTTCTCATCACATTGATCATCAGTGTACTGAGCTTCGTACCCTCCTTCCAGTGCCACTTGTTGTTCGGATCCTTCAGCGCCAAATATGCCCGCTTCGGGAAATACTCGATGGCCGACTCGCCCAGATTGGCTTCCGAGAAGGCACCGAACTCCTTGCAGTTCTCCAACTCATCCGTCAGCCAAAAAGAGGCGATCTTAAACGCCTGGCGCCACTCCTCTGGTGTGGCTTTACTCAGCGGTTTGTAACTCTGTTTAAATTTTTTCTTTCGCATAAGTTTTATTTATTAGTTATTATTTTCGATGTCCCTTCACTGAATGTTATCCAATCCAGCGCCCCTCCTGAATCTCAAGCACTTACACATTTTTTCAGTAACGGGAGTCGGAAAAAGGGCACACCCTTTTGATCCTTTTCGACAAAGAACGTAAGCAGTGAGAGGAGAGTGAAGTTAGCTTCAACTTTCCAGAATCGCGTCGCTCTTCGACGTCAGTCAAAGGAGTTTTTTAAGAAATAAAAAAAAGAATATTTGTGTTTTTCAGAATAGAGCAACCTTTTGCTGCTTTTTCAATAGAAATAGCAGACTCTCTTGCTCTAATAATTTCTGCAACTCAGCATAATTAATCTCCCTGGTCTCCCCATAATACCGATAATAAATAGCGCCCTCTCTCAGTATCGGATGATGCGGTCTCACACACATCACCGGCTTCTTCTCAGCCTCCTCCACGCTCAAAACCCCGAAACGCTTCCCCTCATGCGTCACAACACCCATCTTCCATTTCAACGCTGGCGTAAAGTACTTCAGCATCAGTTCCTCGATATACGCCGGATCAAGCATCTCGAATTTCGTGTTCGTCATTCCCACTGGCACGTTGGGCGAATTCTTCACGCCAAACACAATACGTCCGCCCGTGTTATTCGCCATCCCCACCAGCGTCTTGATATACTTCAGCACATCATCTCCCCGGTGGAAATTCTCCTTATACTCCAGTTCAGTACTCTCCGGCTCTCTCAGATAGCCCAGCTCGTCAGTCTCAAAATCAAACATCATATTTCAGTTTTAAGTCCTTCGTCAACAACAGATACACGAACAGAAAGTCTTTATACGTCCACGCCTCCTTCGGCTCGACGCCGTTCTGCTCCAGGATACTCACCAGTCCCTCCTCGGGCATGTCGAACGCTTCCGCTATCTCCGCCGTGCGCCATGTAAATCCCGACTTCTGCAGGAATCGGTCAAACTGTGCTTTCGCCGCAATATCCCCGTTGGCCGCCTCAAATCCATGGTAGCACGAGCCCCCGTACTTCGGTTGGAATTCGCCCATGGGCACAGCTTCTATTTTCAACCGTCCGTCTTCTCCCTTCACGATGCGCGTCTCAAACCTGATCGGTACGTCAAAATTGTACATCAGCAGTTTGTAGGTCGTGTTACAGAACTGCGCCACCAACTGCAGTGTCGTGTCGTGCATCAGCACATGCTGCGTAAATCCCTGCATACACATCAGATAGTCATCGACCTCTTCATCCCGCTGATACGAGAAGCCCTCTATCCCATGCGCCATCAGTTCCTGCACGGCCTCCTCCCACGAGTTGTACACCAGCCTGTACGTATCACTCAGTCGATAGGGAAACACGTCGCCACCCAGAAAAACATCAAAAGTGCGAAGACAGTAGTCCTCGAAGTCCTCACAAGAGGACAATAAAACTTCGTTCTCTTTTATCATATTATTTATAATTTATTATAATAGAATCTAATTTTATTTGTTTTTTCTTGCATATTTCTGGATTATTACTTATCTTTGCACTCGAATAGCTCCGAATTTCGGCTGCAAAATTACATATAATTGTAATATTTACCAAGAAAAGTAGAAAGAATATTCCATATAGTAGTAAAATTTTAGCAAATTTTAATCATTATGATCACAGAAAACGACCAGAAACCTATGCAGGGCGTATCAGAACGCTTCGTCCAGGCTGCAGAAGAACTCCGGCTTACGGGCCGCCAACTCTTCCGCGATGGCATTGTAGCCAACGACCAGGTGCTCTCCAAGATAAAGAAGGGCTGGCAGAAGCCCACCAAGAAGGCCATCGAGGCTTTCTGCGAGAAATATGCCGTCAGTGCTGCCTGGATGTACACCGGCGAAGGCTGTCCCTACCTTGGACGGCGAACAGCATTCGAGCCCATCATGGAACTGCCAGACACCCGCCCACTCTACCGCTCCGACTTCACCCTCTGCCTCGATGCCAACGGTCTCCCTGTCTCTGGCGACGGTGACTGCCTGGTCTGTTTCCCCTGTGCCGGTGACATCGATTTCTGGTGTATCAACAAGCAAAGCGCCCTCGCCCCCCTCATCCAGCCCGGCGACCTCATCGCCCTCAAGCGCCTCACCTCCTGGCGTGCGTACATCCCCGGCGACGCCGTCTGCGTCGTCATCACCCCCGAGCATAAGCTCCTGCGCAAAGTTTCCGTCACGCAAAGTGATGATCAAAGCATTGCTTTTATTCAGATGGTCGATGGGAATCCAGTAGAATCAAAGATTCCTAAGAACTTAATTTTAAATATATATAAGGTCGTGGGGGTCTATAGGCAGCAATAGGCAAAAAGAAAAAGGCCGATGCTTTAGTTTGCATCGGCCTTTGAGATGAGACCTATCACTGGGGCCTGGCCCCGGTGATAGGTGGCGGCAGGAACCTATCAGTGGGGCCTGGCCCCGGTGATAGGTTAATTTTTTAGACATCCGATTGGAACTACTAACACCCCATCCTCTGGACGCTTGTATGCATAGTCACCAACACCTGTCAAAACCATTAAGAAGGAAGGCTTCTTCATCTTAGTAGTATCAATCTTATCTGATAGTGCTTTTAGACTCTCAGCCCCTTCTTTTATTAATTCATACCCTCCGAGCTTTACTTCTATCAGACCGTAAGAACCATTTCGAAGATGAACGACCGCATCGCACTCAAGATTATTCTTGTCCCTGTAGTGGTAGACCTTTCCATCCAACGACTCTGCATAGACACGTAAATCCCTCACAGCAAGTGTTTCAAAAATAAGGCCAAACGTATTCAAGTCATTAATCAAATCGTTTGGACCCAAACCCAAAGCTGCTGTAGCAATGGATGGATCTATAAAATATCGAGTATCCGAAGTCCTGATAGCTGTCTTACTCCTCAAATTTGGATTCCACGCAATAGAATCTTCTATAACAAAGATTTCCCTTAGCGCCTTAATGTAACTGTACACAGTATTCTCAGACATTTGCTCATCACCGTTGTTCTTGATGTCTGCCAATATTGTTCCAGCCGTTGCTTGACTAGCCTGGTTACGAGCATAAGAACGCATGATGCGTTTGGCTAGTTCCTCATCCCTATCTACATCATCCACTCTCTTGATATCACTATTAACCACAGAGTCGAAATAGTCGAATGCTTGTGCAAGAGCAGCTTTATCGCTCTTTTTCAGCACAGCCTTTGGCCATCCACCTCGACAAGTAAGATATGCGAGTCTATCCAAATCTATATGGCTTTCACCATCAACAGACTCTGGATTCTTAAATAATTCACCCAAACTTACCATTCCTGTTGAGTCTTCCGACTCCCATAATGTCATCGTACGTAACTTAAGACGTGAAATTCTTCCAGTTCCAGTATGATGTATCTGTTCCTCCTGTATCACATTTCCCTCTTTATCCTTCTTCGGTTTAGGAGGTACAGCAGAACCTGTCAGTATAAACTGTCCATCATCCTCTCGTCTATCCACCTCATTTCTCACCGCATCCCAAAACTGGGGAGCAATCTGCCATTCATCTATCAGCCTTGGCGTATCACCAACCAAAAGTTTCGTAATATTCGTTTTTGCAAGAGCTAAGTTCTGACTCAACTTATCAGGATCTGCCATTGACAGAACACTACCTGCCTGTTGCTTAGCTAATGTTGTCTTACCACAGAACTTTGGTCCCTCAATTAGAACAGCACCTGAAGCTTCCAATTTATCTGCCAGTATTTGGTCTGCAATTCTTTTCTTATATTCCATCTTCTTGACTATTTTGGTGCAAAGATACAAATTAAATTTCAAATTCAGCCACTTTTTTAACAATAAATGTGGCAGTTGGCCGATTTTTAATGTGGCAGTTGGCCGATTTTTAATGTGGCAGTTGGCCGATTTTTAATGTGACAGTTGGCCGATTCTCGTTTGGTTATTTGGCGCAATTTCATTTGGTTATTTGGCCAAATTGCATCTTCTCTCTGCCGCTTATACTACGCGCAGCCCATAAAAAGACCCAAGCCAGACCTATGATGGTCTGAGCTTACCGAAATGTCTGAGCGACAGGAGGAGCGGTTGCATCCCCCTATGTAGGGGGCCTTGGGGGTAACAGTCTTCTTTGGTTCTTTTTCTTCTGCTGACAGAAGAAATGAACAAAACCCTTTTGGTTCTTTTCGAAAAGAACAAACAGTGAGCACAAAGCCAAGCTTGTTTGAGCTCTGTCGAGTCGTGAGGACTTTAGCCTGCAGATTAAGCATAAAAAAATATGCTTAATCTGAAAACAGGACATAAAGCACTGACTACCAATCATATATATGTTATTCGCTAAGGTTTGAAATATACAACATCATGTCCATTAAGGTATGATTATAATTTCTATTTTGCACGTTTATTGCATTTTAAGCATAAGAAAATTTGTTTAGTTTGCAAAAAGTTTGACGGCAGTTTACGCACAATGGATTCCGAGAACAGGTACCAATATTTGCTATGCCAATTGGAAGAACGGAAGGAAAGATCAGGGTGAAGTTGATATCGTGGGGATAAACCCTGCTAAACTTAAACCTGAATGGGCAGTGGAGATTAAATGGACGGATAGTTTTTTTTACAGTCCACAAAATCTTCTCTCACTCAAATCGTATATGGAGAAGAATGAAATGGATTACGCAATGGTGACTACCAAAACTGAAACTGGCATGAAGGATATGCCATTTGGTAAACTACAGTTTATTCCTGTGGCGTGCTATGCATATACTGTGGGCAGAAATACTTTGACTTCTATGAAGAATTCTTTTGGAATATAAAGAATCCTTCGCCATAAGCCAGACCTATGATGGTCTGAGCTTACCTTCGCTGGGTTTTATCGCTTATTCGAGCGTAGCGAGTCTTAAGAACCAGCCAGGTTCTATGATGGTTCTGGCTACCTTAATGAGATTTTCAAAATTGTGGTTTTCCCAATTTTGGAACTGCATCCTCCCCTTGCGGGGAGGCCTTGGAGGGGCGAATGCTTTCTTTGGTTCGTTTCTTTCGCGCCGAAAGAAATGAACAAACCTTTCTGTTTTCTTTAAAAAGAAAAAAAGGGAGAGTCCCTTTACAAAAGGAACTCCCCCTCAAAAATTTAAGATCCCGTATCAAACCCACCGGAATCACCGCCGCCAGTGTCACCGCCACCTCCGGATTCACCGCCTGTCGAATCGCCACCTCCGGTCGATCCAGGTTCATCGCCCGTTCCAGGCTCATCGGTCGTACCACCGCCAGTCTGGCCGCTCGAGCCACCGCTCTGCGAAGAACCGCTCTGGCCACCGGTGTCACCGCCCGACGGATTCGCCGGCGTCACCCATCCGCTGCGAACCCCATTCGTCTCATCATCCGGATGCAAGAACACCCTCCTACTCGTAATACCACCATAGCTCTGCACACTCGCGTCAAACGCCGCCTGACCCATGTAACTCTCCAACACCGAAGAATCCACCGTCAGTCGCTGCGAACTCACCGTCAGGTTCTTCTGCTCGTCCTCACGGCTATGCACCCACGCCGCAGCACCGTTCTCAATCGACGTCCCCATACCCAGGAACCCGCCGACGCTCGAGAAACCCAGACTCGTCACCACCGTCCACAACAGCGTCTCGTCCGTCACGTCCAGCTTCACCTTCCAGCCCCTGATCTTCGCGCGAGGCACACCCTGCGAGTCCACCTTCTGCTCACCATAGAAGAACGTCAGCTGGTCACCATCCTCCCAGTCCTCGTTCAGCGACTCCACAGCCACAGAGAAGTCCGCCAGCGTCGTGTCCTCGTTGATCACCAGGTCACCCAGCGCGATGTCCGTCACCAACACGCCCTCACCGTTCATCTCGTACTCGATGCCCTGCAACTTTCCGTTCGAGATCTTGTACGGCGCCAACACACACCCGCCGTTATCCAACTCACTCTTCTTCAGATACACACACGTCATCCGCACGTTCTCCTTGATAAACGCGTTGTAGTCACTCGTACCCGCAGGCAGCCCCTCATGACTCTTCTTCAGCGTCTTATGAAACTGCGTGTACACCGCACCCAGGTTTCCCCACGCCATGCGCAGCTCACCCTGAGCCTTCGTCCTCAGTGGCGTCTCCGGCTGCTCCGGAGCCACATATACAGCCACCTTACCACTCTTCGTCTGCTGAAACTGCAGCGGTCCGATCTTCCCGCTCAGCTCCTTCAATAATCCAGTTGCTTTTCCCATAATTCAATTCCTTTCTTTACTTTTTTGTTAAACTTCCGCTCGACCCGAAGGGGCGCTTGCTACCAACGGGACGCAAGAATTTTAAATTTTAATTTTCAATTCTATTTCGGGGTCTGACCCCATTGTGTCACCAATAGGATAGGACATTGCCTAATGCCCCGCCCACTACCCCCTTCGGAAAGAGGATTTCATCCACATTCCTCAGCCGAAATCGGTATCTGGCCGATGCACACATCCGCCAGGTTTATTGATACTTTCGAAGCCGTTGTCTTCGATTACTCCCGTTCCGCTTCCACGAAACATGCAGAAAAGTCGGATAAGTAATCAATTGGTCGAAATTACCGTTCTCCTCAATCAACTTCTTCAGCGTCCAGTTACCTTCCACCGTACCGGTCGTGATGTCAGCCGCTTCACCTTTCATGTGCTGACTGTTTTTCACGCCTCCCACGGCTGCATTGTGTTCAGGACACCTGTATCCACTATTTACAAAAATCTGCTTGCCATATGATTGGCGAGCCGGATTCAGCACATTCTCTACCAGTGCCTCAATGTTAGCCTCTGCCTCCGCAGGCATCTTACACTTCCCGCATCGGCAGAGGAACTCCTCCTTCTTAAAATACTTCATCTTTTATACTCCTTTCTAAAATTAAAACACTATGGCTCTCCCACTCAATGCGCAAGCCATTAAAAACTCATCGCGAACCCCAACGGGGCAAAGGCTGGAGAGCGATACCAAAACTTTGAAAATCGGCGGTTTCTGCGATTTTCAATTGAGCCCTTCCATATAGGGAAGGGACGGGGTTAGGTGGATGCTTTCTTTAGTTCTTTCATTCGCGCCGAAAGAAAGGACAAATCCTCAGCGCTATCAGCGCTAGAATTACGAAGAACATCCACTTTAATGTCGAGTGCAGAGCGATTCCGTCGCTCTGGTTCTTCCCATTCCTCACAAGAACCGAATCTCGTTTCTCAATAAAGACCGTGTCGGTCTTAATCACTGTTTTCTCGTGACTATCTCGCGCACGGTCTCTATTACTAATTCTGTCTCGTTCTGTCACTTGGAACAGCTTCACTGTGTCACCAGCCTCATTCTGACGTACCGAAATCCTCGTTACTTCCCGAACCGTGTCATGTACAGCCATAACCAGCTGCCCTACGACGGAGTCCGCTTCACGGTATGTTGCGACTCTGTCGCGACTACTCACGCTAGTCACACTTCTGCTCGTTCCGCATCCGCTCACGCACAGGACACTCAGCCCTATAAGGGCAATCGTTAACTTCTTCCACTGCATCCTTCAACTCCTTTACCTCTCGTCTCAATTCACCTACCTCCTGCTGCAGGGGTTCAGCGATATTCTTCCTGAACTCCTCAACATACTCCTTAGCCAGGTCCATATACTTCTGCTTCGACTCAGCCTCCATCTGCTTCACCTCAGCTTCCAGTTTACGCACC
>JAEEGF011070178.1_pt1 | contig 21577 bp, 18 predicted proteins | sample 9134171 | NCBI WGS metagenome assembly JAEEGF01 (sample SAMN16246542, study PRJNA631951) | gut metagenome | biome: gut microbiome; feature: rumen; material: AP-attached | host: Bos | place: Iran: Karaj | collected 2018-10 | reverse complement strand
GTTGGGATTGGTCTTCAGTTGGTCGACCACATACTGGATCTGGTCGATGACACCACCATTGTAGTCTGGCCAAGCACGCCATTGGTGTCCGTATACAGGTCCCAGCTCGCCATTCTCGTCAGCCCACTCGTTCCAGATGCGCACGCCGTGTTCCTGCAGATAGCGTACGTTGGTATCGCCATTGAGAAACCACAGCAGCTCGTAGATGATAGACTTCAAGTGCAGCTTCTTGGTGGTCAAGAGTGGAAAACCCTCGCTGAGCGGATAGCGGCTCTGTGTGCCGAAAATGCTGATGGTGCCCGTTCCTGTGCGGTCACCTTTCACCGTTCCTTCCTTGAGGATACGGTCAAGTATGTCTAAGTATTGCTTCATATTCAGTGGGTATATGTGTGGTTTTGATTCGCCATGCTTTTGGGTAGAGGTTGTTGGCGCGTGTGCCGATGTTCTTCACCAGTCCTAACGGATGACCTTGGAAGCACACCGTGACCTCGCCACGTGGGGTGTCGTCAGGCAGTCGCAAAGCCTCGCCACGCAGATAGTTTATCGCTTCAGCATAGCTGAGCTCAATATTGAATGTTGAGTGTTGAATGTTGAATGATGAATGATTCTCGCTTCGCTTCGATGAAGAGTTTTCCAATGAAGAATTCATTCCTAATTCATAATTTTTCATCGCCTTAGGCGAGCATTTCTCATTCCACATTCCACATTCCACATTCGCTTTGCGCAACGCGCAAAGGAAGAGTCCTTCGCCACGCGAGATGCCAGGGATGAAACGGTAGACGGGCTCGTTGAAGCCTTCCAACAGTGAGCCAGTGATGTTCCATTCGGGTTTGACGTCGATGGGTAACACCTCGGCATCGTATTCCTCCAGTATCCAGCGGATATTCTCTTCGTTCTCCTTTGTATTAAAGGTACACGTACTATATATTAATAGGCCACCGGGATTGAGACATTCCCAGGCATCGCTGACAATGTCGCGTTGCAACTGCCAGCATTTCTCGACGTTCTGTGGACTCCATTCGCGGATGGTAGCCTCGTCCTTACGGAACATGCCTTCGCCAGAGCAGGGTACGTCGCAGAGGATCATATCGAACTTCATCTTCGACTTGCGATAGTCCTTAGGATAAGCGTTGGTGACGATATGATTCGCGTAGCCCCACTTAGTGACATTCTCCAACAGGATACTGGCGCGGTTGCGGATAGGCTCATTGGAATAGAGCACGCAGTCGTCAGGCAATGCAGCACGCAGCAATGTTGATTTACCTCCTGGTGCAGCACAGAGATCAAGAACCTCTCCTAACCTCCCCGAAGGGGAGGAATCTGTCTCCCCTCCTTTGGAGGGGATGGGGGAGGCTTGCCTCAGCACTTCGTCCAAGAACATCGAAGCTGCCTCCTGAACGTAGTAGCAACCTGCATGAAACAAGGGGTCCATCGTGAAGTTGGGGCGTTGTTTTAGATAATAGCCATCACGGCACCAAGGCACGCATTCCCCATCAGCCACAAAGACTCCCCTCCCTTTGGAGGGGTTGGGGGAGGCTTTCTTCGGGTTCAGCCGAATACTCACAGGAGCATCTTCCTCGAACGATTGAAGATAGCGTTCGAAGCGTTCCTCGCCCATTAGCTGGCGGGTATATTCCGTGAATAATTCAGGTAATTCTGCCATTTGCTTGCAAAAGTACAAAAAAAAATTGTAACTTTGCAACTAATTACCCACTTGTTTCGTCTAACAGACAAAAGAAACTAAAAAAAGGAAAGTATGAAAAAGGTATTATTAGCTGTTATAGCAGTTGCAATGCTCACTTCCTGTTCCTGTCACGGGTTGAGAGTGAATTGGACCAGAAGCGAGGCTCATGGCGAACAAACTCGTTCGATAACGGGATTTGAGCGTATCGAGTTGCTGGGGTCGTTAGACGTGAAATACATGCAGGCCGACTCCTTCTCAGTGAAGGTGGATGCCCCAGTAGAGGTGATTAAATACGTGGAAACCCGCGTAGAGGGCAACGTCCTGAAAGTCAACATGAAAGGAGAGAACAACCTGATTAACTTTGGCATCAGGGACAGCGAGAATGTGACGGTGTATGTCACCTCGCCCGACTTCCTGGGAATTACGCTGAGGGGCTCTGGCGACTTTGAATGTCGACACCTGGTGGATACCGACAACCTCGACATAGCTTTGAACGGCTCTGGCGACATCACTTTCGACGACATCATCTGCGACCGTATCAATGTGTCACTGGTAGGTTCCGGCGATGTCGAAGTACGGAACGTGAAGATGCTGCAGTCTTCCGTCAATCTGGTGGGCTCGGGCGATGTCAAGATGCATTTCGACAACGGCGGTACGGTGGAGGCTAACCTGACGGGCTCTGGTGACATCACGCTGGATGGTGAGGTCAAGGAGTATCGCAACAATGTCCGTGGTTCTGGCGATATCAATGCGGAACACTTAACGATAAGAAAATGATATTAATACATAACAAAACGAAAACGACTATGAAAAAGGTACTGATAACATTAACGATGCTGTTGGCGCTCGGTATGGGAGCCCAGGCAGCAGGACAGAAGCATCGTCACACGCCCCAGCAGGAGCTGACCGATTCTACGAGCAAGGGCGGTGTAGAGGTATTCTCGGACACCACCAGCTCTGATACGGTGATCCGTGCGTCGAAAGGACATGTCACCATCAACACCCCCATGGGCTCACACTCCTGGGACTACGACGTGAAGGACGATGACGACTTTGGAAGCATTTTTCACAATGCCTTCAGCGATATGCGAGGCAAAGATCTGGCAGGCATATTGCTCATACTGGGCATCATGCTCATCATCTTCGTGCTGGCTCCCGTACTGATTATCATTGCGCTGTTCTACTTCATCAACAAGAACCGTAAGGAGAAGATACGTCTGGCACAGATGGCCATGCAGCAGGGCCAGCCCATTCCCGACCAGTTGCTCAACGACAATCCGGTCAATACTGACGACGAGTACCAGAAGGGTATGCGCCAGTGCTTCGTAGGTGTGGGACTCATGATTTTCCTGGGCTATGCTGCTGGATCGGTAGGCTTCGGCATCGGTGCGCTGGTGTTCTGCATCGGTCTGGGAAAGGTGTTTGCCTCGAAGACTGCCAACCGACGCGAGCGGGATATCAGAGACTTGAATTCTCAGAACAGACGCGATAACAACAACGATTTAACACAGAATAATTATGACTAAGAAATTGACAAGAAGCAACGACCGCGTATTAGGCGGCGTGTGCGCAGGAATTGCAGAATATCTGGACTTCGATCCCGTAGCTGTTCGTTTGGGTTATGCAGCACTGACGCTGTTCACGGCCTTTGCAGGCATCCCGTTCTATATCGTGGCATGGATTATCATGCCGGATAAAAACCAGATTATTCGACAGTAAAGTGGCATCACTCACTGACATATCTCTCGTTGCGCAGGTGGCTATATCGGGCAACAAACGGGCTTTCGACGAGCTCGTGCGCCGATATCAGTCACCCGTGCGCAGGTTCTTCCTGCATCAGACGCTGGGAGACAGTCAGTTGAGCGACGACTTGGCACAGGACACCTTTATTAAGGCCTATACGAACATCGCCTCGTTCCGCGGCCTCGCTTCGTTCCAGACGTGGATCATGCGCATTGCCTATAATGTGTTTTACGACTACACACGGAAGGCCCACCCTCAGTCCCTCCCTATAGGGAGGGGAACAGATGGACTTGTGAGCGACTACTCCCCTCCATACAGGGAGGGGGCGGGGGTGGGTCTAAAAATGGACATCTATGCCGCCCTGGCACTGTTGAAGCCTGACGAACGGACGTGCATCACGCTGCAACTCATTGACGGATACGACATTGCAGCCATTGCGAAGATTACGCAAATCAAGGAGGGAACGGTGAAGTCGCATCTCTCCAGGGGTAAGGAGAAATTGGCAAACTATTTAAGAAAGAATGGATATGATAAATGATAACGATCGCCTGCTGCAGCAGTTTTTCAGCGAAGCAGCCAGTCAGCAGATAGCCGACAACGGGTTTACGGAGCGCGTCATGCAGCGTCTGCCGATGCGCATGAATTGGTTTGTGCGCGTCTGGAACACCGTGTGCATCGGACTTTTTGCCGTGCTGTTCATCGTGTTCCGTGGCTGGGAATTGCTGGCCGTACAGTTTGAAGTGATGCTGCGGACAATGTCCACACAAACGTTCAGCATCAATCTGATGATGCTGTTCTCAGTGGTTTTCGGTTTGCTCTTTGTCGGAGTAGGCGAGGTTATTTCTTCGGAAATAGCCCGTAAGTAGTACGCAGCACGCGGAACTCCGTGCGACGGTTCAGCTGGTTACATTGTTCCTGCTGTTCTTCATTCTCGAGCGTCTTGACGAATTCTTCCGTCAGGACGTCCTTTTCTTTCAGGAAAGGATACTTCTCAGTCAGCTTGCGGCGGATGGTCTTGGGCTTCTCCTCACCATAGCCTTTAGGTGTCAGTCGGTCGCTGGCAATGCCGTGCTCTATCAGGTATTTCACCACCGACTCGGCACGTCGTTGCGACAATCGCTCATTATACTCGTTGGAGCCTTTGTAGTCCGTGTGAGCTGAAAGTTCAATGGTGACGTGCGGATTCTCGTTCAGCAGTTTTACCAGCTGGTCGAGGGCTTCGGTAGACTCAGGACGCAGTGTGGCCTTGTCGAAGTCGTAGAAGATATTGTCTATCAGCACAGGAGCCGTTATCGAGGCCAGGGGGAACTGTAGCGTGTACTCCTCCGACTTCGTCACAGGCTCTACGCGCAACTGTTCCTGATGGTTCAGGAAACCCTTGCAGGTACCCAGGAACACATAGTCGACACCAGCCTTGATTTCCTGTGTAAAGGAGCCATCGCCCTTCACGCTCAGCTTCAAGTTGGTACCATCGTTGCCCACCATATATACCTGTCCCTGTGGCAGTTCGTAGCCGTCCTTCTCGTACACCCATCCCGTAACGGTCTGGATAATCTCGGGATTGTAGAACGAATAGATATGGTCCCAGCCCTTGCCATCGCCACGGTTGCTCGAGAAATAGCCTTGGTTCTTCATCCCCTCGAACGTCATACCGAAGTCGTCGCCCTGAGAGTTCAGCGGATAACCCGGATGCGAGATCTTAAATGAGGAATTAGAAATGAGAAATGAGGAATTATGATTACTTTCAACCGTATTGTCAGGGCTTGCTGGGTTATCATAATTACTAATTTCTAATTCCTCATTACTAATTATTTTTGCAATGTATATGTCCAGTCCGCCCATGCCCTCGTGGCCGTCGCTCGAGAAATAGAGGTCGCCATTGGGACGGAACGTGGGGAACATCTCGTTGCCTGGCGTATTGATGGGAGCACCAAGGTTTTCGACACCCCCTACCCCACTCGTCGTCAGACGAATGCGCCAGATGTCGTAGCCACCCAATCCGCCAGGCATGTTGCTGCAGAAGTAGAGCCACTGGCCGTCAGGCGACACGGCGGGATGGGCAAAAGCCGACAGCGTATCGCGTGTCAGCTTCAGTTCGGTGGCCTTGCCCCACGAGGCATCGCTGCGGTTCGACGTCATGATGGTGGCAAAGCGGGGATAGTCGGGATCGGTCTTACACTGTGTCAGGTACATCGTCCGACCATCGGGCGTGAACGAACAGACGCCCTCGTCGAAGTCGCTGTTCAGTTCAGAGTCGATGACTTCCGGACGCTGCCATTTGCCCTTTTCGTCTTTCTGTGACACAAAAATATCGCCATTCTTCGTACCAGTGATACCGCTCACCTCGTCGCCCTTGGCCTGGTTGCGTGTCGAGGTGAAGAACAGCTGGTTGTTCTCCTCGCCAGCCAGCATGGGTGAATAGTCGGCACGCCGTGAATTGAAGAAATTCTCACGCTTCACGGTATAGTCGGAGCCCTGCTTCTTCCATTCCGGAGCCTTCTGGGCAGACTTCAGCCCGGTACGGGCTAATTGGGTGAGGGGTGATGGGTGTTCTCTCTTTGAGAGTGTGGCGTTGCGAAGGGTGGTGGATGATGGCCCGTCAAGCGTGTTGGCTTCTACGGAATCCAGAAACTGCTGGAACTGCTTGGCTGCTTCCTTATAGCTGCCGTTCTTCATCAGCTGCTGAGCCAGATACAGGTGTGTCAGCGAGTCAGCCTGCTTGTAGCGGATGGCATTATTATATGCGGCGATGGCCTTTTGCGTGTAGTTGATGCGACGATAGCAGTCGGCCATCTTCAGGGCACGCTGTCCACGGAGTGCACGCTCCTTGGCCGGCGTCTGCGAATAGGCCTTCCGGTATTGTGCAGCAGCATCGAAATACTCCCCAAGGGCGTAGAATTTGTCACCTTTCTTCACAGCCTGTTCGGCTCCGCACCCTATCAGGAGCGTAGCAACTGCCATACAAAACAAAAGGGACAAATATTTTCGCATACTTTATTATAACGCAAAGGTCGCCATTTTATTGCTTTCCTCCCTCCTTTTGACTACATAAGTCCGCCATTCGTATTAAATCATCATCGGCGGCCCTGCAAGAGAGTCGCCGATGATTGGTATTACAATAATCTTTCTTTTAACCATTGAGGGTCACGCCGTCTGTCCCAAAAGTCGTAAATCCATAATGTATCTTCGTACACAAGGTAGATGATACGATAATTCTTATTGATAGACTTTGAACGAAATAGATATTTGTGATTGGCTAACAAAGGTTCAGGATGGCAACTTTCACTTCCTCCCAAGAGTATCCGCCACCACTCTCCATTTCAAGTATCCCGTTATCTATGCGTTCCATTGCTTCCTCATAAGAAGCCGGTCCAATAACTGGCATTGATGTTGTGGTTTCTTTATTCGCCTGTTTTGACAATCTATAATTTCTCATACGCTTGCGCATTTATTTTTTCTGCTGCAAAGATACGAACTATTTTTGAATCTTCCAAAGAATTCGTATTAAATCATCATCGGCGGCCCTGCAAGAGAGTCGCCGATGATTGCTATTTGTACGTTGATGCGTTCTATTAGAATGGGAAGCCGAGCAAACCTTCCGGTGTAATGCTGCCAGGTAGACCGGTTCCAGGCAGTTCGGGAGCAGAGGGCTCATGTGTGCCATCATCAATGCCACCCCAGCCAATGTCATCACTTGTAACACCAGAACCAAGCAACAAAGGCTGATTACTCTTTATCTCTATCTCCTCCAATTCGGGAGTCATATATATCTTCTTCATAATCGTGAGTCTTTATTATTCGTTAATCTGTTTATTTCTGTGGTAGTTATTTCACGACCACCTTTTTACCATTCTGGATATATACACCCTTCTTGGTCGGATTCTCAACTTTCATACCGTTCAAATTGTAGTATCCATCACCCGCAGTCCGCTGGATGTTCTCGATACCCGTTGTCTCACCATCGAAGGAGATGAATATAGGAGCGCTACTGGTATCTGCTTCTGGCATATAATCATCGAAGTCAAAGAATGCACGGAAAGCTTTCATATGCTTAGTAGCGTCAGTAGCATACCATAACTTGTTCTCACTAAGGAAGAGAGGATAGGACGTCGCTGCATTATAGAAATCAAAGTCTGCAACATATGTGCCAATGAAATCTGAGGGATGATATTTTTCCTTCTTTCCCGTACCAGTAGTCGTACCAAATGAAACTATTGCATCCTGAGGATCAATCGTTACACCGTCAGCATTAAACTCTGTAACAGCTGTAGTCACCTTAATAATATAAGGATGGTTAGCTTCAATGGCCGTTACATCGCTAAAATTAACTGATATAGCCGTAACGTTCTCATCAGTATCTAATGTAGGAGTATAACCAGTAAAGTCACCCAACTTCACATCATCACCGAAAGCAGCCTTAACCTGAGCTTCACTCATAGCAAACGGCAGACAGATAGTGCTCCACACATTCGCATTGATAGTACGCTTTACCTTCACGTTCACGCCAGTAGCTGCTGTAGGAGCCACAGTGGATGTCTCGTCCAAAACAACTCTATTATCGGCTACTTCTATCTTAAATGCGACAGGGTCTAAGTTGTATTCTGTCTCACTTTTGGTTGAGAAAACGACATTTGTAATAGATGCGTCCAGTTTATCACCTATTGTAAGGTCATCAGCGCCCTTAATACTTATACCGAGAAGGACACCACTATGACCAGAAAGGTTTTGATTTGACAAAGAAAGGCAAGCAAACTGAACTGATCCATCTGATTGAACCTCACCTGTTACACTATGACCAGGATGACGGGTTCCTAAATCCATTTTTACTTTTGTAACTATTTGGGTTTTTGGAGTTATTCCATCAGATTCATAAATCGTATTACCCTCCTCATCCGTCATTTCTTCTTCAACGTCTTCAGTAACAACGCTTACTCCAGTTGGCAAAATTAACTTGAAAGAATATGCGCAAAAATTTGTTGCATTATTCAATTCAACGTTAACTACTCCCTCACCTCCTTTGGCTACTGTTGTTTCACCAACTGCCAAGGCATTCTCTTGCGCCGACGCACTGAGTACGCATGCAAACAATGCTAGAAGTGTAAAAATTTTCTTTTTCATATTCGTTATTTTTTTAGTTTTTAATTGTCTATTAGTGCCATTTTATAGTTTAACTCTGCAAAGATAGGCATTATTTTTGGAATAGCCAACACTTTTTCCCTTTTTTTTCACTTTGCCTCTATTTTTTCTATAGAGGGCATCACCCGACTTGCCCAAAGCGAATGGTTCTGATGATCCAATTCTCAGGTTCTGCGTCCATTTGGTTGATGAAGAAATGAAAATGGTGTCAAACTAGTCTCCATAATTCAACTTATGCTGCCTGACCTATTTCATAAATATATTCGGGAGCTTTGTCACGTAGAGGGGCGAAAAGCGAATATTTTTCAATGAGGGGCAGGCAGTCGAAGATGCGCTGGCATCCGTCATTGAAAGTCAAGTGCAACACATAGCCGTCCATCGGACGGGCAGTTACGATCCATTTCAATTCATTTTTCTGTTCCATAGAATCGACAAATTTCTGGCATATTGAATCGTTTATATTATTTGGGTGCAAATATACTAATAAGTGAGGACAATACCAAATAAATCCCAGAATATTTATTCCGCCCCCACTTAATTCTTTTTACTCCGGCTCACTAAACTCTAAAGCCTCAACATTCGGGGAATCCATCGCTGGCGCACTGGTTGCTCCACTGTTCAAGATGATATTCACCACAGCCACGGCATCGGTGATGGTAATATCGTTATCGCCACTCACGTCGGCTGCCTGAATATTGAAGCCTGGCGACGGGGTGCCAAGGATGTAGTTCACGATAGCGACGGCGTCAGTGATGGTAATCTTGCCATCGCCATTGGCATCGCCCTTGACAGCTAAAACCTTCGGCAAGGGGATGACGAGGTTGCGGTCGGGAATCTGGTTCTCCTTCGTAGTACCGTAATTGCTTAAGTCGTCCAGGATACTGTAGATGGAAGCATCCGTGATATTGCCGGCTGCAAGCATTGTACTATACATCACATCGTTCTTGTAGTTTGTGTATGTCGTCTCCAAAGCAGCCCTGCCTGCCGATTTATTCTCGTCGCCTTCGGCATGCAGGATAAACAGGTTGGCAGCAAACTCAGCCAAGTTGTTAATCTGGGTAGTAAGCATGCTAGCCCAAGACCCTGCTTTGGCGTTCATCGCCTTGGTAATAATAACCTTCATTCTGTCGTGCAGCCACGTCTTACACTCACTGGCTGTCATACCGTTGGGCACAATGCTTGCTGTTTTCACGTCAAGTGTATTGAGGTCGGCCGAGGGTGTCAAAACACGGTAGTCGCAGGGATAGCTGACGAGCGAGCCGGTATTGATGTCGTAGACGGCCGTCGCCTCTTCATCCTTCCAGTCCTTCGCAATGTCGGAGGTATGGAAGTGGCCTGTCAGAATCGTGTTCACGCCAGCATCGATGAGGGCGTCACGGACTGTCTCGTGGCTGTTTACTGCATAGGTAGAGATATACATGTCACCGCCTGTGATATGAGGGAACAAGGGGTGGTGCATCATGGCGATGACCTGCTTTCCGGCGTTGCGGGCAGCCTTGGCCTTCTCAACAAGCCAGTCGAGTGTCTCCTCAGAAACAGTGGCGCTATGCGAGTCAATAGCCAGCAGTGCCAGACCGTCCATCGGTTCTGCCATATAGCTCAGCGAGTTGGAATCGTACTCGCTGCTGGCTTCACCATAGCCGTAGCCATTGTAGAAGGTAGCGAAGTTGCTATAGGCCAGTGCATCAACAGTCATCGTCGTACCGTCGGTATTGAATTTCGTATGGTTACCCTCTCCACCGAAGTCGTGGTTGCCAGGGATGACGAACACCTTGATGCCGGCATTCTGCAGCCTCTGGAGGCCATTCCTGACGTATTGGTGACTGACGTATTCGCCGTCTTTCGTCAGGTCGCCAGTGATGAACACGGCTTTGGGCTTCTGGCTGAGTACGTTGTCGACAAACTGGTCGAAGATAGCTGCACTCTCCTGCAGCATCTTACGCTGACCCGCATAATAGGATGTCCATGCTTCCTGGGTCTCCGCTCCCGAGGGGAGCAGGCTGGGAGCCATAACATGGATGTCGGAAACAACCACAATCTTGTTGTCGGCGTGTACATTCACACACACAATGGCAAGTAGCAGCATCATGGCTGCACGCGTCAAAAGGGTACGTCTGGTATTCATCATCGTTCAGTATTTAGTTATTCATTGATTTGCTTTGGTTGTCCTTGCTCCTGCGACGGCACCTGCTGCGAAAAGAGTCGGCGCAAGCCGTCCTCATAGGCGCACAGGGCTTCGCGTCCCCTGTTGGTGATGCGACAAACGGTATGGGAGAAACGCCCCAGACCACCCGACTTCGACACCTCCAGATAGCCCGCCTCCTTCAGCGTAGTAATCTGCGTACTCAGGTTGCCCCGTGTGGAGTCGGTAATCTGGCACAGATACATGAAGTCGGCACTCTCCAGCGAGTCGAGCGCCACCATGATTTTCAGCCGCAACTCGCTGTGGAGCAGTGGGTTGATGACTTGGAACTTGAAGTTGCTCATATCTTTGCGTTTTGCTGTTTGACGTAACGGCGGAACAAGTGTCCGGGGATGATGAGGGCGATGACGGCAATGCACGAAGCAACTAGCAGTTGCCAAGGCCACAGCTCCCCCTGGAAGAAGAGTGGAATGACGGAGAGTGCTGAGGCAATGATGCCACAGATGGTCTTCGGACGGAAGTGCAGGATGATGCCTGTCATGAAACAGCCCATGCCAATGAGCAGTCCCTGATAGGAACAGTAGCACTGCTGAAACACGTTGGCAAACCCCATCGCTGCTCCACCGACGCACGAGGCAAAGCCGATGAATATCCACATCACCAAGATGACGTTCTGGTCGAGCGTACGACGGTGTGTACGCTCGTAGTCCTCGTTGAGAAAATACACCATCAGAGGCACGCCAATCAGGGGAATGCCGGCCCAGAGCCACGAGCACCAGTCTTCGTTCCACACTAAGAGTGCGACAAATTCCAAAAGCAACACGATGGCCGTGGGATAGCCCCAAGCCAAGAAGAGATTCTCGCCAGTCAGTTCCCGGCGACTCATCACCTCATTGCGCATGTGGCTGATAATGTCCAGTTCTTGTTGAGAATAATCCATTATCTGTGACTTACTCCGGTTCCACCATTGTTTCCGGTTCTTGTGGAACATCCATCTTCGGTGCACTCTCTATGCCATTCAGGATGGCGTTGACCACAGTCACGGCATCGGTGATGCTGACCGTGCCGTCCTGGTTGGCATCGTACTGCAGGCCTTCCGACTTCGACACCACGAGGTTGTACGACACCCGCTTGGGATTGTATTGTGCCGTGCCGGCGAAGGTGGCGGAGATGATTGTCACACCCCTACCCTTGATGGTCACCGCGCCTGTATTGGCAACAGTAGCCACATCGGTATTGCTGCTGGAGTAGGTCACGGTCAGGCCGTCGGGATTCTTCAGCTCAGGGGCGGTAAAGGCTTTGCCGACGGTAGCAAGATAGGTATCTCTGGGGAACGACAGGTCCTTGTCGGTCTTTCCTTCGCCAGGAATAATCTTCACCGAGGCAGCCACATGACCTTTGATATCCATGAGCTGTCTGCCGTCGTTATCGTAGAACACGCCATCGGGACTTGTGTACAGACAGTCAGTCAGATAGACATTCGAGAAACCGGAAATGACAGCCTTGCCAGATATCGAACTGCCCTCGACGGTAGAATTCTCGACATTCAGCCTTTGGTCAACACCTATAATGCCATCTTTACAATTATCCAAAAGGACGTTCGCATCTTTTATCGTCAGGCTACCCTGTCGGGCATATATACCCTGCCCGTACGGAGCCGTGACGGTCAGCTTCCTATAGTTGCCTTTAATGACGGTGTTCTCCGCAACAATGACGGCATCAGCATAGTTAGAGCTTACCATCACATTGTCATTCACATTGATGGTCAGGCCGGATATCTGGCTGTCGATGGCATATCTCTCATGACCGCTATTCCCGCTAGCCTCGATGTATCCATTGAGGGTCAGTTCGTTTTTCGCGGGGTCGTAGCTTGCCTCACCATAGCCTAAGATGTTGGCGCAGTTCAGCTCCGTCACCTGCGTGCCAGCCAGCCAGAGGTTATAGCCCAGCGGAGCTCCGGCCTTGATGACTATCGAGCAGGGGTCGCCGATGCTCGTCACGATTCTATCATTAAAATACGTCGCATCAACAGGTGACTGGAAGTAGCAGTCGGTCAATAAAAGGTCATTGAAACCCGCAATGGCCGACTGTGTCTCAGGGGCATCAACCTTCACGTTGGAGTTGTTGATGATAAGCGATGAGTAGTTGCTACCGTATAAAACGCCTCTGAAATTGATCGTAGCATCGATGATGGCCACATCTGAGCTGCTTTCCACTGCATAAAAAGAACTGCCACCCTCAATGGTTGCCGTGCCCTTCAGGGTCGTTACATTATCCATGTGCAGGGCTGTGGCATTCGTGGCTGTCAGCGAACAATTGTCAAACAGGATTGTCAACCCAAAGATAGAGCTGTTATCCACAATGGACTGATCTAATTCAGTGGTAACGATGTCCGCACCAATGGTCAGCGTAGTGGTAGTGGTATTAAATGTCACCTTGCCATCGCCCAGCACGTCGCCCTTATTCTCCGCCGTCACCACACAGCCTGCTACCGTGACACCATAAATCTCCGGGGCATCCCAGTTTGCATATTGGGTGAAAGAATCGAATGCAGGATTATACTTATAGTAATACTGACGGCCGCTTGGCACGTGTACGGTACAGGTATTTTCACTGGTATTTACACCCGTAAAGGCCGAAGCATCGATTGTCGGTGGGTTTGGCGTACAGAAATAGAGGTCTTTCAGATGATAACAATCCATGAATGCCTGATAATCAATCATGGTAACACTGGCAGGAATGACGAGTGACGCCAGGTTATGACAGTCATAAAAAGCCTTTTCTTTGATAGTGCGGATAGTGCCGGCAGGCAGAGTGACGCTGGTGATGCCTGGTCCTGTCAGGGCTTCGCTTCCAATGCCTGTCACACGGTAGGTCTTGTCATTGTAGGTCACTGAGGCGGGAATAACGATGGCCCCCTGGTAATCACCAGATTCCGGAGCCACCTCCACCTCCCATGCCGAAGTAGTCTTGTAGTTGATACCATTGACGGTGAACTCGGTAGCAGCTACTCTCATTGGTGCCAGCACTGCTATTAACAGCAGCACGACGATTGTTTTAAAATACTGTTTCTTCATAACATATAGCGTTTTTAGTTATTCATTCTTATCTACTCCGGTTCCATCATTGTTTCCGGTTCTTGTGGAGCATCCATCTGTGGTGCACTGACACTGCCACCGTTGTTCAAGATGATGTTCACCACACCCACGGCATCGGTGATGGTAATTTTCGGATCGCCATTATCATCAATGTCGCCATTGATGTTGGCAGCATCCTTGTCGAAGTTTGATGAAGGATTACCGAGGATGTTGTTAACGATACCCACGGCATCAGTAATCGTAACCTTGTTGTCGCTGTTGACATCGCCGTACATATTCTTGACGATGATATTAAACGTCACGTCAGCCATCTTCTTCAACTCCAACGAGTTGTTTGCAAACTCGACGCCAGAGAGTCTGCCCTGATACGTTCCCGGCTTACAGTTGGGAGTCACCAGGACATTCAGTATTCTGGTTTTGTCGTTGCTGAACGATTCGTTCTTACTGGAGTAAACAGCAGCTCTCATGGCACAGTCATCCTGCAAGTTGACTGTCACCTTGGAACTTTCAATGCCTTCCACAGCATCGCCCGTAAAGATAAATCCTTCGGGCAATGTGATATTGAATCCGGAGGCCACATACTCACTGGCTTCTGTAATATCGATATTGATGGTCGTTGTCTCTTGAGGCCTCGCTGTCACTTCTTCGACACTGATGGTCTGTGCCGAGACTGTCAGACCCAACAGAAGCATGGAAACTACTGAAATAATATATCTCTTTTTCATCATTCTTCAGTATTATGGTAATTTATTGATATCACTTAAACTTACAACAGGACGGATGCTGAGACCATAATAGCGTGAAATGCATCCTTTATTGATATAATCCAGTTTCAGCGTCATATCGCGTGCATAAGCCGATTCCTCTTCATCATTAGTATCAAGAGTTGATCCCCAGTAGTATGCCATTTCACCCTCATGCATTAACTTAGATCCGGCATAATAACCTGTTATAGGCAGGAAGATGCTGTTGCCCTCAAAGCCTTGAACGATACTTGTTACCTTGTATCCGTTGACATTGTTGACTGTTGTCAATTCACAGACAGTATATTTTGTGTTGAGAAGCTCGGAGATCTCGCTACCCGTAGGCATACGCCAGCCATGTCCCCAAGCAACGGTGGCAGCATCGTCGTCGGGCTCCAGGTCTGTCAGGCTGGTTGGTGTGTACTTGGTATAAGTAGTGCCATCATAATACTTATATGTATCCTCTCTGAATCTGCTCTTGTAATCGCAACTGCCGTCTGTTTCACCCCAGGCATAATAGCAACCATTCTCTTCCGGTGACGATGCACCGAGGTTGCACTTTGCCCACAATGTGCCACTAGGCAAGCCTAAATCTACCAGGTCATGACCTGCATAACTATCAGGACCCAGTATCAGGTGCACAGCTGGTGTGTACTCAGAGAGTACGGGACGTACGGCATAGCCTTTATAACGGCCCTCCAAAGATATTTCGGTACTACTGCTCGAAGAATACTCAATAGTCGCCCCGGTATTACTACGATTAGTTGCCAAGTCTGCCGACCAATAACAGAAATCATCCTCAGTAAAATCAGTATCGTATTTCTCGCCAGATGCTGGCATCACGATGCTGTTGCCATTAGGACCGGTAAACTTATACACATGCTTCTTGTTAGCAATTTTGATATACTTCACCGTACAGTTACTCATCAGTTCGTTGAATTCCGCTTGTGTGGGGATATGCCAGTCACCACCCCACTTAACGTTGGCCACATCGTCCTCCAGTTCCAGAGACACCTTGCCATCCATCGTGCCATAGCCACCACGGTCGCAATACTTAGTTATAGACGGATTTGTAGACTTGGGTTGAGTTCCAGTGCACCACTTATAGTTCGACCAGCTATAGTTCTCCTTCGTCTCGGTTTCTCCCCAAGCATAGAATTCGCCGAGGTCATTCTCTGTTGCCGCGCCTACGGTACAGGTGGCCCAAAGTGCACCACGGGGCAGGCCAAGGTCGACAAACTGGTGACCATTGCTGTTAAGCGGAGTACTGTTGCTCTTAACAAGAGAAACCATCACGGCGATATCAGCGATAGTCAGCTCACCGTCACCATCCAAATCAGTATATTTAGTAGCTTTGGCACCTGAGAGATAGGCTTCATTCAGCAAATAGAGGTCATAGTTATTGACCTTGCCATCGTTGTTGAGGTCACCCAATAAAGTGGGAGTTGAAGACAACTCGTTGAAGATGGCTGTGAAAGACTGATTCTTATTAACGGTAATTCCACGTGGATTGTCGGTGATGTCGTCACTCCACTTCAAGAACTCATAGCCCGCATTAGCGATGGCTTGCAGCTCCACGCTTGTTCCATTGCCATAGGTACCAGCACCCGTTACCGAACCACTACCCGATGGCGAAGCTTTCGTCGTAATGGTGAAGGTCTCCGCTGTGGCGCCCGTCACCTTTTTCACAGTTCTATTTCCTACGGCATCGTAGTCGTAGACTACCTTTACGCCATTGTTATACTTCACCTCCTTCAGACGATTATCATCATCATAGGTGTAAGTCTGCGCAAATGTCTGCATCGTTGCAAACAATAGTGCTAATATGTATATTATTCGATGTTTCATAATGAAAGCAAAATTAGATTAGTAAGTACCAAAAAATACACGGTTACTATTACTCATATTATTAGTATTATTATTTGGATTATAGTAATTATAACATTTACACGAACTTGGAGTTTTTGCACCATGAAAAACATTTGCATCATAATAATTCGATGGATCAGCAACGAATTTACAGACTGGAGTGTCTGAGTTGAAATTATTTTTGAGCATTTGTTGTATGGCAGAATCAACATCATCGACATCAACAGTTACCCAATTTCCATTCTCATCCTTCTTTTGCCATTGCAATTTTTCAATAAAATCACCACTATATCTATAGTTATTAATATTTTGCGCTACATAATCCATTTTATTGCGAGTAAGACTGGATACATCCCAATAATCAACTTCAGATCCATTTTTATAATAATGGAAATACCCCATTTCAGACTCACTATAATCAATCGCGAATGTATATGTGTCCCTTAAGAACCATGTTTTTTTGCTATATGTCAAGGTATATGGGCTTTCACCCTTCGGGTCAATTCCCATTATCGGGTTATTCTCAGCATACGGATAGAGGTTGGTGCTCCAGATGGGATCCTCGCTGAGGAAGCGGCCGATGGTAGGATCATAGTGTCTGGCACGCATATAGTAGAGGTGGGCGTTGAGAACCATCACACCATACTTACCCACATACTGGAAGGGATTGTAGTCGGCTTCTTCTTTCTGCGTCACCTTACCGAACTCATCGTATTGGTACTTATGCGTAATATTGCCGTTTTCATCGACAATGGCCACCACAGAACCCCTGAAGTCGGTGACGTAGTAGCTCACCTTACTGCCCTTGACACGAGCCTCTAAGCCATTACCATAGATGTATTGTGCGCCACTCTTCGAGTCAGAGAGCACGTTACCAATGCCCAGCGGGTCGACAGTAAACGTGATATCGCCATAGGAAGTGATATTTCCTAACGGGTCATACTTGATGGACTTAGAACCTGCCTCTACCAAGCGGTCGCCCTTGTCCCACCAATAATTATCGTTACCACACTTTGTAGTGTTGCCATTATCGTCAACTTCATAGTTGACATTACCAGCTCTTGTGATTCGGTTGTTAGTGTAATTATAACTGATGTCCTGGTTTTCAAGAATGATGCCATCGTATGGTTCCTTAGCGGTCTGAGTCTTGATGTTACCAGCATCATTCAGTTCGAAGCTATAGGAAGCTATCACCGTACCATTGCTCAGTGCGGTCTTTTTACTAGTCAGTCGTCCTCCATTGTCATAGCCATACGTTGTTTTCATACCATTAGGATACTCCACATAGTCAAGCTGACTGTCCTTACGGTAGTTGTATGTGATGGTTTTGCCGTTGAATATAACCTTGGTCAGACGATTCATCGCGTCGTACTTATACGTCGTGCCGTTGACGCTGGTGCGATTACCATTTTTATCGTAGCCATAGCTATTGCTATGTCCATTGTATGTTGTACTCGTCACACGTCCGAAGCCATCATACTCCATCGACAGTTTCTTTCCACTCTCCATATTTGTGACAGACTTCAAACGCAGGGTATTACTGTCATAATCGTAAGTGTTGATACCGTCTTTGAGAACACGCCCCAGTGCATCATATTTGTAGCTAAGCGTAGTGGTACGGTCAGCCTTGGTGTAGGTTTTGAGTGTTCCGTCAATATTGTAGGTATAGCTCTTGGTGGCTCCACCAAACGATTCTGACGTCAGCCTGTCGGTGTCGAAGTCGTATTCGAGATTGGTATCTTCCCTTTTGGCGTTGTTAATGCGTTCCAGGTTGCCGTTCTCATCATAATAGTATTGTGTAACAGAACCTTTTGGCGTAGTTTCCTTTTTCAGGTTGTCATTGGCATCATATTCGTACCGATAGGTACGATCGAGTGCATCGGTGATATTTTTGAGACGGCTTGCTTCATCATACCAGGCCTCCTTGATGAGGTTCAGGCCGAGTACTGGAATTGTCACACTTTCCAAATTGCCATAGCGGTTGTAACCGTATTCTGTCTTGATACCAGCCGGATTGGTAATGCTCTCTATGAGTCCATTGCCATAGCGTGAGATGTTCGTCGTGATACCACTAATAGGCGTTTCTATCTTAATCAGATTACCATTGTCATAGTAATACCTCGTCGTATTACGCATGGGGTCAGTGACGCTCTTCAGGGTGTTGTCTGTGTTGTAAGCATAATCTGTGGACAGTGTCTCGCCGTCGCCCGTCACTTCAACGTGTAATACGTTACCCCTGTCATCATATTCAATTTTACTGATGTTTGTGCTATTGGTCTTAATGGACTCTGGCAGGTGCTGCATGCCTTCGGTAGCGTATGGTGTAATGCTTACCGACATCGAATTAGGACCACCCATGTACGTCATCACGTTGTTCTTATTGAACGTATAATTATAGGCAGAGGTTCCTGTACTGCGCTTCACATTGACTTTCGACGTAGTAGATGCCGTATTACCACTTGCTCCATATGTCGAAGACACATTGATTGTTGTTTCACTGTCACCATTCTCCGTACGTGTCAGTCTGCTGTTCCCGTCGTAGCTGTTATTGATGTAGTTACCCTTAGGCAGACGGATGCTCTGAAGCAGTTTCGAAGTGCTCAACTGTTTATCGTTAACATAACCATAAGTGGTCTTATTTCCCTCAGCATCGGTGAATGTCTTCAGCTGGTAGCGACCTGTGTATTTGTTGTAATCATATCCGAAGCTGATATTACGTCCCAACGGGTCACTGACACTCTCAAGAAGATTCGTATTTGACTTGTAGCTGAACGACAGCCAACGACCATTTCCGTCACCCACTCTGCGAATGCGCTTCATATCGTTCTCGCCCGTCTGGTAATCAATGGTCAGCGTATTGCCATTACGGTCAACTATGCTCGACAGATAGTAGATGTTGAAGTCATCAAAAACTTGTCTGACATTGAAATGGTATTTTACCTGCGACTTCGTCTTGACATACAAACCTGAGGACTCACTCAAAAGCTCATCGTAGACACCTAATGACAACGCCTTGTATTCGCCACCGCCACTGCGTTCGTAAGCATCGATACGGCCACCACCCCAATGGACAAGTGCCTGGACAACGTTGTCGGATATCTTAAAGACAATGACGTATGAATGGTAAGTGTGACTCCATCCGTCAGCAAGCGGCAGATAGGCCTCTTTTCCATTATCCACATCGTGTTCTGCAGTAAAGATGTCTGGCAGTGTCGTATTATAACTGTTATATGAGTGTGCAAAATCCAGAGGAACCGTTCCGTCGATGGCGAAGCTCGACTTGGTATAGTGCTGGAAGTTACCCATCTGCAGGCCTGCCCCCATCGAGATAGTTTCCAGCGTCGTATTCAACGGCTGGAAGTAACCCGTATTAGGATTCGGACTAATGTTGCCAGCATCCACCTTCTGCATAATGCGGTAAAGCATCAGCATGGCATCGCCACGTGTACAGGGATTATTCGGATTCCACTTAGTAATCTGGTGACTGATAATGTTCTCATCGTATGCCTTGCGGATGTAGCCCATCATGAATTTATTTCTCGACATGAGACTGTTGACAGCATCATCTTGAGGATAGGGATTACTATCTCCTGTCACATCCGGTTTGATATTAAAGGTTTCCATCAGCACCTTCAGCGTATTCAGGCGACTGATAGTCCCATCGGGATTGAAGTTCAACCGGTTACGATCGAAAGGTGAGACGCCGTCTCCATACTCCAGATAAAGCAAGGCACGTGCGGCACGGAAATAGTAGCTGTTGGTTGTATTTTCTTCAGCCAAGTCATCATAGATGGTGGGATAGTTATCCGGAGCAATGGTTGAAGGCACCGAGCCCGCTTTTTTATAGACACCCAAGAATGCCATCTTGGCAATATGATTACGCAGCAGCAACCCGCTAGTATTGGCTTCGCTCACAGTACCCTTGTCAATAACACCCCTGTTATGCAGATACGTGACGGCATTCTCCAGTTCATTAGCACCACCAGATGGAGTAGTCTGTTCGGTAACGGTCACGGTGAATGAGTTTCCTATCTTCTCCCAGTCGTCTTCTGAGTTACCTATGGCACCCTGCAACATATATAGTTGCATGTTTTTGGTACCAGTCGTTGTGAATTTATGCTTGCAGGTGAACGTTTTTGATTCGTATGCTTTAATAACTTTCTTAAGCCATTCGTAATTCTCTTCTGCTCCCTTCAGACGGAAACTGCCAAACCAGTCAATTGAGGAATTGTTCTTAACAGTCACGGTATAGGTATACTCATGTTCATTACCGGCAGAGCTTTTCAGTAATGTAGAAGAACCGAATGTATTTCCGGCACTTATGCCCACGTTTGACAACGTCCTAATGATCTTTCCGCTTGGGCTCCAGTTGCTCCAGACGCTTTCGTCCGACCCCATTATTGCCTGAACCTGGAACTGGTAAGCATTACCAGCCAATCCGTTAACCTGATAGGAATTGGTGTTTGCGGTCTGCTTAAAAACAATAGCCTTATCTTTATCGTAGCTCTCTGTAGCACGTTTGACATTAATCCGATAGCCCGTGGCACCTTCCACGGGATCCCACGTCGCAGTAAAACAGTTATATAGTATTGACGTGGCATCGAAACTGTCTGCGTCAGGCATCGCCAATTTTTCAGTCGTTGCTGTGATGGTGATGGGATTGGTATAGTAACAGCGTTCTGTTCCGTTTGGCATATATGAAATTAGCACCACATAGTATTTCTTACTGCCAGAAGTGTGCGTTGCCTTGAAAGAAACATACGTGAATTCACGTTCTCCCGACAATTCCTTACTTTCTATAAGGGCTCCACGCGGAGACCCTACGTGAACTTCAGTTCTTGTCCGATTCTTTATTTTCGAACCATCAGCCTTTTGCACTCTGAAAGTAAAAGTAGGTTTTCCTTCGGAGTTTACTGCCAACACTTTCAGCAAACCGTCACCCCACAGCGTAGGGCTCTGGTTGTCCCATTTCGTTGTGGGGGGAGTAGTCCAATTAGGATAAGCTGGGGATGACTTATACGTGGTTGCAGCCATAACAGCTCCCGCCATCGTTAGCATCACACATAACAAACATAATCTGAGATGTTTCATCGTTATTCTCGTTTTTAGTTATTCATTCTTATCTACTCCGGTTCCACCATCAATTCCGGTTCTTGTGGAA
>JAEEGF010044841.1_pt1 | contig 21580 bp, 16 predicted proteins | sample 9134171 | NCBI WGS metagenome assembly JAEEGF01 (sample SAMN16246542, study PRJNA631951) | gut metagenome | biome: gut microbiome; feature: rumen; material: AP-attached | host: Bos | place: Iran: Karaj | collected 2018-10 | reverse complement strand
GCGAACGCCGCCAATGGTGGCAGCGGCCGCTGCCAACCGAAATTTATGAGTGAGGATGAATATTATTTAAAAAAAGCACCACCATTTTTTCATAAAGCACCGTCAAATTTTCAGCCGCCCATGAAGGAAAAATATTGGCTCTTCTTCTTCGTTCTTCTTTTTTCTTTGTACCTTTGCACCCAAATTCAAAACCACACATTCATGATGACAATTTATTTCTTCAAAACTCCTTCGGGGAGCGTGATAGCCACGCAGGCCGACCACCAGCTGGCTCAAGACGAAACGCAAAAGCTATGTTGGCTCTATGGCGGGGCAGAGCAGCTCAGCGCCACGACGCTCGACGGATTCTTCGTGGGTCCGCGCCGCGAGATGGTCACCCCGTGGTCGACCAACGCAGTGGAGATCACGCAGAACATGGCCATGCAGGGCATACACCGCATAGAGGAATACTTCCCTGTGGCATCGAAGGATGCCGACCACGACGAGATGTTGCAGCGCATGTACGACGGGCTGGACCAAGACATCTTCACCGTGAACATCAAGCCCGAACCCATCAAGCATGTGGAGAACTTGGAGGAATACAACGAGCAGGAGGGACTGGCCCTCTCGCCTGAAGAAATAGAGTACCTGCACGGTCTGGAGCGCCAAAACGGGCGTCCGCTGACCGACAGCGAGATCTTCGGTTTCGCTCAAATCAACAGCGAGCATTGCCGCCACAAGATTTTCGGCGGAGTCTTTATCATCGACGGCAAGGAGATGGAGTCGAGCCTCTTCCAGATGATTAAGAAGACAACGCAGGAGAACCCGGGAAAGATTCTTTCTGCCTATAAAGATAATGTGGCCTTCGCCCGTGGACCCGTGGTGGAGCAATTTGCCCCCGCCGACCAATCGACAAGTGACTGGTTCCGCGTAAAAGACATCGAGAGCGTCATCTCCCTGAAGGCCGAGACCCACAACTTCCCCACCACGGTGGAACCCTTCAACGGTGCTGCCACGGGCACGGGCGGCGAGATTCGCGACCGTATGGGCGGTGGCACGGGTTCTTGGCCCATCGCCGGAACGGCGGTCTACATGACGGCCTATCCCAGACTGAAGGAAGACGCTGAATGCGGAGTGAATGGGGCTTCAGCCTCTTCTGCTACCGCAAGTCAAGAGTCACCTTCACTCCCCTCCAAAAGAGACTGGGAGGACATCCTGCCAGTGCGCGAATGGCTCTACCAGACACCCGAGCAGATTCTCATTAAGGCATCGAACGGTGCCAGCGACTTCGGCAACAAGTTTGGCCAGCCGCTCATCTGCGGCTCCGTGCTCACCTTTGAGCATCAGGAAGCCCAACAGTCAGAGGCCACAAAGTATGCCTACGACAAGGTGGTGATGCTGGCTGGCGGCGTGGGCTATGGCACCAGGCGCGACTGTCTGAAGAAGGAGCCACAGCCCGGCAACAAGGTGGTGGTGGTAGGCGGCGACAACTACCGCATCGGCCTCGGTGGCGGCAGCGTCTCCAGTGTCGACACGGGTCGCTACAGCAGCGGCATCGAGCTGAACGCCGTGCAGCGCGCCAACCCCGAGATGCAGAAGCGCGCCTACAACCTGGTGCGGGCCCTCTGCGAGGAGGATGTCAACCCCGTCGTCAGCATCCACGACCACGGTAGCGCCGGACACCTGAACTGCCTCTCGGAGCTGGTGGAGGAATGTGGCGGACGCATCGACATGACCAAGCTGCCCATTGGCGACCAGACCCTCTCGTCGAAAGAGATTATCGCCAACGAGAGTCAGGAGCGCATGGGTCTGCTCATCGACGAGAAGCACATCGACCACGTGCGCCAGATAGCCGAGCGCGAGCGTGCCCCGCTCTACGTCGTCGGCGAGACCACGGGCGATGCCCACTTCAGCTTCGTGCAGGGCGACGGCGTGAAGCCCTTCGACCTCGACGTGGCCCAGATGTTTGGCCACTCGCCCAAGACCGTGATGCGCGACAACACCGTGGAGCGCCACTATGCCCCCGTGGAGTATAGGATAGATTCTATAGACCTTATAGATTATATAGAGAGAGTGCTGCAGCTGGAGGCCGTGGCTTGCAAAGACTGGCTGACGAATAAGGTGGACCGCTCGGTGACGGGCAAGATTGCTCGCCAGCAGTGCCAAGGCGTGCTGCAGCTGCCGCTGAGCGACTGCGGCGTGGTGGCTCTCGACTATCGCGGCCGACGCGGCATTGCCACCGCCCTGGGACATGCCCCACAGGCCGGACTGGCCGACCCTGCCGCTGGCAGCGTGCTCAGCGTGGCCGAGGCCCTGACCAACATTGTGTGGGCACCACTCACCGACGGTCTGGGCAGCGTGAGCCTGAGCGCCAACTGGATGTGGCCCTGCCGCTCGCAAGAGGGCGAGGACGCGCGACTCTATCAGGCGGTGAAAGCCCTGAGCGACTTCTGCTGCGACCTGCACATCAACGTGCCCACGGGCAAGGACTCGCTCTCGCTCTCGCAGCAATATCCCAATGGCGAGAAGATCATCTCGCCGGGAACGGTCATCGTCAGCGCCGGTGGCGAGGTGAGCGATGTGCGCCGTGTGGTCAGCCCCGTGCTGAACAACAACAAGCGCTGCTCGCTCTATCACATCGACTTCTCGTTCTGCGAGCAGCGGCTGGGTGGTTCCGCCTTCGCACAAAGCTTGGGCAAGGTGGGCGACGATGTGCCCACGGTGGAGAATCCCGATTACTTTGCCGATGCCTTCAACGCTATTCAGGAACTCATCAGGCGCGGCTGGGTCATGGCAGGCCACGACATCTCGGCCGGCGGACTCATCACCACGCTCTTGGAGATGTGCTTCGCCAACACCGAGGGCGGACTGCACATCAACCTGCACGACCTCTGCCCCGACGGCGACATCGTCAAGGCACTCTTTGCCGAGAACCCCGGCGTGGTGATTCAGGTGAGCGACGAGCACAAGTTCGAGTTCCGCGAATTCATGGAGGACGAGGGCATTGGCTATGCCAAGATAGGCTATCCCATTGAGGACAGCCGCGAGCTGGTGATATTGTGGCCCGGTCAGGAGAACGATAACAATGCAAATAACCAGATAACCCTCGACATCGACCACCTGCGCGATGTGTGGTACAAGACCAGCTATCTCCTCGACCGCAAGCAGAGTTTCAACGGCAAGGCCCGCGAACGCTTTGAGAACTACAAGCAGCAGCCCATTGAGATGAAATTCCCCCGTGGCTTCAAGGGCACATTGGCCAGCTATGGCCTTTCATGGAAGAAGAAGGATGGCGAAGCAGCCCCGAAGGCGGCCATCATCCGCGAGAAGGGCACCAATGGCGACCGCGAGATGGCCTACAGCCTCTATCTGGCTGGCTTCGACGTGAAGGACGTGATGATGACCGACCTCATCAGCGGTCGCGAGACGCTCGACGAGGTGCAGATGATTGTCTTCTGCGGCGGCTTCTCCAACAGCGACGTCCTCGGCTCGGCCAAGGGATGGGCTGGCGCCTTCCTCTACAACCCCAAGGCCAAGGAGGCCCTCGACCGCTTCTATGCCCGCCCCGACACCCTCTCGCTGGGCATCTGCAACGGATGTCAGCTCATGGTGGAACTGGGATTGGTGGGTGCCGAGGGCGCTACAATGCAGCACAACGACAGCCACAAGTTTGAGAGCGGATTCATCACCCTGCAGATACCCAAGAACAACAGCGTGATGTTTGGCTCGCTCAGCGGCTCGAAGCTGGGCATCTGGGTGGCCCATGGCGAAGGCAAGTTCTCGCTGCCCGGCAAGGAGAGCAACTACAACGTCATTGCCAAGTTCAACTACCACGGCTATCCCGCCAACCCCAACGGCTCCGACTACGACGTGGCAGGCATCTGCTCGGCCGATGGGCGCCATCTGTGCATGATGCCCCATCTGGAGCGTGCCATCTTCCCGTGGCAGAACGCATGGTATCCCACTGGCAAGCGTATGGACGAGGTGACACCTTGGATGGAGGCCTTTGTGAACGCTCGTAAATGGTTGCAGGCACGCTGATGAACATCTATTGGCAGAGCTTCGCCACTTTCTTCCGTGTTGGCCTGTTCACCCTTGGCGGTGGATATGCCATGATTCCCCTCATCCAGACCGAGGTGGTCGACCGCCACAAGTGGGTGTCGAAGGAGGAGTTTCTCGACTTGATAGCCATCGCGCAGAGTTGTCCCGGGGTCTTTGCCGCCAACATCAGCATCTTCATCGGCTACAAGCTGCGCAAGGTGCCTGGAGCCATCGTCACCTGTCTGGGCACGTGTCTGCCATCGTTCATCATCATCCTGCTCATTGCCATGTTCTTCCGCCAGTTTCAGGACAACCCTGTGGTGGCCAGCATCTTCCGAGGCATCCGTCCCGCCGTGGTAGCCCTCATAGCCGTGCCCACGTTCAATCTGGCCAAGAGTGCCAAGATCACGTGGAGCACGTGCTGGATTCCCATCGTTTGTGCGCTGGCCATCTGGCTGCTGGGTGTCTCGCCCATCCTCGTCATCCTGTTGGCAGCCATCGGCGGCTATGTCTACGGCACCCTGATAAAACCCACGGAATAATCCCGGAAACTCCGGAAACTCCGAAAATTCTGAATATTCTGAAAATTCCGAAAATTCGGGAAAAAAACCGTTAAAAAGAACCTGTTGAGGACATGATATTCCTTCAGTTGTTTGTCACTTTCTTCCAGATAGGCCTGTTCGGCTTCGGCGGTGGCTACGGCATGCTCTCGCTCATCCAGGGCGAGGTGGTGCACCACTGGGGGTGGATGACTACCAGCGAATTCACCGACATCGTGGCCATCAGCCAGATGACGCCCGGCCCCATCGGCATCAACTCGGCCACCTACTGTGGCTACACCGCTGTGCACAACGCCGGCATGGGCGAGACGATGGCTGTGCTGGGGTCGTGTGTGTCAACGTTTGCGCTGGTGTTGCCATCACTCATCCTGATGATGCTCATCGCCAAGATGTTCCTCAAATACATGAAGCACCCCACGGTGCAGAACGTCTTTGCAGGGCTGCGCCCCGCCGTGGTGGGTCTGCTCGCTGCCGCCACGTTGCTGCTGTGCACGCCCGAGAACTTCTCAACGCCGAAAGAGAATCCCTGGCAGTTCTGGATTAGCGTGTTCCTCTTCGTGGCTACGTTCGTGGGCACCAAGGTGTTCAAGGTGAACCCCATCAAGATGATTGCGATGGCAGGCTTTGCTGGACTGCTGTTGCTCTATTGACCCTTTAGAATAGATTTCGGATGAAAAAGAAGCATTATATGCTACTGGCCGCTGCTGCCCTGCTGCTGATGGGTGCCACATGGGCTTGGACCATTTATCGTCAGTTTGCGGCGACGCTGCTGGCCGGTGCAGAGACACATTATTTATATATAGACAACGACGACACGGCCGACTCGGTGTTTGCCAAACTAAAGCCAGTCTCTACCGAGACGGGCATGAAAGGGCTGCAGCGCCTGGCCAGCCACTACGATTACGATGCCAATATCCGCACGGGGCGCTATGCCATAGAGCCGGGCAAGAAGACGCTCGATGTCTTCAGGCAGTTGCGCAACGCACAGCAGTCGCCCGTGATGCTCACCGTGCCCGAAGTGCGTACCATGGACCGCATGGCCGCTCGCCTCGGTGCCAAACTCATGCTCGACAGCACCGTTTTAGCCCAGTCGCTCACTAATCAGCAGTTCTGCCAGCAGTGGGGCTACGACACCGCCACTATTGCCTGCCTCTTCGTGCCCAACACCTACGAGGTGTATTGGAACGTGAGCCTCGATGCCCTGATGAAGCGCATGCAGAAAGAGCACGACAACTATTGGAACAACGACCGCCGCAAGAAGGCCGAAGTGCAAGGGCTGACACCCAACGAGGTGGCCACGCTGGCCAGCATCATCGACGAGGAGACGGCCAACAACGCCGAGAAGCCCATGATAGCCGGCATGTATCTGAACCGTCTGCACCGTGGCATGCTGCTGCAGGCCGACCCCACCGTGAAATTCGCCCTCGGCGACTTCACCCTGCGCCGTATATTGAACAAACATCTGGAGGTGGAGAGTCCCTACAATACCTACAAGTATGCCGGACTGCCTCCCGGCCCCATCCGCGTGCCCTCGGTGACGGCCATGGAGGCTGTGCTCAACCCGCAACAGAGCGACTATCTCTACATGTGCGCCAAGGAGGATTTCAGTGGCACACACAACTTTGCCCGCACCCTTGCCGAGCACAACATCAACGCCCGCCGCTACCAACAGGCACTCAACAAACGGGGCATCAGGTAGCTTTTCGTTAGCTTTTTTTGCCTTTTGGCAGAAAAACGTCAGCTTTTTTTTCTTTTTCTCGCCATAAATGCGTAACTTTGCGCTCTGATAGACAATAATTACGCAAACATGGCGAGGCTTAGCACCCTCGGAAAGCTGGAAATGACCATAGATTTCGATAAGATGAATGGGCTGGTGCCCGCCATCGTGCAGGATGCTCACACGAAGAGCGTCCTCATGCTGGGGTTCATGAACAAGGACGCCTACGAGAAGACGATGCAGACGGGGCTGGTGACCTTTTGGAGTCGCACGCGACAGACGCTGTGGACCAAGGGCGAGACCAGTGGCAACACGCTGCAGCTGGTGAGTATGTCGGTGGATTGCGACAACGACACGCTGCTGGTGAAGGCCATTCCTCATGGTCCCACCTGCCATACCGGCACCGACACCTGTTGGGGCGAAAGCAACGAGCCACGCCCCATCGATTTCTTGTGCGAGTTGCAAGACGTGGTAGAGCAGCGCCATCGCGACATGCCTGAGGGCAGCTACACCACGCGACTCTTCCGCGACGGCCCCGCCAAGATGGCGCAGAAAGTGGGCGAAGAAGCCTTGGAGACCGTCATCGAGGCCGTGGGCGGCAGCAATGAAAAGCTGGTCTACGAGGCCAGCGACATGCTCTACCACCTGATGGTGCTGCTCACCAGCCGTGGGCTGCGCATCGACGATCTGGCCTTAGAGCTGAAGCGTCGTCACGACCCCAACTGGGATGCCCAGCGACGACTGGCCAAGGCGAAGGGAAGTGAGAAGTGAGAGGTGAGAAGTGAGAGGTGAGAAATCGTAAATCTGTAAAATTGTAAATCGTAAATCCCAGTGCTCCTCAATTACAAGAATGCCAACATCAGTCAACTCGACGGCACGGGTGTGCTTGCCAACGTCAACCTGCAGGTCGACGAGGGCGAGTTCGTCTACATCATCGGCAGGGTAGGGTCGGGCAAGAGTTCGTTGCTGAAGACCATCTACCAGGAGCTGTATGTCGACGAGGCCGACGATGCCACTGTGCTCGATTGCGACTTGCTGACATTGAAGCGCAAGCATGTGCCTGCCCTGCGAAGGCAGATGGGCATCGTGTTCCAAGACTTCCAGCTGCTGGCCGACCGCACTGTGCGCAAGAACCTCCAGTTTGTGCTGAAGGCCACGGGATGGAAGAAGAGCGACAACCCCGGCGGGCGCATCGACGACGTGCTGAGCATGGTGGGCATGGCCGACAAAGCCGACCGTATGCCCCACGAGCTGAGTGGTGGCGAACAGCAGCGCGTGGCCATCGCCAGGGCCGTGCTCAACAGCCCACGTCTCATCGTGGCCGATGAACCCACTGCCAATCTCGACGCCGAGACGGCGAAAGGCATCATGCAGCTGCTGCGCGACATTTGCGACAAGGGCACTGCCATCATCATGTCGACCCACAACACAGCCCTCATCAGGCAATACCCCGGCACGGTGTACGAGTGCTGTGGCGGGAAGCTGAATCCGATTGGCCCCAGGCAGTCCGACCAATCCGACCAGTCGGAATAGTCTGAATAGTCGAATAGTCAGATTAGTCCGACTTGAAAGCAATAGCCAAGCAAGAATAAACTAAAAACACAGCATAGGATGAAAGTAATGAAGTTTGGCGGCACATCCGTAGGCACGCCGCAAAGAATGAAGGAGGTGGCCCAGCTGGTCACCAAGAGTGGCGACCCCGTCTTCGTGGTTCTCTCGGCCATGTCGGGCACCACCAACTCGCTCGTGGAAATCAGCGATTACCTCTACAAGAAAAACCCTGACGGGGCCAACGAGGTGATTAACGCTCTGGAGCGCAAATATGAGCGTCATGTGCAAGAGCTTTATGCCACTGACGAGATGCGCACCCTAACGACCGATTTCCTGCGCGACGAGTTCCAGTATCTGCGCTCGTTCACCAAGGAACTCTTCACCAGCTTTGAGGAGAAGAGCATCGTGGCCCAGGGCGAAATCATGTCGACCAACATGATGGTGAACCACATGCGCGAGCAGGGCATCAACGCCGTGCTGCTCAACGCCCTCGACTTCATGCGCACCGACAAGAACGCCGAGCCAGACCCCGTGTACATCAAGGAGAAGCTCAATGCAGTGATGGAGCAGAATCCTGGCGCCCAGGTCTACATCACTCAGGGATTCATCTGCCGCAACGCCTATGGCGAGATCGACAACCTGCAGCGCGGAGGCAGCGACTACACCGCATCATTAGTGGGAGCAGCACTCGGAGCCGAGGAGATTCAAATTTGGACCGACATCGACGGCATGCACAACAACGACCCGCGCGTCGTCAACGACACCAAGCCCGTCCATCAGCTACAGTTTGAAGAGGCTGCCGAGCTGGCCTACTTCGGTGCCAAGATTCTGCACCCCACGTGCGTGCAGCCCGCCAAGTATGCCGGCATCCCCGTGAAGCTGCTCAACACCATGCAGCCCGATGCCGAGGGCACCACCATCAGCAACCAGACGGAGTATGGAAAGATCAAAGCCGTGGCAGCCAAGGACAACATCATGGCCATCAAGATTAAGTCGAGCCGCATGCTGTTGGCCACGGGATTCCTGCGCAAGGTGTTCGAAATCTTCGAGAGCTATCAGACTCCCATCGACATGGTGTGCACCAGCGAGGTGGGCGTGAGCATGAGCATCGACAACAGCGCCCATCTGGGCGAGATCATGGACGAGCTGAAGAAGTATGGCACCGTCACCGTCGACACTGGCATGTGCATCATCTGCGTCGTCGGCGACCTCGACTGGAGCAACATCGGCTTCGAGACGCGCATCATGGACGCCATGAAGGATGTGCCAGTGCGCATGATCAGCTATGGCGGTTCCAACTACAACATCTCGTTCCTCATTCGCGAAGAAGACAAGCACCGCGCTCTGCAAAGCCTCAGTGAACACTTGTTTAATAGTTAGGAGTTAGGAGTGGAGAGTTAGGAGTTGGGGGTAAAGAGATTCCCAACTCCTAACTCTCAACTCCTAATTACCAGTTCCCAATTCCCAACTTCTCATTATGAAAGGAAAATTCCCCCTGCAATCTTTCGCTGCACTGCGCACCCCTTTCTATTATTACGATACCGACTTGCTTCGCACTACGCTTGAGGCCATCAACAGCGAAGTGCGCCGCCATGAGGCTTTCTGCGTGCACTATGCCGTGAAGGCCAATGCCAATCCCCATGTTTTGAAGACGATACGACGGGCAGGGCTGGGAGTGGACTGCGTCAGCGGAGGCGAGATTGAAGCCTCGCTGCGCGCGGGCTTCCCCGCCAGCAAGATAGTGTTTGCCGGTGTGGGGAAGAGCGATTGGGAAATCCTGCTGGGACTCGACAATGAGATCTTCTGCTTCAACGTGGAGAGCATGGCCGAGTTGCAGGTGATCAACCAGCTGGCAGCCGAGCGAGGCAAGGTTGCGCGCGTCGCCTTCAGACTCAACCCCAACGTGGGTGCCCACACCCATGCCAATATCACCACTGGCCTGGCCGAGAACAAATTCGGCATCGCCATGCGCGACATGTTGACCGTCATCGCCCAAGCCCGTCAGATGTCAAATGTGAACGTGGTGGGGCTGCATTTCCACATCGGCTCGCAGATTCTCGACATGGGCGACTTCCAGGCACTCTGCAACCGCATCAACGACCTGCAAGACCAGCTCGACCAGCACCGCATACGCTTGGAGCACATCAACGTGGGCGGTGGACTGGGCGTTGACTACCAACATCCCAACCGCGTGCCCCTGCCCGACTTCAAGGCCTACTTCGACACCTATGCCCGCCGACTGAAACTGCGTCCCGGCCAGACGTTGCATTTCGAACTGGGCCGAGCCGTGGTGGCGCAGATGGGGTCGCTCATCACGCGTACATTATATATTAAAGAGGGTGCTGTGAAGAAATTCTGCATCGTCGATGCCGGCTTCACCGACCTCATCCGCCCCGCGCTCTATCAGGCCTATCACAAGATTGAGAACCTGAGCAGCGACCTGCCCGTGCAAGCCTACGACGTGGTAGGTCCCATCTGCGAGTCGACTGATGTCTTTGCCAAGCAAATCGACCTCAACACCGCACACCGTGGAGACCTTCTCGCCATCCGCTCGGCGGGAGCCTACGGCGAAATCATGGCTATGCAGTACAACTGCCGACAGTTGCCAAAAGCCTACACCAGCGATGAACTGATTTGACATCCCCCCTTCCTCACGCATGCTTTCCATCCTCCATGTCTACGACGAGAACGACACGATGGCTGCACGCTACGTGGCCATGCTGTCGGATGCCATGGGCGAAGGCGTGCATGCCGCTTCGGTTTCCACGGCGGCGCAGCTGAAGGAGGTGGCAAGCCGCCAGCCTGCCTTCGACATCGTTCACATACATGGCTGTCCAGCTTTCTTCGTCAAGCGAAGCGAAATAGCCGACCACAACGTTCAGCGGTTCATCATCACTCCCCACGGTCATCCTTTGCCCCGCGTGTCAGCCTATGTGGTGGTGGCACGCAGCCCCATGGAATACGACATCCTGGTGAAGCTGCACCCACACGTGGAGACGGTGCGCAACCCCATCATCACCCGCACCACCACCCCCGCCAACTGCGCTGCCCAGATGATGCATATCTATCAGCGCGTGGCCCACTCCTATCTGCTGCCACTCATGTCGCCCAGCTCGCGGCAAGCCCTTGCCACGCTGCTCTGCGTGGCTATCGGAGACGATGCCCAATGGGCGCCACACCCCCTGCCCGCCGATGCCGACTACCCTCAGCTGCAAGCCTACGCCCAACTGGAGGGCGTGCTGCCACTGGTGACGAGAGGGCTGCAGCTGATGGAGGTCGAGGTTCCACAACCAGAACAAATCGAGGGCTACCTGCCTGCTGGCTACCAAGTGCCGTCGCCATTGAACGTTGAGCGTTTAACATTGAACGGTGACCATTCTGATGCGCCGCCGATGTTTAATGTTCAACGTTCAACGTTCAATGAGTCCATCCCCGCCCTGCTCGCCGACATCAAGGCCCATGGTCCCTCGCTGCTTCGCCTTTGCGAAGTGGCCCAAGCACTGCACGACGACAACCTTGACGAAGACCGCTTGATGCAACTGCTCGACGAGCAGCGCCTGCACCCCCTGATGGCCTCGCTCCTCACGCTGCTCAGCCAGCAGGTGCTCCTCACCGAAGGGTTCATGCCCTGTCAGCCCGCCGACGACCGCTTGGCAAGGCAGTTGCAACTGCAGTTGGAAACACGGCAATGCCCAATCATGTAAGATGTGATTAATCGTAAAGAATTGCGACTTTTGCCACCATGGTGTTGGCACACCAAAATTTGGTGGCGTTTTTTTGAAATTTGGCGTTGACTTTTTCCAAAAAGTCAACGCCAAATTTTGCTGCGGAGGCACCGTACCAAAAGCACTACATGCCCCACACCATGATGGTGTGGCCCTGATACTCGTAGGGACGGTGCCAAAGACGCTCCTCCCATGTCTTCTCCTGCGTGCGGTCGAAGATGATGAGATGGCCTTCGTCTACGGAGCCTACCATGTCCATGTATTCTGCAGTCTGCACCAATCCCTGCTCGATGAGCTTGTCGAGGCTGCCGCGCTTGATTTTTAGTTCCAGCACGATGCGCTGCACGGGTCCGCCATAGTGGTCGGTGAGCGGTTTGCGGATGAGCAGGTCGGTACGCTTGCGCCCAAGGCCATACTCGCGGTCGATGTATCCACCGCCATTGACCACACGCTGCAGGAAGGCCTGGAGCAGGAGCTGTGGCCCAGCCTCGGCGTAGTTGAAGCGGCCTATCCATGAGTCGGCATTCTGGCGGAAGAACTGCTGGAAGTCTGTCAGCAGCTTCTCCATGTTGATGCTGTTGTCGGGGTTCAGGTACCAGATAGGCTTTTGCGTAAGGGTTTCCTGAGTACTCCAGGTCAGCTCTCGCGGTATGATTTCGCGGTAGATGCCGTTAGCGATTCTGATGTTCTTCCCCCGCTCACGCTGGATAAGTCCCATGTCGGTCACATACTGGATGTCGTCGCTTGGAATGAGTCCTTCAGCAGCTTCTTCGCTGTTCGACAGGATGGGTTCGATGACACGCTTCACGCGTGGCTCGTTGAGCTTGTCGATGAGGATGTCGATGTGTGTGTCGCGACGGTAGATGATGTTCTCTATGGCGCGGTCAATCATCTCGGGGATAATGCGGATGGTGCGGTCGCGGTTCTCGCGCATCTTCCATGTCACCTCACGCCCCAAGGCGTTGACTAACCAAGGCTGACCTTCGGTGGCACTCCATATCATGGGGAAGCATGCTTCGTCGAACTGCTGTCCTGTCTCGTGGGTATGCTGCATGTATAGCTTGTGAATCTCAGCACGCGAGAAATTGCCCAGTCGCAGTGATTCGGCCTTGATGTTAAATGCCGAGCCTCCAGTGACGATGTCTTGGTTGGAGAGCACGATTCGGTAGTCGCGCACGTCGCGTACACCGAAGAGGATGATGCTCTGTGGGAAACTTTGTGGGCGGTTGTAGTAACCGGCGCGAATCTGTCGGAGCACGCTGACAAGCGAGTCGCCCACGAGGGCGTCTATCTCGTCGATGAAGAGGACAATGGGCTTGGGGAGAGCCTCCGCCAAACGACGTAGGTAGGTGGAGAGCATTGAGGAAGGATCAACTTGTCTTGCCTCGTCGCGCAACTGCAACGGCAGGTCGCTTTTGATGATGCCTCGGAACTCTTCTGCCAGATTGTCGCAGATGCCTCGCACAACGCTGTCCACGTCATTTCTCTTTGCTTGTCCTGCCTCTACGTTGATATAGACGGCAATGTAGTCGTCCTCTCTGTTGAGATAGTCGCGCAGGGCGAGCATACAGGTGGTTTTGCCAGTCTGTCGGGGGGCATGGAGCACGAAGTATCGTTGCTGGCGAATGAGCGTCAGCACATCATCGAGGTCAATTCTGCTCAGTGGGTCGATGGTGTAGCTGTCGGGGGTCTGTGGCCCCGCCGTGTTGAAGAATCTTTCCATGCCTGTTCTCTCATTTCGTTATCTCCACGATGCTCTGTCCTGTGCAGGCATCGGGCTGTTGTATGTGGAGCAGCTGGCAGACGGTGGGGGCGATGTCGGTGATGCTCACTTGGCGGCTGGTGGCTCCATGGGGCACACGCCAACCGAAGAAGAGGCAGGGGATATGAGCGTCGTAGGGGTTCCACTCACCGTGCGTCGTTCCCGTGGGCTCGTTCCATGAGCCTGACTCGTAGTAGCCCGGACGGGGGAAGAAGATGATGTCACCCGAGCGGCCAGGATAGTAGCCCATCAGGGCGCGCTCCTTCAGCAGCGGCGGCAGGGCGCTGGTGGCCAAGTCGTTGTAGACAGTGGCAAAGGCGATATCGGGTTCCTTCTGCACTTCCCACAACACCTGATGCTCCATGTCGGCGGTGATGAGTCCCCTTGAGCGTATCATCTCCCAGTCGAGGAAGATGCGGTAGTCCATGATGTCGCCGATGTAGCCACCGTCCTCGCCGCTGTCGTTGCTGATGGCCTCATAGATGCGCTCTTTCATCTCGTTGACCCTCCACGGCCCAGCGGCCACCTTGTGCTCCTGCATATACTTCCAGTTGTGGGCTGCACCGTGGTCGGCGGTGAGGAAGAGCAGGTAGTTGTCGCGCCCCACCTGCTCGTCGAGCGCACGCAACAGGCGGCCCAGGTCGTGGTCGAGTTGCAGGTAGGCATCATCGGTGCGTTCACCGCGTGTGCCGTATTTATGGCCTATCACGTCGGTCTGCGAATAGCTCACGCAGAGCATGTCGGTCTCTTCGCCCTTGCCTAATCGCTCGCTGCGCAGCAGGTTGATGGCCATGTCGGTGATGATGGCTCCACAGCGGGGCGAGAGGCCGATGTCCTCGCCCAGCTTCTTGAAGTCCTTGTCCTTCTGCAGCTTCTTGTTGTACTCCTGTAGCCACTTGGGCAGCGACTTCATGTAGTAGGTTGAAGTGATGAAGCAGCGGTTCTTCAGGTCGAGCCAGTAGGCGGCATTGGCGCTATGCCCGGCGGGTAGGATGGCGGCGCGGTCTTTGTAGCTGACGCCAAAGACGCGCCCCTTGAAGTCGGTGTGCAGGCGCAGCTGGTCGCCAATGGTGGTGGCCACCATGTTGCGCGGCGACATGCGGCCCTTGTCGCTGTCGCTGCCCACCGTCTGCTCGTTCTCGTCGCTGCAGCAATATACCCTATGGCCATCGATGTAGAAATTGTTGCCGCAGATGCCGTGGAAGGCGGGTGTGGTGCCAGTGTAGACCGAGGCGTGGCCGATGGCAGTCACTGTGGGGACATAGTTGATGAGGCAGTTGTTGCACGAATAGCCGTCGTCGATGAGCCTACGGAAGCCGTCGCGCGTGAACTTGTTGTAATAGCGGCTCAGATAGTCCCAGCGCATCTGGTCTACAACGATGCCCACCACCAAACGGGGCTTCTCGCCAAACTTCGATTGCGCCCAGCCCGGCATGGCGGCGCAGCACAGCAATAATGCCAAGAAAAGCTTTTTCATCATTCGTCGGATTTTGTTTATTTTGCAAAGATACGCTTTTCTTGCGAATAATCATTCATTTTAACGGAAAAATATTGTGCAAGAAAAATAATTGTTGTATATTTGCAACACAAATAACAATAATGGTAGAGACAAACTTAAAGCAAAGATATAACATGAAACGACTGACAACCTTCACACTGGCTTTGACCCTCAGCCTGGCGGTTCAGGCACAAAGCCAAGTGCTGACCAGTGGCACCACGGCACGTGCAGAGATTGATGCGAACCCATGGTTGGCCGGCTCCAACTATCTGGACTACGACCGGCAGCTGCCCGACTTTAAGTATACCCAGGCCCTGAAGGGCTACGTGCCCTTCTATTTCACCCACTACGGGCGGCATGGCTCGCGTTGGCTCATCGGAAAGAACGACTACCAGCGCGTCATACAGCCGCTGCGCATGGCACGGCGCGACGGCAAGCTGACACGCGAGGGCGAGGAGACGCTGCGCCGCCTGGAATTGTTTAACAAGACCACCTACAAGCGCTTGGGCGATTTGACCACCGTGGGCGAGCGACAGCACCACGGCATTGGCCGACGCATGGCCGAGCACTTCCCTGAAATCTTCAAGGCCAAGAATGTGGCCATTGATGCGCGCTCCACCACCGTGAACCGCTGCATCCTCTCGATGATTGCCGAGTGCGAGGAGCTGATGGCAGCCAACCCCACCGCCCGCATACACAACGACGTGAGCGATGCCCTGCAGTTCTATCTGAACCAGGACAGAGAGGGTCAGGTGAAGGAGAATGCTGGCAAGGGCGACCGTGCGCATCGCGACTTCACCGAGCGCCACACGCATCCCGAGCGGCTGATGAGCGTGCTCTTCAACGACCCGAAGTGGGTTCGCGACAGCATCAACCAAGGGCGGCTGATGCGGCAGCTCTTCGAGGTGGTCATCAACATGCAGAGCCACGACAACGCCCCCGATATGCTGCACCTCTTCAACAAGGACGAAATCTACGACCAGTGGCTCATCACCAATGCGGGGTGGTATCATAACTACGGCGCATCGCCCCTCACGGGGGGCATCATGCCTTTCTCGCAAGCCAACCTGCTCGACAACTTCATACAGACCGCCGACACCTGTGTGGCGTTGGGAAAGACGCAGGCCACGCTGCGCTTCGGCCACGAGGTGTGCGTGATGCCGCTGGCCTGCCTGATGGAACTCGACGACTGCGGTCGGCAGGTGGACGACATGGAGCAGCTGGCGCAGGTGTGGCGCAACTATCGCATCTTCCCCATGGGTTGCAACATCCAGCTCATCTTCTATCGCCCCAAGAAATGGAACGGCTCGGCTGGCGACGTGCTGGTGAAGGCACTGCTCAACGAGCGCGAGGTCTCGCTGCCCGTCAGCACCACACAGTACCCTTATTACCGCTGGACCGACCTGCGTGAGTATTGGATGCAGAAGTTGCGCCAATATCGCGGTCAGTAAGTTTGACGAAGCATGGTCAGCGACGAACTTGCGCTTCGCATACGCCAGCACTTTGGCCACGTGCCCACACAGGAGCAGGAGGCCGCCATCCGTGTGTTTGCCGACTTCCTGTTCGACCGCACCCCACAGGCGCTGATGCTGCTGCGTGGGTCGGCCGGTACGGGCAAGACATCGCTGGCGGCTGCCATCGTGGGGGCGCTGGTGGAGCTGCGCCAGAAGCTGGTGCTGCTGGCACCCACGGGGCGAGCAGCCAAAGTGTTTGCGCTCTATGCCTCGCAACCCGCCTTCACCATTCACCACCGCATCTATCGCCAGCGCTCGGCTGGCGACCTTTCCTCCTTCAATCTCAACGACAACCTCTATCGCGACACGCTGTTCATCGTGGATGAAGCCTCGATGATTTCGGCGCAGACCACCGACACCACGTTCGGTTCTGGGTCTGTGCTCGACGACTTGTTGCGCTATGTCTACCAAGGCCAGAACTGCCGACTGATGCTCATCGGCGACGCGGCACAGCTGCCACCCGTGGGCGACGAGTGCAGCCCGGCGCTCATGGCCGACGTGCTGCGTGGCTATGGCCTCAGCGTGCACGAAGCCACGCTGAACGAGGTGCTGCGCCAGAGCCAGCAGTCGGGCATCCTCTACAACGCCACCACCATCCGCAACCTCTCACCCCTCACCTCTCACCCCTCACTTCCTAAGATTCGTTTCCATGGATTTGCCGACATCGTCAACGTGCATGGCAGCGAACTGATTGAGGCGTTGGCATCGAGCTACAGCCATGTGGGAATCGACGAGACGATGGTGGTGACCCGCTCGAACAAGCGCGCCGTCATCTACAACCGGGGCATCCGCAACACCATCCTCGACCGCGAGGAGGAACTGTGCCGTGGCGACCGCCTGATGATTGTGAAGAACAGCTACGGACTGTTGCCCGCACCCGAACCGGGCAGTACTTCGCCGTCGTTCTTGGCCAATGGCGACACCTGCGTGGTGCAGCGTGTGCGGCATATACATGAACTCTACGGTTTCCGCTTTGCCGAGGTCACTATCCAGTTGCCCGACTACGACGACTATGAGCTGACGACCACCATGCTGCTGAGCACGCTGGGCACCGAGGCCCCCGCCCTGACGCGCGAGCAGCACGAACAGCTCTACAACAACGTGATGGCCGACTATGCCGATATGCCCCTGAAGCAAGACCGGTTGCGCGCCTTGCGCAGTGACCCTCACTACAACGCGCTGCAGGTGAAGTATGGCTATGCCGTCACCTGCCACAAGGCGCAGGGCGGACAGTGGGCGCACGTCTACATAGACCAAGGCTACATGACCGACGACATGCTCACCCCCGACTACTACCACTGGCTCTACACCGCCTTGACGCGCGCCACCGAGAAGGTGTTCCTCGTCAACTGGCCTGCCGCACAAACAATTTGAAGGCTCTACGTGTATCTGTTTAAAGCCCTACGGCATCAAGCAGATAGGGCAACGCCCAAAACAGGTGAAAGCTACGCCCAAAGTTTGAAAAAGCCGTTTCATTTCACGACGTTGAACGATAAGACCACGACGAGAAACAAACTATTCCACCCATACGTAATCTTTTGGAACCAATTTGAATATGTTATACGAAACGATAATTGACAAGTACTATCCCGAAGACGACGACCTGCGCCGTCTGCTGCTGCTCCACTCGCGCCAGGTGGCCGACCGCTGTCTGCTGGTGGCTCGTCGCCACCCTGAGCTGCCTCTTGACACTGCTTTCTTGGAGGAAGCGGCGATGCTCCACGACATCGGCATCCGCTGGTGTCACGCCCCCGGCATCTTCTGCATGGGCAGCGAGCCTTATATCCGCCACGGATTGATAGGCGGCGAACTGCTCAGGACCGAAGGACTGGAACGCCATGCCCGAGTGTGCGAGCGCCACACCGGCACCGGCCTCACCTGCCAGCAGATACTTCAGCAACAGCTGCCCCTGCCCCCTGCCGACTACGAGCCGCAGACGATGGAAGAGCAACTGGTGTGCTATGCCGACAAGTTCTATTCCAAGTCGCGCCCCCAGCGTGTGCTCACCGTGGAGCAGGCCGCTCAGAGCCTGACCAAGTTCGGGCAGGAGGGCGTGCAGAAGTTCCTCGCCTGGGCTCAGCTGTTTGAGTGATTTGCTGTAGGGACGGTCACAGATTGCTTTCTGACTTGTATCGATAGTACTCGCTCACCAAGCTCTTGTATCCCATCTGCTTGAGCTGGGCATAGTCAGTTTTGTAATTGGTCTTCTTGTGTTTCCCCGTGCTGAGGAAACGGATGTTTTGTTGCAGGTAGTGGTCGATGCCCTTCAGACCGTCGGCGCTGTTGATGACGGGGAAGAACCACCTCGACCACGTCAGCGTCTCGGAGTCGTCGTTCTCAAAGAAAACGCGGTTGAAATGGTTGATGAGTCCTTTCATCGCCTTTTCAGGCCCCATTTGGTTCTTGTTGCTCCAGCGCATCAGTGCCTTGGTGGCCCGCTTTATCTTGCCTTTCATCTTCTTCTTCGTGGCCTCCGAGATGTCTATGCTACGGCCGTGGCACTTGAATCCCAAAAACTCGTAGGCTTCTTCGGGCGAATAGATTTGTTCTTTGGCGGGGTTGATTTCAAGTTGATACTTCTTGAGTAGCTCAGCCATCTGGCTTTTGTATTCTCCAAGTGTCTCGCGGTCGGGGGCAAACATGATGATGTCGTCGGAATAGCGGGCATAGACCACGTTGGCATCATGAAAATGCCAGTCCACATCCTTCAGATACACATTGGCAAGGAAAGGCGATGTGGGCGTGCCAGCCATCACGCCGTGGCTTTCGCAGATGGTGGTGCCGTTGTAGATGGCCCTGTCGTCGGTCAGCATGGTCTTGAAGAATTGGAACAGCGGCTGGTCATCAGCCAGCATTTCGGCCAATGTAGGCAGCAAGATGTCGATGGAGATGGAATTGAAATAATCGTGGATGTCGAGCTTGTAAGCCCACATCTTTCGGTCTCTGATGGCGCGGTTGATGCTGAAGACGGCATCGCTGGCTTTCACCCCCCTGCGAAATGCGTAGCAGTTGGGAGCGAAACACCTGTCGTAGTCGTAGAGCTTGAAGGCGATGAGCTTGAGTGTTGTCATCTCGTCGGGCGCATACCTGTAGACCACGCGCTTCTTGCCCGTCCCCATCTTGTTGATGACCATCTTCTTGGGAATGCCCAAGCCCTCGCCTTGGGCTATCTTCTGTGCCAGCGGAAGGTAGCCTTCGCGTTCCACATAATTGTCGGCTTCGTCAAACTCATGCCATGTGAAACGCCCTTTCAGCAGACGGTAGGCCAGAAAGTCCTCCCACGTCTGCTGTTGAGTGAGTTGCGTTAAGATGCTGTCCATGAAATGGAAAGAAAAAGGGGAATGGTTTTGAATCTGCAAAATTGCAGATCACGGGAGGATACCTTGTCCTGTTGCCTGCAAAACATAGTTGTGCGGACAAGGCTGCCTCCTTTGCAGGCGCAGTCATCGCTGCATCCCCTTTTTCTGTTTCGATTAGCCCAAGAACTTGCGAATGCGTTCAATCACATAGCCTCTTTCGTTGGGCATCTGTGTATAGAAGTTGATGTAGGGAATGCCCAGCTTCTTGGCATACATCCTTGCTATCAAGTACTTCACGTTGCTGTCGTGGGTGTGGCCGTTGCCGAGCATGACCACCGCTTTGGCTATGCCGCCATTCTGCAGCACGAAGGTGTAGGGCTGTCCCCATTCGGCTTTGTAGGCTTGGCAGGGGCGAGTCTTGTAGAGTTGGAACTCGTCGGTGGCGAATCCTGCCAAATCGGTGACCGCTACTTTCTCGCGAATCGTAAACGACGGAAAATCCTTCATCAGTATTTCCCTGAAATAGGCTTCCCATTCCTCGGCGGTCTTCTCTCGCTCCACTGTGGGTGCGGCAGCATGCTGTGCTGGGCGAGCCTGTCGTGTGGGGGCCGCTTCTCTTGCCGAGTCGTCGATGCTGTCCTTGGCGATGTTCAAAATCTTTAATAATAATCTTCCGAAGTTCATTTTTTTGTCTTCTTTTAGGTGAGTAGTTGAATGGCTCCTTTTAGGGGCGCATACGGCAGGATGGTTTTGGTCGAGCAGTCTTTCCCCTCCCTATGGAAGGAGAGAAAAGGCTGCACATGACCATAACCTTCGTTGTACAGAGGGCTTTAATAGCCAAAGATTTCCTTCGTGGTGATGCGGCGCACGGGTCCATACTTCGAGAGCGACTTCATGTCGAGTTCGCGCTCGTCGCCCAGGATGATGTAGCGGTAGGGCTTGTGGGCCATCTGCTGTTGCTCGAAGCTCACAATGTCCTGCAGCTTCAGTGCGGGCAATGCCTCGTAGATGCGCTGGTTGCGGTCGTAGTCGATGCCCAGCTGCTTGGCCACGAGCCATGCGTTGATGAGTCCGAACTTGGTGGTGCGCTGGCTCTGCAGCCGCTTGGTCAGCGCCTCCTTGGCAATGTTGAAGGCCGTCTCGCTCTGCGGGATGGTGTCCAGGATTTGGTGGAACTGGCGCACGCAGTCCATCATCTTGTCGTTCTGCGTGATGATGTGGGTGAAGAAGTACTCTGGCTCGCCCTTATAGTCTGGATCCATGTAGCGTGCAAAGGCGTTGTAGGCCAGTCCGCGTGCCTCGCGCAGCTCCTGGAACACGATGGTGTTCATGCCACCGCCGTAGTACTCGTTGAAGAGTGCCTGCACGGCATCCTCGTCGGGGTTCCAGGGGCGCAGCTCGTTGTGCACCATGCGCATGTAGATGTTCTTGGCATCGTAGGGCGCAATCAGCACCTCGTTCTCAGGTGTGGCTTGCAGGGTGTAGTGCTGTCCCTGCGGGGCGGGCTTCAGGTTGTCGGCCATCTGGTGCTTCTGTGCCAGCACGTCTTGCAGCTCGTTGGCTTTCAGCGGTCCGTAGTAGAGCACGGTGTGCTCATAGTCCTTCAGCCCCTTCAGCAGGTCGAGCAGTTCTTGCGGGTCGGTCTGCATCAGCTGCTCGGTGGTCAGGATGTTGCGGTAGGGGTTGTAGGGGCCGTAGAGTCCGTAGCTCACCAGTCGGCTGAAGTTGGCCTGCTGGTTCAGCTTGTTGTCTTGGCGGGCCTTCTCGGTCAGCGCCACATACTGCATGTATGCGTCGGTGTCCACCTTGGCGTTCTGCAGCAGGTCTTCCAGCAGTTCCAGTGCCTGCGGCATGCTCTCGGCCAGTCCGTTCAGGCCAATGTTGATATTGCGGGCACCCACCGAGATGTGGAAGTTGCAAGCCAGCTTGTAGAA
>JAEEGF012140361.1_pt1 | contig 21582 bp, 23 predicted proteins | sample 9134171 | NCBI WGS metagenome assembly JAEEGF01 (sample SAMN16246542, study PRJNA631951) | gut metagenome | biome: gut microbiome; feature: rumen; material: AP-attached | host: Bos | place: Iran: Karaj | collected 2018-10 | reverse complement strand
AGTGGGCGGTAAGAAATTTCTTAAGCGTACCGCCTGAAACTGCGTTCGGCCCAGTGGGCGGTAAGAAATTTCTTAAGCGTACCGCCTGAAACTGTGTACAGCCCTGTGGGCGGTAAGAAATTTCTTAAACATACCGCCTGAAACCGTGTACAGCCCAGTGGGCGGTAAGAAATTTCTTAAGCGTACCGCCTGAAACTGTGTACAGCCCCCTGGGCGGTAAGAAATTTCTTAAGCGTACCGCCTGAAACCGTGTACAGCCCTATGGGCGGTAAGAAATTTCTTAAGCGTACCGCCTGAAACTGTGTACAGCCCAATGGGCGGTAAGAATTCTTAAAAGCGTAACGCCTGAAAGCTTCTTCGGCTCCACAGGCGGTAAAAAAGTGTGAAAAGATATTTTTACAACTTACATAAGCGGCGCAACAAGCTTCATCGCAGCGCCCATGACTTTGTATGTCACGCGCTCGCTTCCGAGGCTTTCCAAGGTCACCTCGTTGCACATGGTAAGAGTATCCTGGAAATCTTTTTCTATCTGCGGTGTTACAGATGTCTTGTACATATATGTTGCGCATTCGAAATGGTGGTAAAGGCTGCGGTAGTCGAGGTTTATCGTGCCGACAATAGCCTTTTCATCATCGCTCACAAAAACCTTTGCGTGTACAAAGCCGGGGGTGTATTCATATATCTTAACGCCCGACTGCAGAAGTGTTTTGTAATGTGTTTTTGCAAGCGAATATGCTCCCTTTTTGTCCGGAATTCCCGGCAGGATTATTCTGACATCAATGCCTCTTTCGGCGGCATAGCAAAGCGCCGTCTCGATCTCGCCGTCCATTATAAGGTATGGCGTCATGATGTGCACATAGCTGCGGGCGCGATAGAGAATATCGATATACATGCTTTCGCCGACCTTGTAACCATCAAGCGGGTTATCCCCGTAAGGAATGACAAATCCGGGAGCATCAACGGGAGTTGCGGGAACAGATACGGCCTCCCAATCGGGAGTCTTTTCAGTTGCATTCCACATGGTAAGAAACATAAGAGTAAAGCATGTTACGGCAGAGCCGCGAAGCTTAATGGCGGTATCCTTCCAATGCCCGAAACGTTCAACCCTGTTTATGTATTCATCTGCGAGATTTACTCCGCCGTTAAAGGCGACCTGCCCATCGATAACAAGTATCTTTCTGTGGTCGCGGTAGTTGTAGTGGGTAGATATAAACGGACGGATGGGAGAGAAAGCCTTGCATTTTATCCCAATCTCACCCATGCGAACATCATAATCCGTTGTGAGCGTCGATATCTCGCACATGCCGTCGTACATAACGCGCACATCCACACCTTCCTTTGCTTTTTCGGCAAGTATCGCAAGAATATGGCTCCACATCTCCCCCTCTTCTATAATGAAATACTCCATATAGATGAACTTTTTGGCCTTCTTAAGCTCTTCAAGCATTGCCTCATACTTGTATTCGCCAAGTGGGTAGTATGTCACCTCGGTATTGCCGAAGATGGCATAGTTGCCGGAACGGTTTATGTATGTCAGCAGATCGTCCGTGCCGGACAGACCTATATCTTCGTGTACATAAGTCATCGGATCCTGGCGCAAAAGCTTTCGGCTCTCTTTGATATTTTGCGCAAGAGCCTTTTTGATCGTTCTTGTTCCGATGCTTTTATTCTGATAAAACAAAAGCAGACTGGCCGGTATGGGAACTATCATTATAAGGACCATCCACGTCAGCTTGGCAGATGAGTTCATATCATTGTTTACAAGATGCACCAGCATGGCGGCAATAAAAAGGCTGCGCCATGTTGCAAAGTTTTTAAGATGATCCGCAAGTACCCAGTATGCAAGGTAGATGATGCCGATCTGAATAAGGATCAAGATAACAAACAGGCCCGCGCGTGAAAAGAAAAGCTTTTTAAAGCCTTTTGAATGCTTACTGATAAGGAACATGGGCTCAGGCAGGCCCTCCGTCTTATAAGGATCTGCAAAAGGACGCTCAGGCCCCGGCGGATACGGCCTGTTGGTAAAAAGAGGCCTGTTTTCCGAGATCATTTTCTCCGAAGGAATTGTATTTGAATTATCCATATTTATCCTCCTATGTCGCCACATTTATACCCGTGTCCAAAAATCCGGCAATCTCTGCAAAGGAATAAACGATATCCGCCAAATAGCATCCTATAAGGACAATACAAATAAGGATCGTTATCTTTTTGGGGATGGCGGAATACACATTTCGCAGTATTGGCGCAAAAGCGTATGTAAGCGTGATGCCTGTAAGCGCGAAGATAAGCAGGACTTCCAGGCAGACGCGACCGTCAAGATTCAGGTAATATCCGGAATAATCAAACAGCTTTATGTCCCAAAGTTTTTCGAACAGCCAGCCGGTGCCGTATTGCAACACTGCGCAGCTGATAAATGCCATAACAAATGCCTGCCCCGGGTTTTTGCTGTTTTTCTTAAGGATGAACAGCATCAGCATTCCGACGACACCGTACAGTGAAAGCCATGGGCCATGTAAGAGCCCCGGGCTCGGGAACACTCCAAGGTTCAGCATGGTGTAAAAGACTTCAAAAAGGTATCCTGCGCCCGAAAACGTAAAGAAGAAAAGCACAAGCATTGTAAAAGAGTATTTTTCGCTGATATCATGCTTGTTTTTTTCAGTCAGCGCAGCGAGAGTGTGCGGGAATCGCTCCCTCGGGTAGCTTGCGCCCGTTCTTATAGGAAGATCGAGTGCATGGTCATTAAGCAAAGCCAAAAGATTCTCATCGACCTCCCCTTTGCTTCTAAGATGCATGTATGTCTCCACATAGATCCAGCGTTTGTATGGGTCGACATGAAGTATCTCAAGTACGCCAAAGGACAACAATGACAGGATATACAAAGGTATCAAGGAAACATCTATCAGGAAAAGATCCTTTTTTCTTCCGTATGTAAGCTGCCTGGTCAGAGCAAAAGCATCTTTAGCGGAAATGTTCGGATTTTCGGCGAGTATGCAAGGAAGCATGCTGTATTCGTAACCCTTTATTACGCCGCCGACTATCGTAAAGCTCCATAAAAACAGTTTAAGATCCCTGAGCATCAGTATGAATGCGGTATGTTTCGTCCTGCCGTAGCGATAGACCATCGTGGCATTTTCGATACTCGTATCTTCATATTTGCGTTGCTCCAGAAAAACTCTTGACGTGCCTATTTCGATGATGTTTTTCACGAAGATAATAAACAGAGAGAACAAAATGACCGCGAAAACTATCACAAGGGATCGCGATGCGCTTTTCCGGAAAAACAGCATGTTTACGGTATTTATGATACCTACCGATATGCTGTCTGCTATGGATATCTGCGAGACAAAAGCGCCTATCATGTAAAGAGTGATATTTTTTGCGCCATCATCCAGCGAAGAAAAGTCTATTAGAGTCTGGTCAGATAAAAGATTTGAAACAGCATCCGTTACAGAGGCCCCGCTTGAAGAAACCTCTGTGTTTTCCTCGTATCGGGCTTTTTCGGATATCATGGAATATCCGCCGCCCAAAAACAAAAGAAGAAACGACAATATGATGCTTATCAGCCTGTGCCGGCCAAGCTGCTTCTTACCCTCGCTCTTTACGTTTTGCCTGAATTCTTTTCTTTCCTCTTTAGTCATATTTGTACCTCCCGGTCTACTCCTTAGGTAGAGTAAAGCCGGAATGACTTTATCCGGCTGATTTCATTTTACCCTTACAGAGGTTGTTTTGCAAGCAGTAACTTAAATTACCGCCCACAGGGCCGAACACGGTTCTGGGCGGTACGCTTAAGAAATTTCTTACCGCCCAGAGGGCCGAACACAGTTTCAGGCGGTACACTTAAGAAATTTCTTACTGCCCACAGGGCCGGACACGGTTTCAGGCGGTACGCTTAAGAAATAAAAAAGCGCAAACCCTTGATAAAGGGTTTGCGCTATAGTAGCGTTCAGAATATAATTACTTAAGAGTAACCTTTGCGCCTTCAGCTTCAAGCTTAGCCTTGATGTCGTCAGCTTCTTCCTTGGTAACGCCTTCCTTAAGAACTGTAGGAGCGCCGTCAACTGCGTCCTTAGCTTCCTTAAGTCCAAGACCTGTGATATCACGAACGACCTTGATAACCTTAACCTTGTTAGGACCTACTTCTGTAAGTTCTACGTTGAACTCTGTCTTCTCTTCCTCAGCTGCTGCTGCAGGACCTGCTGCTGCAACTACAACGCCTGCTGCTGCAGATACGCCAAACTCTTCCTCACAAGCCTTAACAAGCTCGTTAAGCTCTAATACTGATAACTTCTTGATCTCTTCAATAAATTCTGCTGTTGTCATTATTGTTTTCCTCCGATTATAATTTGTTTAATGTGTTATGCGGCCGAATGCGCCGCGTTTATGCCGCCTCTTTTTGCATCAAGCAGGCGATTCTTGCTATCAACCATATGTTGATTATTATGCCACACCTTCGCTCTTCTCTGCAATCTGCTTGATAACGCGAGCAAAGTTTGTGATGGGTGACTGGATGCTTCCGAGAAGTCTTCCGAGAAGAACATCTCTTGAAGGGATGGTAGCGATAACCTTGATTCCCTTTGCATCATAGTATGTGCCTTCTACAACACCTGACTTAAGCTCAAGAGCGGGAGCCTTCTGTGAGAATTCATTAAGAATCTTTGCAGGTATAGCTGCATCTGTCTTGCAGATAGCTATAGCTGTAGGATTCTCAAGATCCTTTGCAAGATCTTCGAATTCTGTTCCTGCGATAGCACGCTTGATATAAGTGTTCTTGTAAACCTTATAAACAACGCCTGCTTCTCTCAGCTGCTTACGAAGTGCAGTATCCTGCTCAACTGTAAGGCCACGATAATCTGCAAGAACAACAGCCTTTGCGCCGTCAAGATTAGCCTTGATCTCGTCGATGATGGGGGCTTTGATCTCTACTTTTGCCATTTTTGTTTCCTCCTTATTTTATTTTCTTTTCCCCCGCAATGCAAATGCAGGGGCAAGCCGAAAAAAAACCGCAGCCAAAAAGACTACGGGGATAAGAAGTTCATGTTTAATAAACTGTTCTCCTCGGCAGGCGACCTTGTGAGTCTTACGCGTTTGCACCTGCTGTCTTCGGCAGTCTGTTTTACAGACAAGGGAGATGATAGCATGTTTTTTATGCGGTGTCAAGCATAAACATAACTTTTTTAGCATAAACATAACTTTTTTAGATGTTTTGTAACATAAGCATACCTATTTAGGATGTTTCTCTAAACAAAAGATCCGAACTCTTCTGTAAATGGCGAGAAACAGCTACCGGCTTTCCGGGTATGAACCGAGCATGAAGACGATTCCTGATTCTAACGGAATATTTTTTTTATATTTGTAACGGATTATTTTTTTATATTTGTGTTGACTATGTTGCTATTATTTGATAATATCTTTCCATAGGAAATTCGGACATTAGTAAATTCTTTTTTTCAAGAACCATTCTTTTTTCTTATACCGAGTTTTCTCTTTTATAAATTTAAACTTACTTCCCATTCACCTAAACTGATAGCTTTTTTTGCACGCGTACCGCCTAAATCCATCTTCATCCCAATAGGCGGTAAGAAAAACTAAAAGCGTACCGCCCAAATCAACATTCATCCCAATAGGCGGTAAGAAAAACTAAAAGCGTACCGCCTAAATCCACCTTCGGCCCAATAGGCGGTAAGAAAAACTAAAAGCGTACCGCCTAAATCAACCTTCGGTCCAATAGGCGGTAAGAAAAACTAAAAGCGTACCGCCTAAATCCACCTTTGACCCTGCAGGCGGTAAAAAATATGCTAAAAAAATGTACCTAACAGTACAGGAAAGGAACAAGTCATGATCGATAACACAAAGGAATTGAAAAAGCAACTCATAGAAATTGAGTCAATGATGGATGAATTGAGGAGGAAGGAAAAGATATATAAAGATCTTCCCGAGGGAAGAATGAGGGTTACGACATCAAAGAAAAACGCCCAGTTCTATTACGCCACCCCCACTTCCCCCGCTTACAAATATCTCCCGGCTTCCGAGAAAGAATTCATAAAGAAATTCCTGCAACGTGAATACGACCGCAAGGCGGCGAAGATTCTTTTAAAAATGAAAAATGCGACGGAAAGAAGCCTTTTTCATAATGTGGGCGAGCTAAGAAATGCATATGAAAAGTTGTGCGACGGAAGAAAAAAACTTGTTACACCAATCGAACTGACGGATGACATCTTTATCGGCAAATGGCTTGAGGATATTCCCGGCGCGCAGAATACTTTCCCCGAACTGGGTAAATATGAGACCGAAGCAGGGGAATACGTCAGATCAAAATCCGAAAAGATAATTGCCGACACTTTCAAAAAAATGAACATCCCATATATTTATGAACCCAAAATAATTCTTGATCGAAACAAGACCGTCTTTCCCGATTTTGCCTGCCTTAACGTAAGGAAGAGAAAGACCATCTTCTGGGAACATCTCGGCCTCACGGACCTTCCCGACTATGCGGTAAAGAATTTTGCAAAACTCGACATATACGAAAAGAACGGATATTTTGTCGGCGACGACATTATCATATCCACAGAAACGCAGGAACATCCGCTTGATATATCAACTATAAAGAGAAAAATCGAAAGATATCTGAACTGAAAAAAACTAATATAAGGCTTGTCATGTTTTACTGCGAATAGTTTCTTAACAATGATTTAAGAACTATCACCATTGACAGGTTGAGATATATCTCATATAATAATACGAAAGGGTGAAGTAATGTTTCAGTTGGAATTTTACGAAACGAAGGACGGTAAAAAGCCGGTAACGGATTTTTTAGATTCGCTTGAATCCAAAATGGCTGCTAAACTGATCGGACTGATGGATGTTCTTGAGGAAAAAGGAACAGAACTTAGACGTCCGTATTCGTCTCATTTGGATGACGGTATTTTTGAACTACGTTGCAAGCAAGGCAGTAATATTACCAGATCGTTGTATTTCTTTTATTTTGGAGGGAAAATTGTAATTACTAATTGTTTTATAAAAAAGACTCAAAAGACACCGCCGGGTGAGATAAGGCTTGCGAAGGAACGGCGCGCCGATTGGATCAGCAGACAAAAAGAGCAGTTGAAGAGAGGTGATTTGCATGACACTTAAAGAATATAAGGAAAAGAGATTTAAAGACCCGGATTTTGCTAAAGCGTATGCCGAGATACAGCCGGAGATGAACGTCATTCGAGCGTTGATCGACGCAAGAATGTCACAAAACATGACTCAGAAAGAACTATCCGAAAAAACAGGAATTGCGCAGGCCGAGATCAGTAAGTTGGAAAACGGTACAAGGAATCCATCTGTAAGGCTTCTTCAGCGACTTGCTGATGGAATGGGAATGGTTTTAAACGTTACGTTTACTCCCAAAGAACACATTTGAAACTCCGGGGACTTAAGTCACAGTCTCAAAAATAGAGCACATGTAATATGAAATACTGCCTGAAAACGCGAGCATCGTTTCAGGCGGTATTGTTTTCGTGTTTGTACTGTCCTAAACCGTCTAGCTGCCGACAAGCGGTAAGAAAAATTCCTTCAGATAAATTGCCTACAGTAAATGAAAAGAGCTTGCAAAAGAGCTCACAATGATATACAATGTATATTGTAAAGGAGGCGATAGTATGAAGGTTGCAATATCTAAATGGGGAAACAGCATAGGTATAAGAATACCTGTAGTGATAGCGGATACCCTTGGATTGCGTGCGGGCGACCAGGTTGCATGTGAACTGAAGGATGACGGATTGTTTATGAGAAAACAACAGTCGACAGCGCAGATGTTTGAGCAGTTTTATGGCAAATCGTTTTCGGAGATCACCCAGGAGGACATTGGAACGGCTGAAGAAATAGACTGGGGAGAAGATGTTGGAGGTGAGATTATTTGATGTTTGGTAAAGGAGATATCGTCAAAGTCAATCTTAATCCGGTTAGAGGACACGAACAGGGTGAGTTTAGGCCGGCGCTTGTTATGAATTCAGTTCCGCTACCCGGGGGCCTCAATATTATACTCCCAATAACATCAAAGCAAAAATCCTATCCACTTGAGGTGGAACTTGACGACAGAACCTCAACGAAGGGTGTAGTCCTGTGCTTCCAGATTCGAACAGTGGATCTGGCAAGGAGAGAAGCAAAATTTGTTGAAAAAGCCCCTGCCGATATAGTGGAGCTTTGTAATGATTATCTGCATCGCCTTACGGATGATGTAACATAGCCGGACTCATGCGGCTGTCAAATAAAGAAAATTCTGAGCGAAGCGAAAAGTTATTTCAGCCTCAAAAATATAGATAAACGACATGCCAAGTGAATGAGACCCCGGGACGGAGTCATAGTCTCAAAATAAAGAGAGCATGTAATATGAAACACCGCCTGAAAGCGTGAGCATCGTTTCAGGCGGTATTATTTTTATGTATCTTACCGCCCAAAACAGTATAGAGCCATCCGGGCGGTAAGAAATCTAAAAAGCATACCGCCAAAAACAGCGTAGAGACAATTGGGCGGTAAGAAATTCCCAAAGCATACCGCCCAAAACAGCGTAGAGGCAATTGGGCGGTAAGAAATTCCCAAAGCATACCGCCAAAAACAGCGTAGAGACAATTGGGCGGTAAGAAATTCCCAAAGCATACCGCCAAAAACGATGTAAAGGCATCTGGGCGGTAAGAAATTCCCAAAGCGTACCGCCCAAAACGATGTAAAGGCATCTGGGCGGTAAGAAATCTAAAAAGCGTACCGCCCAAAACAACGCAGAGGCATCCGGGCGGTACCGTCCTCAATATTCCCTTGGCTTCATCCTGTATTCCCGCGGGCTCATCCCGAAATGCCGCGAAAACTGCTTCGAAAAGTAAAGCGCATCCTGATAGCCGACTTTGGCGGCTATCTCACCGATGCTGATCAAAGTGCCGCAAAGGAGTCCGGCAGCCTCTTCAAGGCGCAAACGCTTTACATATTCGCCCATGCTTACGCCCTTTTCAGCGGTAAAAAGAGCCGCAAGGCGCGGATAGCTAATATAAAAAGAGGCCGCAAGCTCTGAAAAACAAATCTTTTCGCGGTAGTGTTCCGACAGATATTCCGCAACGCGGTCGGTAAGTCGGGGCTCTACCGAATTCTGCCTCATCACAATATGCGAAAGGAGCCTGAAAAGACGCTCATTCGTAAACCACTGCCTGCCGGGCTCTCTTGAATTCGCAAAGTCTACAGATTCTATTATTCTTCTTTCCGTGTCGGATCCCGCAAGACCCTGAACATATTTCGGAATCGAAAGCCTGTACAAAAGCAGCCGGTCCTGCTCGGACCTTTCTTCATACGGCGCAGCCGCCTTCGCGTCCCCATCCATATAAAAATGCACATAATACCATTCCGTCCCCTTTGGGATGTAATGTTTACCAAAGTGATGCAGACCCGCTTTTAAAAACAGCAGTTCTCCGTGCTCTACGGCATAATCGGTTTCTTCCTCCGTCACATAGATGCACCCGTTTTTCACATATATCAACACATGAAAAGGCAGCACGCGGTCCGCGTGAACAAATTCTTCGGGTGTTGTAAGATGTCCTCCGCCGCACCAAACGGGCAGTGCAGAGTTGCAGATCGTGATCTCGTTCATGCTCTTAAAAATCCCTTTCACATTATTTTTATCCATAAAAACAGCAGAAATTTCCATTTATTTATGGCTCATTTTAGATTTTAATACATGTATAACAAATAATCAATAAAAAGCGGGGTACATAAGATGATAAAATACATGTCAGACGATTCATTCATAGGAAAATATCAGAGACTAATTAAAAATGCGGTGATCCCTTACCAGCACAAAGTCCTGTTTGACAAAGAAGAAGGAGCCGAAAAGAGTCATGTTGCGATGAATTTTGTAAATGCGGCAAAAGCCCTTAAAGGCGAGAAAACAGAGGACGGCTTTTTCGGCATGGTCTTTCAGGACAGCGATGCCTACAAATGGCTTGAGGCGGCGGCATACTCACTTGTAAACTATCCGGACGAAGATCTGGAAAGAAAGGCCGATGAAATGGTAGATCTTATTTCGGCGGCGCAGGATACGGACGGCTATCTACAAACATATTTCACCATAAAGGACCGCGAAAAGAGATGGACCAATCTGCAGGAAGCGCACGAGCTTTACTGCAGCGGGCATATGATGGAGGCGGCCGTCGCATACTATACGGCCACAGGGAAGAAAAAGATCCTGGATGTGGCTTTGAAAAATATGGAATGCATCTACAGACATTTCATAACCGATGCCAACCCCGGCTATCCCGGCCACCCCGAAATAGAGCTTGCGCTTATGCGTCTGTACCACCTTACAAAACAGCCGCATGCCTTAGAGCTTGCAAAGCATTTTATAAATGTTCGCGGCGCAGACCCGGGCTATTACAAAAAAGAAGCGGCCGCCCGTAACTGGTTTGTCTGGGGCGCGGACCCCGCAGACCCCGCTTATATGCAGGCGGACATGCCCGTCAGAGAGCAGACGGATGCCAAAGGCCATGCCGTTCGTGCGGTCTATCTGTACACTGCCATGGCAGACATGGCCGCTGAGACAAATGACGAGGCTCTTAAACAGGCGGCAGACAGGCTATGGCAGAGCATCACCGAAAGAAAGATGTATATTACGGGCGGCATAGGCCAGACCGTTCTCGGAGAGGCTTTCGGCCCTGATTATTACCTGCCTTCGGATACCGCGTACTGTGAGACCTGCGCCTCGGTCGGCCTTATGTTTTTTGCGCGAAGGCTTCTGGAGGCGGGTGCGGACAGAAAGTACGCAGATGTCATGGAAAGGGCGTTTTACAACACAGTCCTTGCGGGCCTTTCTCTGGACGGCAAAAGCTTCTTTTATGTAAACCCGCTTGAGGCCATTCCGGGCGTTTCCGGTATTGCGCCAACGCACAGGCATGCGCTCACCCGCCGATTCAAGTGGCACGCCTGCGCCTGCTGTCCACCAAATGCCGCAAGGCTTATCGCTTCGTTTGGCAGATATGCCTTCGGCGAAAAGGACGATACTGCATTCATCCACATGTATGCCGGCGGCAGGGCAGATTTTGAAAACGGCCTTGGAATAGAAATTAAAACGGCATATCCTTTTGAAAAAAGTGTCAGCATAAATGTCGTAAAAGGCTCAGGCAGACTGGCCGTGCGCATCCCCGCTTTTGCGGATAATGCCTCTATAAATAAGAACGGGTCAGGTGCGGAATATGAAACAAAAAGAGGTTATGCATACATTCAGGCCGCAGAGGGCGATGAGATCTCGGTAAAATTCGAATATGACATCGTATATAATCATGCATCTCAAAAGGTATCGAATCTGGCAGGCCTTACCGCTGTCTCCCTCGGGCCGCTGGTATACTGCTTTGAGGAAGCGGACAATGCATTCCTTTCCGATATCGCACTTAAGCCCGGAAAAAAAGCAGAATTGTTTACAATGAAAGAAGGAGTCCTCAAAGGAATACCCGCGCTGAAGATTCCGGCTGTAAAAAGGGAGGGAGCCTTTGATACACTTTATGGCTGCAAAGAGCCGACCTGCAGCGCCTGTGAGGCCGTCGCTGTTCCATATTACAGCTGGTGCAACCGCGAGGAAGGCGCAATGAAAGTGTGGATGACAGTCTGAAATTGCCGGCTGCTATAAAAGCTGTGCTGGAAAGGGTGTTTATAATAGCGTCAATCTTCCTTGCCGCCTGCAAAACAGCGATTATCATATTGCAGACATACTAAAAATTTGACGCGGGTATTGTAAAAAAGCCCGGTGTGATATAAAATAAATGCAACTGCAAGTTGCATTTATTTTATTTGGAGGGAAAACAAATGGCAGATATCAGAAGACCGGATGACATGGTCCGTATCACGACCCCCGAAAGGGCCGACGCTTTTATCGAAGAACAGATCGATCTTATCAAAAAACAGGTGGGCGACAAAAAAGTATTGCTTGCACTTTCCGGAGGAGTTGATTCTTCCGTAGTTGCGGCACTATTAATAAAAGCCATAGGGCAGCAGCTCGTATGTGTTCATGTAAACCACGGCCTTTTAAGAAAAGGCGAGCCCGAGCAGGTCATCGAAGTATTCAAAAATCAGATGAACGCAAACCTCATCTATGTCGATGCGACCGACAGATTCCTTGACAAGCTCGCAGGAGTTTCAGACCCCGAAACAAAGAGAAAGATAATAGGCGGAGAATTCATAGAAGTCTTTGCCGAAGAAGCAAGAAAGCTTGACGGCATCAAGTTCCTTGCACAGGGAACCATATGGCCCGATATTCTGGAAAGCGAAGCCGGCATCAAGGCACACCACAACGCAGGCGGCCTTCCCGAAGATCTCAGCTTTGAGCTTGTAGAGCCCGTACGCATCCTCTTTAAGGACGAAGTAAGAATGGTCGGCAAGCAGCTCGGCCTCCCGGACGGCATGGTATACCGCCAGCCCTTCCCCGGCCCCGGCCTCGGCGTACGCTGCCCCGGCGCCATCACCCGTGACCGTCTCGAAGCTGTCCGCGAATCGGATGCCATCCTCCGCGAGGAATTCGCCAAGAACGGTCTCGAAGGCAAAGTATGGCAGTATTTCACAGTCGTACCCGATTTCAAATCCACCGGCGTTAAAGACGGCAAGCGCACCTTCGACTGGCCCTGCATCATTCGCGCCATCAATACAACAGACGTTATGGAAGTTACGGTAGAACACCTTCCCGATGCTCTCATCGATCACCTTGTAGACCGCATTATCAAGGAAGTAAAGGGCATAAACCGTGTACTCTTTGACTACACACCCAAGCCCCCCGCAACTGTGGAATATGAGTGATAACGAGTCAAGCACAAGATAAATAATCAGCGACCACGGAGTGGTCACATGGCCCCCGAAAAAAGCACCTGCAAGCTCGCTTGCAGGGGTGCTTTTTTCGGGGGCCATGTGTTAGCTGCGAAGCAGCGCTGATTATTTATCGAAGTATTTGCCGACAACATACATCCGGCTGCCGCTGCGCGGCAGCCGGATGAGATACTCTTGCTGCCGCTGCGCGGCAGTCGGATGGTATCATTTCCGTCGGCTACCGTGTGAAATCTCAGCTGGTGTAGCGTTTCGCCATTGGGCTAATACAGTTTTAAAAAAATTTATTGTCACCGGTTGAAACGGTCATCATATTCAACCGTTTTCATGCCGGTACACTGCGTCACCTGTCATACAGAAAATGTCCGGCAGTTCTAGAAAGGCCGGAAAGGAAAAAAGAGGCTGCAAAAATATAAAGCATTTCATTGTTTCTGATAACTGTCACCGCAGATATGGCAGATACAATGAGAGTTATACATATTGAACGTATTGCCAGCGATCTGCGGTTTTTCTCAAGGTGTTTTTTGTTTGGATGGATAACAATCGGAAAAATAATAAGCATCAGAAAACCAATACACATTAAGACTGTCAGTACTACAGGAATGTCACATAGAAAAATAAAACAAAAACCTGCGATAAGACCGAGGATCATGCCTGAAAGACATTGAAGATGAGAGTGCGCATGATATCCTCCGCCACAGGACTGGAAGATGTAAAACAACAGAATGATAAACACCGAGGCCTTGAATTGATGAAATACAAGACCAAACAAAAGCAGTACAGCGGTGGACCAGACGGTATATGCTATGATATCAAAACCATAGATAAAAACGTCACGGTCCTCCGCTTTTATATAGCCCTTTTTTATAAAATGATCGGTTATTCCGGCGTAAATGTTCATTTTTTTATAGAATCTCAGTGGCATCAGGCGCAGGCGGAATCAGAACGATGACACGGAAAAGCTCTCGCGTGACAACTATATCGAACTGCCCGCCGGCATCGTGTGCAATCTTTTCCATAATGGAAATGCCAAGTCCGTGATAAGGTTCTTCCTTGGAACTCAAAAAACGTCTTTTTTCAGTTTTCGGCCGTTTGCCCAGTAACGGATTTTCACAAACGATCATAAGTCCGCCCGGATTATAGGAAAAAGCAAGATATACATAGTGATCACCCGGCATATCTGCCCTTTTTATCATAGCTTCGCATGCGTTGTCAAGCATGTTGGAGATAAGAGAACAAAGAGCTATATCGGAAATATTCATATCACCGGTGTAGTGAATGCCGGATGTCCTGAAGTCGATGCCGGCCTTTTTAAGTTTGGCCAGCTTTACGGTAAGTACAGAATCAAGGGAGATATTTCCGGTATTGTAAAGAGGCGATAATTGCGATGCCATTTTTTCAAAGAAAGCCGGTACATCGGCAAGCCTTTTTTCCTGAACCATATTGTCCAGATCTTTAATATATGCATTCATATCGTGTCTCAGCTTCATCGTGGAATCATACATTTCCCGTATGCTCTCAGACTGGGCACCGATCTCTTTCAGCAGCTTTTCCCGGTACCGGAATTCCTGCTCTTTCAAGGCATATTCCGAGATGGTCCGGTAAGTGAGTAACGTGAGCATGGTTATTGAAAGGCAGGCGGCACAACCGGCGAACAGATAGTATGTGGGTATATCGTACTGGTTGTGAAGCGTAAAAAAGATGTCTATAATGAAGGCACACAAAAAGGAGATGAGCACTAAAAGCGCGGAAGAACTTTTTCCACGCGAAAAACGCCTGAAAAACAGAGTAATTGTGAAAAAAGTCAGCCATAGAACAAGGTTTCCCGATAATGTGAAGATGATGCGAGGCAGGGCCTGTTCCAGAAGCATTTCCGTATCAACACCCAAAACAAGTCTCGTGATCTGAAACCATATGCCGGGTATGCCGTTTACGACAATGAGCATTATCATATCGCAGAACAGTTTATATGTAAGGCTGTCCTTAAAGAAGAAAAGGGAATACAATATGACAAAAACTGTTGTCCAGGTATCCCATTCCGGCATAGGAAAGAAGATGTAGGTAGACAGACATGCTGCCGTGATGATCCCGCACGAAATGAAAGCCGGTTTTGAGTAAAATTTTTTTGAAGTCAGGTTTTTTGAGACGAACCATGTATACAGAAAACCTTGAAACAGATTTATTCCCAGTTCATACAAGATCCAGTTCATGACTGAGGCTCTCCTTTTTGACGGTCAACAAGTTTGCCAAGCATGTCGCTACGGTATTTTCGCCCGATGGGTATATCTTCCTCGCACGAAAAAAGGGTCACATATTGTGAATTGTATTTTGCAATGTAGTTCGTATTTATGATAAAGCTTTTCTGACACTGAACAAAGTTGGAAGGCAGATGGCTGAGCGCAATGTCTGAAAAAGACATGCCGGAAAGATGTATCGTGACATGCGTTTGGTCTGTCAGATGTACTATCGCTGTATGCCTGCTTGTTACTGCTTCTATGTAAAGGATCTTGTCACAGTCAAAGACTTCTTTGCTGTTATCCCCCCAAAAAGATACTGTTTTGCTGACTTTTTTCGACGGAGGGATGCAGAGCCTGTCAAGAAGATCAAAGAGTTTTTCCATACGAACAGGCTTTATCAGGTAGTGCCGTGCTGAGATATCAAATGCATCGCTCCAGAAATCGGGGCTGCTGGTCGTAAATACAATATTGGTAAAGGGATGCGAAGAGTGGATCTTTTGAGCAAGAACAAGCCCGGCATCGCTTTGTTTGTCCGTCATTATATCAAGAAAGAAAATATCAGACGAGATGATATCCGGAAGTGAAAAATATATCGAATCCATATTGGAAAATTCCAACAGTAAGAGGTCTTTACGGCTGTGTTTTTCAGCCCATGTCCGTATAGCATTTGTAAGTCTTATTCTGTCAGTCTCACAGTCGTCAAAAACAACAATCTTCATAATCGAATTTCCCTTCCCGGCAAAAAAATATGCGCTGTATCAATATATTATCACATTCAGCGTATAAAGAAAATGTCGTTATTGCAAAAAACATGTCGTTATTGCAAAACTCAAGATATTCAAAAAAAATTACCCATATTTGCTTGAAACAAAGTGCTCCATTATTTGCTCGATTATAAAGAATTTATAAAATGTATAAAAGTTTTATAAAAGTCGCACATTTTTAGCTCGCCGACCTCAAAAAATACCGGAAAATCGGTAAAAAACATGTCGTTATTGCAAAAAACATGTCGTTATTGCAAGAAGGTGTCGTTATTGCAAAAAACATGTCGTTATTGCAAGACTTAACACAAGACGGAAAATATGTGCTATATTTTAGCTATCAAAAAAGATAAGGAGGACTGCATTATGAAGGTCGAAAAGAAACAGAGTTTTACAGAAAAGGTTTTGGCACATGTGAGGAGGGTTGCGGAAAAAAATGCCGGGATACCCAGTTCAAAAGGAATGTTTGAAGCACAGGTGCCTACAAAGCTTAGGGAGGTGAGGAATCCAAGCCAGGCAGACTAGGAAGGCACGAGTCAAGGATGCTAAAGCATAAGAGTAACCATTTGAAAATGAAAAATTAGTTTGATAATACGTGTGGAGTTAAAAAATGAAAAGCAAATGTCATTTTAAGGGCGCCTTTTTCGAACTCAGAAAATGCCTGTATTTTCCTTTCTTTGTCCTTTCAGTTGCGGGCCTGAATATCCTCTTCTTTATGTCTGAAGGGGCAAAGGGAGCCGATGGGAAGGGTTACAGTGTCTGGAGAGTCATGACGCTGAGCAGCCACCTCAGTCTCACCGAGAGGATAGATTACGGCTGGCTCCACATGTGGGAGGCCGGACTCGGACCGTGGACATTACTCGCCGCGCCTGTGATAGCGGCGGCGGGATATATCTATACGAATTCCGAGGAAAAGAGAAACAGGGCAGAAGTGTTCATAAAGATGCGCCGGAACCGGATAAGTTTTACGGTTAGCAAAGTCGTATCCGGCATGCTTTCGTCTGCGATCACTCTTACGGCAGCATATTTATTATTTGGGGGCATTCTCTTTTTCTTTTTCCCAAAGCCATCGGACTACGGCGAAAGCTTTGCCGAAGTGATAAAGCTGATGTATGGTGACGATACGGTGGTATATGTTCTGAAGAAGACGGCGGGTGTATTCCTAATGGGAGTCGGCATGGCGATCGTACCGATCGTGCTGTGTGCCTTCATCGACGACCGCTATCTGCTCGTATCGCTCCCGCTGCTTGCGGCATATCTGTATGAGAGGATCATGCAGAGGCTGTATTATACTACGGTCGGAATGGAACATCCCGAGACGGTCGAGGCATTGAACATTGAAAAACTTCCGTATCTGTTCCTGCGGCAGCAGAAATGGCTGTCCCTGATTCTCCTCGCCGGAAGCGTGCTGATATGCTTCATATCATACCATCTCATCCGGTTCAGGAGAAAAGATGAAGTTTTGTAGGCAGGAGGCGTTATGGATATCATACACATGAGCTCTGTGCAGATAAAAAGACAGCTCATAAGCTCACGCTTTGTAATGTTTGCGGTCCTTCTGATCTTTGTGAAGGGCTTCGTTGCCGATCCGCTTATCCAGGCGATAAAGGATGTGGAGGCCTTTGGTGATCATTACCGCATCTCCTTCCTCCAACCCATCATATGCCTGAACAACTCGTTTATGCTCAGCCTTCTTATGCCGCTGATGTTCATCGTGCTGGCGGCTGGGCTTCCGGGGGAGCAGAGCTTTGATCTTTTCCTGCATATCCGGACCACCAAGAGACGTTTCTTTTTATCGCAGATCCTTACCGTGGCAGCACTGGCAGTGAGCCTTACATTGCTGATGCTTCTGGCGTCGGGGACCATGGTCGCGGAGCGGATGGGTACGGAGATGGAATACTGCGGTGCAGTGACACGATACAATACATATTTTCCGGACAGAACAGGAGAATATGTACTCACCCTGATCCCGCCCAACCTGTACAATCAGGAAAGCTTTATCATGGCATTCTTACACTCCGCAGCACTGCTTACGATGGAGTTTATGCTTATAGGTCTGGTATTGCTGTTCTTTGCCGAAACCGGGCTTAAATTTGTGGGGCTGGTGTCACAGGTGATACTCATCGCAGTCTCGGCGATACTGACCAATGCGGACATTCCCGCAAAATGGCTCCTTCCGACAGCACATACCACCCTGTGGCTTCATAAGGATGTCATACTTGAGAAAGAGATATTTCCGATGCTTTATTCGTATATCTACTTTGCCGTGCTTATAATCATCTTCCTGATCCTAATTTTTATATATGCCCCGCGCTATGAACTGCGGGCAAACAGATAAGGGGGAGACCGCCGTGAAAACAGCAGTGACAGTAAAAGAAATCAGCCTTGCCATAAAAAACTATGTAATACTGGATCATATAAGCATGGAATGCGAGGCTGGAAGGATATACGGCCTGATAGGGCGGAACGGCTCTGGAAAGACCATGCTCATGAAAGCCATAGCGGGTTTTGTGAGACCCGACAGCGGAGAGATAGAAGTCTTCGGAAAAAGGATAGGCAGGGATGTGGACTATGCGCCGGACACGGGCGTCATAATAGAGACGCCCGGTTTTATAGGATACTATTCAGGCTATAAAAACCTGAGGCTTTTGGCAGACATAAATCACCGGGTGGGAGATGAGCGGATACGAGAGGTCATGACATTGGCCGGCCTTGATCCGGATATGAAAAAAAGCGTCAGAAAATACTCGCTCGGAATGCGACAGCGCCTGGGGCTGGCCCAGGCCATTATGGAAGACCCGAAGCTTTTGATACTTGATGAACCCTTTAACGGCCTTGACAATGAAGGCGTGCTTGATATGCGGAAATGTCTTCTGGGGCTTAAGGAAAAAGGAACCACCATACTCCTGGCATCACATTCTAAAGAGGATATAGGTGTCCTATGTGACAGCGTATTCGAGATGGATAAGGGGAGGATAAGGGTGCCGGATGGAGCGGCTGAATATTCTATTGAAAAGGAGAGCAAACCAATGCAGATTTAAATGAGAACAGAATGAAGTAGGTATAAACCATTTGTGCAGGCCGGTTACCGGAAAGTATGAATAACGGCTGATGGAACGTATATTAATTATGCATATAATGCTTTTAAGGAGGGCAAATATGGTTAAAAAAATCATTGTATTTATTATCACATTATCTGTAGTGATATCACTGGGAACAGAAGCTGCTGATGCAGGAGTAAAAGACGACTGGGATATTCATTATTATTCAAATGCACCATCATATATCAGTAAATCATTCGACAATCTAGAGGTGACTTATTATGGTTTGGGATTTGTAGCAAAGGCCACATCCTTGACTGGATCATATGACAGGCATATATCTATACAAGGTAGAGATGGTACAAGCATTACGGGAGGAAACATTCTGATAACAGCTTCAGGAATGCTCACATCATCATTTATGACAACCGGTGGTAATCCCACGTCAAAGTTTGAAGTGAATGGGTATGGAAATACTTCATGTGTTTCGACAGGTTGGATATATATAAACGACCCTTCTGTATACAACAGCTGATTATTAAGACAGAGGAAATCATTATGAGAAAAAAGAATGATTTATGTTTGGCAGTCATTACCGGTGTTTTCCTTCTCAGTGCATGTGCCAACGAAACAGATATCGTGAATCTCGGCGGAACTACCGGCTCCGCCGAGATGTCCTCTGACGGCGTGCAATCATCCTCGTCCGGCAAGGGGAAAAGTAACATTGAAGATTATTTCATAGATAATGCGAAATATGACCATTTGTCCGCCGATGAATACCGGCTTCATTTAAAAGACGGACGTCGATCCATTACTGCTGTAAAGGAAAACTTCGCGGCGGATACATCATATCTTATTGCAAATTCGCAGAACTGCTTTACGTTTAAGGATTGCGAAATTATCCCATTCCCTGATGTAGATGATGTGCAGGCAGTGACCTTCAGGGAACATAATCTGACATGTGATGAAGCCTTTGACATCATAAGGTACTGGCTTGAAAAATGGGGCATTTCAGATAAAGTGGATCTGGATGCATCCGTCAGGGATTCCAAAACTCCATCGGGAGATCCTGATCCGGAAAAGGCTTATATGCTAGCAAGGGACGTATGGGATAAAAACGATGGTGCGGGCTTCATGTTTTTAAACACTGAACTGGGATATGTGCAGATGTCGGGCAGCGGCGTGGGAATTCTCAGTCATGGTGTTATTACCGACTATTATGCTAAACAAAACGGACAGGCAGAAGGAAGCATTTCGCGTACACTGGATCCGTATGATGTATTTGGTGAAACAGTCAAAAGCGGGAGCCTTAAGGATCTGGAGGATTCATCCTATGTACTGCTGGATGGGTCGGAGATTTCTGTCAGCGATGGAGTAAAGGTATTTGATGATTTTTATTCTTTTGCGAAAGACCTTGATTATGAGATCTACAGTGTGGACGTGCTTAAGATCGTAGATCGTTTCGTCTACAAATACAACACCAGAAGAGTATACAGAGGAGTTCCGATAGCGATAGTTCACAGAGGACATACAAAAGATTATGTACATTCATATAGGCTGACGGGTGACGGCGGCAGTATATATGTTGCATCTCCGGAGGAACTGTGCGCCTATTATGGATTTGCAGGAAAGCCGATTATCGAACCTTTATGTTCTCCTCAGACAGAGATAATTGATATAAAGGATGCCATGGAGACAGTTTATGGCATTATGTCCGATGATTATCAGTGCAACATTGACAGAATAGAATTCTGTATGGGCTATTATCAAGCGATCGACACTGAAGACAACGGGCGATATTTCCTTACTCCGTGCTGGGAGTTTTCCGGCCACAGTGATGTCAGCGGCTATGACATAAGTATATTCGTGGACGCGCTTACCGGCGAACTTGGGTTTAAAGAGTATCGCAGGGATGTGGTTGAGGGAAAGTGATAATTTCAATAACAGAGAGGATTACTCAGCTGGAGGGATAACAAGGTCAAAGCAAGGCATAACAGCCAAACCGGTCAGACGTAGCATGGATACAGAATTTCCTGAGGGAGCCGTGATAACAGATGTCGACATATGTTTGGATGAGACCCGGGGAGACCCGGGGACGGAGTCACAGTCTTATTTTCAGACAATTTCTTTTGCGTTGCCCGCGAGTATTGCTCGCGGGCAACGGGATTCTTCCTTCTTTCAAATCCCGATGCTTTTGAAAAACCATTTACTGCTTCTGAGCATCAAACCCACTTTTTTACAAACCCGCCGCCTAAAAGCAAGTTAGTATGTCCAAACGAACGGCGGAAAATAAGAAATCATCATATCCGCCGACTAAAAGCAAGTTAGTATGTCCAAATGAACGGCGGAAAATAAGAAGTCATCATATCCGCCGCCTAAAAGCAAGTTAGTATCGCGAAACGAACGGCGGAAACAAAGAAATCATCATATCCGCCGCGCGAAAGTAAGTTAGTATTGCGAAACGAACGGCGGAAAATAAGAAATCATCATATCCGCCGCCTAAAAGCAAGTTAGTATTGTGAAACGAACGGCGGAAACAAAGAAAACATCATATCCGCCGCGCGAAAGTAAGTTAGTATTGCGAAACGAACGGCGGAAACAAAGAAAACATCATATCCGCCGCGCGAAAGTAAGTTAGTATCGCGAAACGAACGGCGGAAAATAAGAAATCATCAGATCCGCCGCCTAAAACCAAGTTGGTATCGCGAAACGACC